>Ga0116200_10000934_pt1 | contig 10766 bp, 9 predicted proteins | sample Mar14436cmmetaG_FD_94478 | JGI IMG/M metagenome (GOLD analysis project Ga0116200, IMG submission 94478) | Marine hydrothermal vent microbial communities from Guaymas Basin, Gulf of California to study Microbial Dark Matter (Phase II) - Marker... ... | reverse complement strand
GCTTGATCAATGAGATAAGTCATCTGCCAGCGTAAAAGATTTGCTAAAAGCCTTGTAGTTTCATCATCTAGATTATGACCTGTAGCCAAAACATGAAAATTTTTTTCATATGCCATACGGTTAAAGTAATATCGTTTTATCTGACCACATATTGAACATGGCTCTTTGCCACTATAATGAATAATTTTTGGTATAGGGATACCTTCTTTCTCTAAATCAACAATTATTAAATCGCTTTTCCTTTCTTGAGCAAATTTTTCCACTTTTTCTTTTGCCTTTTCAGAAAAACCATCTATCTTTAAATCAATATAAAGACCAGTTGCTTTATAACCCATATTTAACAAAATATCCCAAAGACTAAGACTATCTTTTCCACCAGATATAGCTACTAAAATTCTATCTTGTGGTTTAAACATGCGCCATCTTTTTATAGCTCTTTCTACTTGCCTTCTAAAAAAAATAAAAAAACAATCACGGCAAAAAGCCGCATGATGGCTTCTTAATTCAACTTCAGCTTGTTTTCCACAACGGCGGCATTTCATGATTATCCTTTAGAAAGTACAGAACGAATCTCTATCTCTTCCCCATCCTTAATTACCATATCAGAGGTTAATAGTTGTTTATCTTTAATAATTAAAACTGTACCCGGTAAAAGATTTAGCCTTTTTAAAAGTGTTTTTACAGTAATTGATTTTTCCAATATTAATTCTTTACCTTCAGGAAAAAATTTAATTTTTATCATAATTCAATTCAAGACCAAATTTAAACTGAAATCAAGTGGTGTTTGACACAATATAAAACTTCTGCTACATTCAAAATAAGAAATTGATAAAGAGATATTAAATGAAAAAATTAATAGTTAAGTTTTTATTGTTTTGTCTTTTTTTAGGAATTAGTTGTAGTAATCCAGAAAAAAAATTTTCAAATCATTTAGAAAGAGCCAGAGCATATAAAGAAAAAGGTAATTTTCAAGCAGCTATTATTGAATATAAGAATGCTATTAAGATTAAACCAAAATCAGCATTAGCCCATTTTGAATTAGCAGAAATTTATCAAAAAACAGGTAATATTTTACAAGCAATATCTGAATTAAAAAAGGCTATTGATTCTGATCCAAAACTTTTTAAAGCGCGAATAAATTTAGCTAACATTTATCTTGTCACTGGCAGAGCAAAAGAAGCAATGGAACTCATTGAACCTGTATTAAAAGCAGAACCAGAAAATAAAGATGCCTTATTTGTAAAAGGAAAAGGACTGTTAAAAGAAGGAAAAGAGAAAGAGGGTAAAGAAATATTTGAAAAAATTTTTCAAATAGATCCAAAATATGAAATGGGCTATCTTTTACTAGCTAATTATTATGTTTCAAAAAGAGATTTTAAAAATGCAGAAGAAATTTTAAAAAGAGGAATGAAAGCTATACCTGAAGCTATTAGTTTTCATCTTGCTCTTGCTCGACTTTATTTTCGTGAAAAACGTTTTAAAGAAACAGAAATTATTTTACAAAAAGCAATCTCTCTAAAACCTAAAAATTTGCAAGCAAGACTATTTTTAGCTGAATTTTATTATCGCCGTGGTCAAAAAGAAAAATCAGAAAAATTACTTCTAGAACTTACACGTTTAAGTCCAAATGCAAAAAGTTTTATTATTTTAGGGGATTTTTATCTTATTTTAAAAGAAACACAAAAGGCGATAGAAGCATACAAAAAAGCAGAAACCCTTGAAAAGAAGGGACAAATAGCCAGTATAAAACTAGCTAGTTTATATTTAGATTTAAATCAACCAAAAAAAGCAAAAGAAATTTTAACAAAAATACTAAAAACTAATCCAAAAAATATAGATGCCATTTTTTTGCAAGCTAGAATAGAAATGATAGAAAGAAAATGGGATGAAGCCATAGCTAAATTAAATAAAGTAATAAAAAATAGACCAAGATATGCAATGGCACATTATTTCCTTGCTATTGCTTACTTGGCAAAAGGTAATGAAAATATGGCTAAAGGAAAGTTATTTCAAACTATAAAACTTAATCCTCATCATGAAAGAGCACATAGTCTTTTAGCTAGTATTTATACTCGTGAAAGAAATTTTGATTTAGCTATTGAAGAATTAAAGACTGTTTTAAAAATAAACCCTAATAATTTTAATGCTTATATAGCCCTTGGCGATATTTATTTAATGCAAAATAAGCTAGATAAAGCTATCAATAATTATGAAAGAGCTATGAAATTAATGCCAAAAAATTTTTTAGTTTATTCAAGACTCGGTGGAGTATATATGGCAAAAAGAGAGTTTAAAAAGGCAATAAGACATTTTGAGAAAGCATTAAATTTAAATCCTAACTCAAAGGCATCATTGGCTAATTTAGTAAGCATTTATTTAATTGAAAAAAAATCAAAACAAGCTATTACCCTTTGTAAGAAATATTTAGAACAAGTTAAAGATAAAGGATTTATTTATTACCAACTGGGCAGGATTCATGTAAATATAAAAGATTATAATACAGCAAAAACTTATCTTACAAAAGCTATTGAAGAAAATTCAAAATTAATTGAGCCATATGTGCTTTTAGCTAATGTATATTTATCTGAAAAAAAACCAGAAGAGGCAATAAAAGAATATAAAAAAATTATTGAATTAAGACCAAACTTTATACAGGCATACATGATTTTGGGAGCAATTTATAATTCTTTAGGAAAAATAGAAAAAGCTAATTATTATTATAAACAAGCATTGAAAATAGATCCAGATTTTGCACCTGCAGCTAATAATCTTGCTTGGAATTATGCTGAATATGGAGGTAACTTAGATGAAGCTTTGATTTTGGCAGAAAGAGCAAAAGAAAAAATGCCGGATAATCCAGCTATAACTGATACCTTAGGTTGGATTTATTATAAAAAAGGTCTTTATTTAAAAGCTATTGGTTTATTTCAAGATGCTTTAAAACAAATACCTGAAGCTGCAGTCATTCGTTATCATTTAGCTATGGCATACTTAAAACAAGGTGAAAAAGAAATGGCTAAAAAAGAATTAGAAAGGCTTTTAAAAACAAATTCTCCTTATCGTGAAAAAGCTAATGAAATGTTAAAAAATTTAAAATTAAAACAATGATAAAAATAAGAAAAATTTTTCCTATTTTGAGAAAAAAAAAGGAATTTTTCTCAAAAACTTCACCTTTTACCTTGACAGTTTTCTTGGATTTGCCTATACTTCCTGAAAATAAAAAATTGGTATAGATTTTGCGTATGCTTGAAATAGTTGAAGGTATCACTTTTGAGCACTTATTTGGGCAAAGTAGAGCAATGCAAGAATTGAGAAAAATTGTTGAAGAAGTTGCTCCCACAAATATTCCTGTATTGATTACAGGAGAAAGTGGAACAGGTAAAGATTTGGTTGCTAGAGCTATTCATAAACGTTCTATACGTGCAGATAAACCTTTTATTAAAGTGAATTGTGTAAATATTCCAGCAGAACTTTTAGAAAGTGAGCTTTTTGGCTATGAAAAAGGAGCGTTCACTGGTGCGTATCATAGTAAACCAGGACGAGTAGAATTTGCTAATAAAGGAAGTTTATTTTTAGATGAAATTGGTGATGTCCCTCTTGTTATTCAAGGAAAATTATTAAGATTATTGCAGGAAGGAGAATTTTCAAGATTGGGTAGTTATCGAGATATAAAAGTGGATATTCGAGTAATTTCGGCTACTAATCGTTGTCTTGAAGATATGGTTCAAGAAGGAAAATTTAGGGAAGATTTATATTTTCGTATAAATGTTGTTAAATTAGAAGTGCCTCCTCTTCGGGAAAGAAAAGAAGAAATCCCATATCTCATCAAGTTCTTTCAAAAGAAATTTGCAGCTGAATACAATAAACCTATTGTGAAGCTTTCATCTCATTGTATAGATCTTTTAACCACATACCCTTGGCCTGGTAATGTAAGGGAATTAGAAAATGCTATGAAACGATTGGTTATATTAGGAGAAAAAGCAGTGATACGAGAATTGGAATCTAAATTGGAAAGTACTCCTAAACCTGTTGAAACTTATGATTTAAAAAGAATTGCTAAAATGGCAGTTATGGAAGCTGAAAGAAAAGCTATTAAAGAAGTTTTAGAAAAAGTAAAATGGAATAAGAAAGAAGCAGCTAAAATCTTAAATATTAGTTATAAGGCTTTGCTTTATAAAATAAGGGAGTTGAAGATAAAATGATTATTAACAAAATTGATCTCTTTGATAAGGAAACAGGGGTATTTTGTACTCCAGTATTTGATTTTTTCTTAGAATATGAAATCAAAAGGAGTTTTCGGTATCAAGCATTTGCTACTTTGGTTATGCTTCAACCAGATAGAAAGGTATCACATATAGAAAGCATTGGAGAACTTGTAAAAGTACTCAAAAGAAACATAAGAGAAACTGATATTATTGGAAGATTAAATGGTTATAAATTTGGCATTATTTTGATAGGTGCTGATTTAGATGGTGCTTGGATAATGGCCAAAAGAGTATTGGAACATGTGAATAATTATGAATTTCTTAAAGAACCAGATAAAAAACTTCCTGTAAGCATTGGTGGAGCTTGTTTTCCAACAAATAGTGTAGAAAAAAATGAATTAATGCTTATGGCAGAAAAAATGCTTAAAATGGCTCAAAAAAGAGGAGGAAATATTATTTGTTTCCCACATTTAACTGAGAAAATAGAGGATTAAAATGAAAAAATTATTTTTTATTTTTTTTATATTATTTTATTGTAGTTTGGTTTTTGCTGAAAAGTATTTAATTGCACCTGAAGATGTTATTGAAGTTAATGTTTGGAAAGAGCCAGATATTTCAAGGGTGGTATTAGTACGACCTGATGGAAAAATCTCTTTACCTCTTATAGGTGATATTCAAGCACAAGGGAAAACACCAGCAAATTTAGCAAAAGACTTAGAAAAGGCATTTTCTCAATATTTAGAAAATCCAGTTGTTACTGTTATTATACAACAAATTAATGGAGCAAAGTTTTATGTTCTTGGCCGAGTAAACCAACCTGGTGCTTATCCATTGCGAAGTGAAATTACCCTTTTACAAGCTATAGCTATAGCAGGCGGATTTGCAGAATGGGCAAAAAAGAGTGGAGTGATAATCTTGCGAAAAACAGGAAAAGGAGATGAAAGAATTGTGGTCAACATTGAAAAGATTATCAAAGGAAAAGGGGCAATGGATATTAAATTACAACCTGGAGATAGAATTATTGTTCCTTAGTTTTATTGTTCTCTTTTTTTTCTTACCCAATTTCTACGTATATGCGAAAGAATTAACTTTAAGTATAGGTCTTTCTACAGAATACAATGATAATATTTATGGTGGAGAAATAAAAGAAGATGACATAATTAATAGAATCACACCAGGAATTGTATTACATATGCCTAAATATCATAAAGAATTAACATTAAGTTATCAAGCAAATTTTGAGTTCTTTGTGGAAAACAGTATTGAAAATACAGTTACTCATAATTTTAATGGAGAAGCAAGTTATCAAGCTACTGAACATTTAACCTTTAAATTAACAGAGAACTATATAAAGTCTCGTAGTCTTTCAGAAATAGACATTTATGGGATTAGAAGAGCAAGGATTTCCTATTGGCAAAATCGTTTAAACCCCAGCATAAACTGGCAATTTGCAGAAAGAAATAGTTTTGGATTAAGTTATCAATATAATATTTTGCATTTTTCAGGTGATTATCAAAATAGCGAAGAACACTCTGTAAATCTTAATTTTAATTATGGATTAACTGAAAGAGGAATTTTAAATTTAGGATATATTTACACATATGGTGATTTATACCAACAATGGGGAATTTTAAATGGCCATCTTATAAATATAGGTTATAATTGGCTCTTAAGTTCTTATACAACTATTACTTTAACAGGTGGTTATAGTTTGCGCGAATATAGTTTGGCACCGGATTATGAAATTTATCAAATTGGGTTAGGTATAGAAAAAAAATTAACCCCAAGATTTTTAACTGCATTACAAGGAGGATATTTTTTCTATTATCCTGAATTAGGAGAAGATAGTAAAGGGTTTTCTGGAAATATTCTACTAACTTATATTTATGAACGTTCTCAATTAAATCTTAAAGCAGAAAGAGGTTATAATGAAGTATTTTTTACTGTTTTAAACCTTGGCTTTAGTACTTATTGGCAAGTATCATTAGATTTTAGACATACATTTACACCTCATTGGTCAGGGAATATGGGTGGTTCTTATCGTGAAAGCAAGTACCAATATTTTTCAATAAAAGATAAATATTGGTCTACTTATGTTAGTCTTGATTGGACACCTAGAAGATGGTTTCATGGACAAATCAATTATCAACATGAAGACCTTGATACTACTGGATTTTATGGAAATTATGATATAAATCGAGTTATACTTTCAATCAGATTAATTTATTAGGGGGGTTAAGATGACAAATGAAGCTATTAATCTTCATGATTATATAGAAATTGGTTTAAGACGAAAATGGTATTTCATTATTCCATTTGTTCTTATTATGGCTGCTACTATATTTTATGTAAAAACTGCACCTAATATATATCAAGCTACAACATTAATTCTTGTTGAATCTCAAAAAGTACCAACTTCTTATGTTAGACCAACAGTAACAGAAAGTATACAAACACAATTACGTACTATCACAGAACAGATTATGAGTAGAGCTTATTTAGAAAAGGTCATTAAAGAATTTAATCTCTATTCTGAAATAAGAAATAAATTTCCTATGGAAAATATTATCGAAAGAATGAGAAAATGTATTAAGGTTCAGGTAAAAAAAGGACGTGCTTTTAGTGTTTCCTTCGAAGATAAAGACCCTATAATAGCTATGAAAGTAGCTAATCGTTTGGCTTCTATTTTTATAGAAGAAAATTTAAAAGTGAGAGAGGAAATGGCGGAAGGTACACTTTTATTTTTAGAAAAAGAATTAGAAAGGGTACGTAAGCTTTTAAAAGAACAAGAAAAAAAGATTTCAGAATTTAGAGCAAAACATCTTGGAGTATTACCAGAACAATTGGAGGCTAATTTACGAACACTTGATAGATTACAATTACAACTCCAAAATGTTACACAATCTTTAAAAGTAGCAGAAGAGACAAAAAGACAATTACTTCAACAACTTTCTCAAATGGAAAATATGGGTTCATTTATTACCATTGATGATACTGAAGAATCTATAGATGCTTCATATGAAAATCCGACACTTACTGAGTTAAAAAAACAACTTGCTCAACTTAAACTTAGATATACAGATAAGCATCCAGAAATAATAAGGTTAAAGAAACTTATTGCTCGTTTTGAAAAAGAAGAAAGAAATAAAGAACAGAGAGGTGAAACTGAAACATTTCCAGAAAGTACTTCTCCCTGGAAAGCTCAAATTGAGGCTCAACTAACTCAATTAGATACAGAAATTGCTCAGCTTAAAGCCGAACAAAAAAGATTAAAAGCCGAAATAAAAAAATATGAAAAAAGAGTGGAAATTACACCAAAAGTAGAACAACAGCTTAAAGAACTTTCTCGTGGGTATGAAGTAACACAAAAAGAATATCAATCTTTATTAGATAAAAAACTTCAGGCTGAATTAGCAGCTAATATGGAAAGGAAACAAAAAGGACAAACATTTAGAATACTTGATCCAGCCAAAGTTCCAGAAAAACCTATTAGACCAAACCGGCCAAAGCTTCTTTTAATGGGTCTTTTCCTTGGATTAGCTGCTGGTGTTGGTTTAGTTGTCCTTGTAGAATATCTTAATCAATCTTTTTATAAAGTTGAAGATTTAGAAAAAGCTACTGGTTTAACTGTTATTGCTAACATTCCTGAAATAAAGAAAAAACAAAAGCGTTTAATAATAAAAAGGAGTTAAATTGAGTAAAATATATAAAGCTTTAAAAAAAGCAGAAAAAGAGAAAAAAGATTCTATCCAAATTATGGAAATTGAGAAATTTATTTCAAAAGAGCCTATTAAAGAAGAAAAGCCATCTGAAATTGACGACTTAGTTATTGCTTGGAAGGACCCAGAATCAGAAGTTGCTGAACAATTTAGAAAACTTTGTATGAAAATTTTAACAAATTTTTCTGATAAAAAAGTCATTCTTATAACAAGTGCTTTACCTTTAGAAGGAAAAACTGTAGTTACAGCCAATTTAGGAGTATGTTTTGCTCAGTTACCAGAAAGTTATGTGCTTTTAATAGATGCAGATTTAAGAAAACCAAGTTTACATAAGCTTTTAGGAATGCAAGAAAAAAAAGGACTTTCTGAATATCTTCAAAAAAAAGTTAAAATTTCAGAAATTTTTTATAAAACACTAATACCAAAACTTTCTCTTATCCCTGCTGGAAAACGTACAAAGAGTCCAGCTGAACTTCTTTCTTCGTCATTAATGCGTAATTTAGTCGCAGAAGTTAAGAATAGATACCCAGATCGCTATATTTTTATTGACTCTACACCTATCTTGCTTACTTCTGAGCCAGATATTTTAGTAAAACAAGTAGATGGGATTATCCTTGTAGTTCAATATGGTAAAACTCCAAAAAATTCCTTAGAAAGAGCATTATTGTCCTTGCCTAGAGAAAAAATATTAGGTATTGTATTTAATAGAGTAGATTTCAAATTGTTAAAATATAAATACAGTTATTCTTATTACCGATCAAAAGATAAAAAGAAAAAAATATGATTTTTCAAATATTCAATTTCTATTATCCTATTAGAAATCTTGTTTTTTTTCTTATTGAAACCTTTTCAATTTTTTCTTCTATTTTAATTGCCTCTATTATTAAAATTGAATTTATTGATGCTCAGGTCTTTCAATGGACAAATGTATTACCAAAAGTAGCTCTAATTACAGTTATATGTATTCTTAGTCTTTATTATCTTGATCTTTATGACTTTAATAAAGTAAGTGAATATGGAGAGTTAATCATTAGATTATTGCAAGCATTAGGAATTTCTTGTCTTACTTTGGCTGCTATTTATTTCTTTTTTCCAAACTTTATTATTGCTGAAAAAGTATTCATGCTTAGTTTATTTTTTATTGTAAGCTTTGTCCTTTGTTGGCGTCTTGTCTACAATTGGGTATTGAAAACGGAAAAACTTACCGAAAAGGTATTGATTCTTGGATCTGATGAGTTGACAGACAAAATTATAACTGAAATAGAAAAAAGAAAAGACAGTGCTTTTAAAATTGTAGGCATCCTTGCTGAAAACTCTCTTCCAAAAAAACCATATAAATATCAAATATTAGGGAAAATAAATGACATTCTTTCTGTAACTGAAAATCTTTGCTATGATCGACTTATTATAGCTATGAAGGAAAAAAGAGGATTTTTACCTCTTAAAGAACTCTTAGAAATTAAATTAAAAGGCACTACTGTTCAAGATGGTGTAGAGTTTTATGAACATCTTACAGGAAAGGTAATGGTAGAAAGAGTCCATCCAAGTTATTTTATTTTCTCTGATGGATTTAAAACCAATGGGATAAAAAGAAGAATAAAAAGGTGTTTAGACATTATTTTTGCCTCTTTAGGTCTTCTCCTTTCTCTACCTATCTCCATAATCACAGCTATTGCTATTAAACTAGACAGTCCAGGTCCTGTGCTTTTTAAACAAGAACGTGTAGGAGAAAGAGGAAAAATATTTATACTTTATAAATTTCGTTCTATGCATATTGGAGCAGAAAAAGACAAACCTGTTTGGGCAAAAGAAAAAGATCCAAGAGTAACACGAGTGGGTAAAATTATTCGTAAATTAAGAATTGATGAAATCCCTCAAATGTTTAATGTACTTAAAGGAGATATGAGTTTTGTTGGCCCTCGTCCAGAAAGACCATATTTTGTTAAACAATTGGAAAAAATAATTCCTTATTATATTCAAAGACATGCTGTAAAACCTGGCATTACTGGGTGGGCACAAATTAGATATCCTTATGGTGCTTCAGTTGAAGATGCTTTAGAGAAGTTAAAATATGACTTGTATTATATCAAAAATATGTCCATTCTTTTTGATTTGGCCATTGTCTTTGAAACTTCAAAAGTTGTTTTGTTAAGGAGAGGAGCAAGATGAATCAGGAAATTTATTTAAAAGAAAAATTTGAAAATAAACATGCAAAAATAGCTATTATTGGTCTAGGTTATGTTGGATTACCATTAGCAGTAGAATTTGCTAAAAATGGCTTTTATATCCTTGGTATTGAAATAGATAAAGAAAAAGTTAAAAAAATTAATGAAGGAATTTCTTATATTTTAGATGTAGAATCTGAAGAATTAAATCTTTTAGTTAAAGAGAAAAAAATTCAAGCTGCTTCAAATTATAACCTTGTTAAAGAATGTGATGCTATTATCATTTGCGTTCCTACCCCTTTACGCAAAACAAAAGATCCAGACCTTTCTTTTGTTATGTCAGCAGTTGAAGGTATAAGCAAATATCTAAATCCACCTCAATTGATAGTTTTAGAAAGCACTACCTATCCTGGCACAACAGAAGAAATGGTAAAACCTATTTTAGAAAAAAACAATTTTAAAGTAGGAAAGGATATTTTTTTAGCATTTTCTCCAGAAAGGGTAGACCCTGGAAATCAAAAATATACCACCAGAAATATTCCAAAAATTATTGGTGGTGTTACACCAATATGTACGAAGCTTGCTTGTAGTCTTTATAATCAAGCAATTGAAACAGTAATCCCTGTATCTTCTGCTACAGTAGCAGAAATGGTCAAACTTTTGGAAAATACCTTCCG
>Ga0116200_10000933_pt1 | contig 10768 bp, 9 predicted proteins | sample Mar14436cmmetaG_FD_94478 | JGI IMG/M metagenome (GOLD analysis project Ga0116200, IMG submission 94478) | Marine hydrothermal vent microbial communities from Guaymas Basin, Gulf of California to study Microbial Dark Matter (Phase II) - Marker... ... | reverse complement strand
GACCATTTTTTTGTAAAGATTCAAACAGGATTTTTTGCATTTTAACCTCTTTGGTGTTGATTTAGTCAAAAAAAAGAATTATTATCTTTTTATCGGGGCGTGGCGCAGCCTGGTAGCGCATCTGCTTTGGGAGCAGAGGGTCGGAGGTTCAAATCCTCTCGCCCCGATCTTTAATATCGTATGGAGATATCAGCACTTATAAGTCTCTGAATCTCTCCTTCTTTTATCTTAATCAGAAGTGAACCGTCGGAGGCCAGATCCCATGCAAAGGCCTCATATGGTGGATCATCTAATACCGTAATATTTCGTCCAAGGGTATTATTTAGTTGTCTCCATCTCCCTATTATCTTCTGGTCTTCTTTACCTAAGAGATAAAGATAGTATCTATCAAGACTTTCAAGGAGCCCTTTTAAAAGCTTCCACTTTGATATACTTTTTCCTGAAATCTCCCTGAGAGATGATGCAAGGGCTCTGATCTCTTTTGAAAATGCATCTTGTGGAGTATCCAGATTTATTCCGATGCCCAGAATCACATATCTTATGATATCGGGCTCAATAAAGCTCTCTGCAAGTATTCCACCTATCTTTTTATTCTCTACGTATATATCGTTTGGCCACTTTATCTTTGCATCTATATTAAACCTATCCCTTATTGCCTCTGCCACAGCCACACCTGCCATTATGGAGATAAAGGGAAGCCTTTGTGCCTCAAGATCTGGCCTGAGGATCGTAGACATATAGATTCCCACTCCCTGGGGAGATTCCCATCTTCTACCTCTCCTACCCCTCCCCTGAGTCTGGGCTTCTGCTATAATTACTGTGCCTTCTTGCTCCCCCTTAATTGCATAATCCTTTGCCACATCTTGGGTTGAAGCGGTCTTTTCAAGATGATAGATCCTCTTCCCAATGATCTGAGTTCTCAGATATGCCATAATTTCATAGGAGATGGGAAGTTGAGATGAATCCTTCAGCCTATAGCCTATACGAGGCCTGGATTCTATATTATACCCTAACTTTTTCAGCTTTTTTATCCTCTTCCATACAGATGCCCTGCTTATATTAAGCCTTTCTGCCAGCTCTTGACCTGATATAAAGGCCCCCTTTTTTAATTCCTTTAAGATCAATGTATCTCTTAAAATATCACCCTTTACCATTAATCCAATTATCTATTTAAAAAGCCTATTATGAGTTCCTATCTTAGATCCTTCAGAAATTGCCTATGTCTTTTGAGCCTCAGCTTCAACAATCATCTCCTCTAAGGAGGTATCTTCAACATTTTTATCCATTTCAATGTCCTCCATAACCCTCTCTGTAACAGCATTTGGGACTTTCAATGGAAAAGGAATCTTTCCTGAACTTGCTACCTTCTGAAGAAAAAGATTAATAGCTCCTGACATGGAAAGCCCATATTTTAAAAAGATGTGCTTTGCCTTCTCTTTAGCCTCCCTATCTATATATATGTGTCTTAACCTTTTCTACTATCTGGGCCATAATTAACGCCTCCCTTAATATGAGCTTCTTAACATTTTATCACTTAAAATACCTTGACACAAGGCCTGTCAATCTCTCATATTCCTTCTCATCAGTGAGGTCATAGTGAATTGGGGTAATGGATATCCAGCCCTCTGAGACAGCGGTTGCATCATCATTAGGATCTCCATCCTCCACAAACTTTTCTCCTTTTAGCCAGTAATATATATTGCCTCTGGGATCTCTTCTTCGTTCATAGCTCTCTTCAAAATGGCTCATACCCTGTCTTGTGATCTTCACTCCCCTTATCTTTTCAGGAGGAAGGGAAGGGATGTTTATATTAAGTGCGATGCCATTGGAAGAAGAAATCTCTTTCATAAAAGAGATAATCTTCTTAGCAAATCTTGCTGCAAAACTGTAGTCTGGATTCCTTCTTGTATTTAAAGATATGGCAACTGAAGGGATCCCCTGAAATGCCCCTTCTGTTGCTGCAGATACAGTTCCAGAGTAGAGCACATTTACACCCAAATTAGCTCCCAGATTTATCCCTGAAATTATCATATCAGGTCTTTGGGCCATAAGCTCTTGAACCCCTATCTTTACGCAATCTGCAGGAGTTCCCCTTATGGCATATCCATAAAATTTTCCCTCCTTATATATCTCCATTACCCGTAAGGGCATAGTAAGGGTTATTGCATGTCCAACAGCACTCATCTCTGTCTCAGGAGCTATAATGGTAATATCATGTTCCTTAATCAATTCCCTATGTATGACCTCAAGTCCTAAAGAGTATATGCCATCATCATTTGTAAGAAGTATCTTCAACTCTCACATACCTCCTGACTATTAAATATCTTAATATTATTACCTTAGAATGTAATTTTTCAATCTCTCATTGCACTTATAGATTAAATCCTCTAATATAAAAATTTATGAAGAAGAGTTCGCTGTATCAGAGGATATTTTTGATAATAGTGATTATAGGAAGTGGTTTGGTGGGATATATCCTAGGATATGAAAAGGGATACAAAAAAAGGGGATGGACAGTAATAAAAAAGATAAGTCCCCAAGTTGATAAGATAAGGATCAGCTCACCTTCTGTTTATCCTAAGACTTCAGAGTCAAAGGTATGGGTTGTAAAAGAGAAAGTTCCTGTATATCCTGGAAATCTCCCTTGTGATGAGATACAGAGACAGCTGTTGGATATACTAAGTGGGATATATCAGTTAAGAGATAGATATCCCAAACAGAGCGAAGTGGCCTATCTAAATAGCCTTATTAAGACTCTTCTCTCTCGTGCCCCCATACCTTCAGGTGAAGTGATGAATAGTTCACTGCTTTTGGAAAATATATTTTATCTTTACAGGATGCTTGGAAGGGCAGAGATCCGCTTTATTAAAGGTGTACTTAAAGAGCTTGAAGGGGATATAGAATACAATATGGCCCTTTTCTTTTACTACCTTAAAAAAGGTTCTGCATGTAAAAAGAGATATATCTTGATCCCCCGTTTTAAAGATCTATACAGATGGGCAGGCTTCTTTTTAAACACCTTGGGCGGCAGAGCCTATCTCTTTAGAAGGGATCTTAAGTTTAGACTCTTAATGAGTTTCTACTGTTCCCTGATAGTACATGAAGCCGATTTAAGACATCAAAATAGCTATGGGATAGATCTGCTACCCGAAATTCAATTCCTGCTCGAAGAGATCTCCCTTATGGATAATCTCACTTACAGAGATATATATGTGGAGCGACTAAGTGAGATGAAAGAATATTATTTAGCCCATAGAGAAAGCAGGTCATAGCTTTAAAGCGACCTCTCGAAATATCTTATATAGTCTTCTTGTTATCTCAGATGTTGCTCCCAGATCCAGATGAATATTGTCCTCTTTTAGATAAAGCAATTGGTTTATCTCTATCTGTATGGCAAACTTACCCCTTTTGATCATCTCTTTTCCATAATGGGTGGTTATGTATCCACCTGAATATGGCCTGTTTATGGATACTGTAAAACCCCATCTTTCAAATATCTGCTTCAATTCCAATAATAGAGACTCTGGGCAGGTAATATATCCCTTTTCTTTCACAAAATGGCCATTTTCATCCCCATTGTTTCCAAGCACAATATCCTTTCTCCATTTAAAGGCATCAGGTGCAGCTGGTGGCCCAATGGCAGATAGAGAGTGGCAATCAAAGAGACCAGATATATTAGGATCTTCAATAGCCTCTCTAAGCCTTCTATGATATGGCCGGTAAAACTGAGAAATCCTCTCTTCTATATCCTCCTTTCCTGGCTCCATACCCTGCTGGTAGATTCTGCGGTTATGATAATCTAAGACAGGAACTACTCCCCTGGGGCTAAGATCCTCAGGGGATCTGTTGAGATCCACCACCAATCTGCTCCATCTTGCCCAAATAACCGTCTTTACAGGAATATTGGTAAATATCTCTCTGCTACCCAGATCCACTGAATCCAATAACTCCTCTTCACTGAGGCATATGGAATCCCTAAGGTATCTTGGGATATTTATGGAACAATGTGGTATAGAAAATACAAAAGGAAATCTTAACATAGTCTTTTAATAGAGGAGGCTCTCAAAAGTTAATAAAGATTATATCTGACCCTCTTTCTTGAGAGCTTTGCATAACCTCTTTTTACACTGCGACCCCTCTCATTGCGAGCGAAGCAAAGCAACATGTCATTGCGAAGCTCCGAAGGAGCTGAAACAATCTCATCCCCCTTCTACCCCCGAACCATGAACCATTCTCAGATTGCTTCGCAATGACAGATTCCATTTACGGCTTTTTCTGAGAGCTTTGGAAAATTCAAAGCTCTCATAAGAGGAGACCTTATAATAAAAATTATCTTTTCTTTTTTAGAGTTCCAGCCATGAATCGGAATATAAGGTATGACCCAAAAGAACCCTTGCGGTCTTTACATAGTCTTGAAGCTCTTTGCTAAGGCTCCCCATATCTATCTCTTCACCATCCATAACCTTATAAATCACCTCTACTATATCAGGCCTCTTTCCCCTTGCAATCTCTATAAGTCTATCATCATAGGCATCGGCAATACATGAATACATGCCCTTTCTCTCCAGCATAACCATAAATGTCTGATTCAGAATGGGTCTCAGATGCTTTGGAGGACCATTGGATACATTGGAAAGACCACAGGTGGACTTAATCCCAGGAAACATATCCTGTAGCATCCCCTGAAATTTAAGCAGACTCATTACCTGAGGCTGCTGAATATTAACAGGTGTTACAACTCCATCCACAAAGATATCCTCATTGGGAATACCTGCCTCATTAGCAGCATATATGAGCTCAGCTGCCAGAGCTCCTCTTTCATTTTCATCCCTTGGAAGACCCTCTGGCCCCCACATAAGTGCAATTATATAGGCATTGTACTTTACTGCAAGGGGAATCATCTTCTCATACCTTTCAGGCCTACACATGATGGAATTAATAATTGCCTTTCCTTTATGGATCGCAAGCCCTGCCTCCATGGCCTCTATATTAGAGGTGTCAAGACAGAGAGGGGGACTATCCCCTATCTCCTCCTGTATGGTCTTTACCACCCATTCCATAAGCTGAGGACCATCCCTTCTGGCAGGCCCCAAGTTTATATCAATAAAATCCATTCCTCTTTCTTTCTGCCTCTTTGCCTCTTCCACTATGGGTCTTGCATCTCTTTCCTTTAATGCCTTTCCTATAATCTTGTTCATTACATTTAGATTCTCTCCTATTAGTATCATCTCCCAAACTCCTTTATTTATTTATACATCTCTTTTAGAAACTTGGGTATTAAAGAGGCTTCCCTAGGACCTATTATCACTTCCCAGTCAGGAAGCTCCTCTTCCATATCACCACTAATGGATGCGGCATATCCAGGAATTATCACCTTTCTATGGGAGATCTTGTCTGCAATTCCACACTTTTTAACAAAACTTCCCACCGCATCACCTGTAAATTTCCCCGCAGCCCATGCCGTCAAAACAGAGAGCCCTTCAGTGTCCATAATCAGAAGCCAGCTTGGAACTCTGCTTGCCTCTATCTCACCACTTGCAATAAAATAGGTAAGGGAGAAATTGGTGGTAACAAGCACAGGAGAATTTTCATCAGGCTTCCCGATCTCATAGATGCCTTGGGTGACTGTCATTGGCCTCTGGGGATCAGTAAATATGTTTAACCTCTCTACCAGAAGTGGAAACAGACTCTCCCCCTTAAAATCAGAAAGAATTACAATACCTGCATACTTTGCAATTAGCATAGAGGTAATAAGGGTCTCCACATCCAGATTGGAGGCCATTTCACATGGGAAGGTTATGGTGGGAAATCCAAGGGAGCGTGTCTGCGCAACCAATGGTGCCTTTCTTATTATGATCTGGTCTTTAAATACCTCATTTAGATCACGGGAGCCTGAATCTATCACCAGATCTTTTAGACCCATCTCAGTGAGTCTATCTGTTAACTCCATAACCTCCTCTATACCATTTCCCTTAACAGCCAGAGGAAGGTCATTTTCTTTTGCAAGCTCAGCCATCTGCTCTAAATTTTCCTTTACTGCAGCATAAAGAAGCGGCCTTTTAAATCCACATACCTTTAAGGCAGAAGCAAGCCTTTTGGAATCTTGGGACATAAGAATCAGATTAAATTCACTCTTCTTTGCAATCTCCTCTGCTGCACTCACAAAGGCGTCTTCACCATCAGAGTCCTTCAATGCTACCAATTCTGGTCTCAGATTTAGCCCAACCCTCTCATATTGATAGGCATTCCACTCTTTAAGCTTCTTTTCCAACACCTCTTTTTCTATAGTAGATTCCACCAGAACTCCGATTGCCGTTGGATTATAGAATGTCTTTTCATGGCGAAACATAACAGTTTCACCACCTATCTTAAACCTGCGAACCCCCCTTCCGATCTTTACCTCCCTTATAGGAGGGGCAGATGCCTCTGCCAGTTTTTCCCGTGCTTCATCACTGATATAGGGGCAAGAGTCCAGCTCTGCCTTGCCAGAGGCAAGATTCATTGCAAAGGCAAGACAGGTAGGGACACCACATTCACCACAATTTGTCTTTGGAAGCAATTTAAAGATCTGAATTCCTGTAAGTGCCATATTCCACTCTCCTTATTCTGAAACTATTGGTTCCATATTAAGTGCAGGATGAGCCTTTTCCTGTAAGAATGGAAATATCTCATCCTCAGTAATTCCCACTGTCTCATCAGCAATCCTGTCAATAAGATCAGGCATTCCCACCTCTTCACCTCTCCTAATAAGCCTCTCCCTTATCTCCTCTTTAAGGGACTTGGGCATCCATACTAACCTTAGTATACCTCCATCACCGAGGATAAATTTTCTCTGGGTAATATTATACTTGGAATGACCCACAAATCCAGGGGTTGATCTACCACCTCCAATAACTCCCGCAAGAGTTGAAAATTTCATTCCACACGGGGTTTCTCCTCTATAATCTCTGTGAACTGTCATAATACCATTACACTTAGGAAGCACAACCGCTATACACTCACAGCAACCACATGTGGTCATGGGATCATGCACGATGCTGTAAAAATTATAGTGATCAATTGCACCTCTTGATGCCTTTAAAACAAACTCATTTACTCCTTTCCATTGACCAAGTTTTGGATCAAGACACTCTCCCTTGAGCACAGGCTGATTGGGACCTGTAGGATTTATCTCATAAGATGCCTTGCAATCAAACCAGTTATATGCACCACAAAGACCAGTCCTTTCAGGACTAACCACACAGACATGGGTAGGAGCAAATGACTGACACAGGGTGCAGGAATAAAAGATATCTACGTCTTCATCGGTCATCTTTTCAACCCTTTCATCCCTTATTCTATACTCTTCTCTTGCCCTTTCAGTGAGCTTTTGAACATCCTCTTCATTGGTATACAGGGTTACCTGAACCTTATCCACAATCTCGCTAAAGTCTTGATGAAACTTGGCATGTAAAATGGTTCCAATATCCTTGAGCGTAAAACCCTTCTCTATTGCCTGATCAGATACCCTGATCCATGAAATATCCCTCTGACCTATATGCATAATACCTTGAGCATAGTTTATAAGATGATGGATCTGTCTTTCTAAGATGGGCTCAAAGTCTGTCTGCATCTTTCTTCCAGCAACCTGCACATATATACCTAAGGGCAGGCTATCGCCCTTTTTGAGCCCCCCCACATCAGGGCCAATCACTTCAACCTTTCCATCATCTATCTCATTCATCTCTGCCATCTTACATAGCTCTGTGCACTGGGTTTTGGCCCCGCCCATCTCTAAGAAGAGGTCATCTTTCCTGACCCTCTCACCCTCAAATGCTGGACCATATGCCAAGGGAATGTCTACCTCTGAAATAGTAACTTTAAGACCTCTTATCTCAATTGACTTAGATACAATCTCATCATGCATGACATTGGCAACCACATGTTCATAGGTGCAAACCCCTGTGGGAAGCACTTCGGGTATATCAGTATCTGCAATGGTTGGAAAACCCCAGTTAATGGCACCAGCCGCATTTGCTGCCCATTCTGCATTAACGTCACCAAGTGCATTTATAAATGCAAATATCCTGTTTTTCTGATATGCCAGTTGCCTCTTATAATCACCTGGTTCAATTCCACCAAATGACATACCCGCACGATTTGCAAACCCTAATGCAAATACAGCAGCAGATATATCAGGACCAAAAGGAACCAATCTTGTATTCCATCCTATCTGAACCTTCTCTTGAATAAGCTGTTCAGCAAAGGTGGTGCCGTTCTGATTGGCACACATAAACACATAGATGGTCTTTACCTGATATTCCTCAGCAATCTGCTTGGCGGTTTTACTATCTGGGGCTGCACCCACAATGGCAGCAAATCCAGGGGCAGTTCCATCCACAAATTCTACACCCCTCTTACGCATAATGGCATCATCTGCTGCTCCCAACCAGATCTTACCATTTTCAATATCAGGCTCCTCTACACATGGTTGATAGAAGTCTGGATCTTCCACATACCTTATCGCTTCCACAATCTCCTCTGCAAAGAGTGCCGCCATCCCTGCATCAAGTAAGGCACCCAGATAGGGAATATGACAATCTTTTTTAATATGAGGGGGAAGTAGCTTACGAGCCAGCTTCATGGGCCTGATCGCAGACTCTAAATCTGTCACCTTAATACCTGTCAGAGAATATATAATGGGTAGATAATATGCGGTATTGGGAAACTCTAATTTTGTAGTGGCACCATAGGTTTCAAGTGCCTTTTTTAACTCTCCCTCTGCCTTAGATACTATATTGTAGGCTCCTTGTATTGCTGCAAATGCTACTAATTTAGACATCTCCTCTTTCCTCCTTCCCTAAGAGGTATTATTGATGTTTATGTATACGAGTTAGATAGAGCCCAATTCTATCTGGTAGCTCCATATCCAGTGATTCAATCACCTCTTCAGGCTGCATCTCTTCCCTTCTCTTCTCTAACTCTTTACTTAATTTTTCCTTTAATTCCTTAAATTCTGCCTCCATCCTCTCAACCTCCTCTTGTTTCTTTCTCTCCTCTTCTTCAGCTCTTCTCTTTTCCTCTTCCTCTTTCTTCTTCTTTTCAAGCTCCGCCATCTCTTTCTTCTTCTTTTCAAGCTCCTCTTTTGCCATCATCTCTTGCTGAATCTTAAGCCTTATCTCTTCCTCAACCTTCTTCCTTAACTCCTCCTCTAATCTCCTCTTATCTTCTTCTCTTACCTCTACTCTCTCCTCAGCCTTCTTCTCTTCTACCTCTTCTTCCACCTTCTTTTCTTCTACCTTTGGCCTTAGCTCTACCACCTTTTCCTCTTTTGGCTTTGGTGCCTCTTTTTCAACCTCAACCTTCTTTTCAGGCTCTTTTGCCTTAGGAGGTGCTTTGACTTTTGGTGCAGGCTTCTTTTCCTCCTCTTCAATGGTAAGATCAGGCACAGGACTTAAGGAAAGAAGGTCTGCCTCCTTGGCAGGAAGTCTTTTACTTATCTCTCCCACATCCTTTGCAGATCCACCGTTTAACATGAGATCAATAAATGACTTCACCAATCTTACACTCTCTGGATGTCTAAGTATCACCACATCTGCGCCTGCCAATAGGCAACATAAAGCGGTGACACATTCCATTATTACTCCCCTTCTTTCAGGATCTCCCAGGGTGGGAGCCTCATCAAGATCCTGACCCGCCTCTTTACATTTCCAGACCTCATTTCCCACATTTGTGATTATGGGATTCTGAAGCTTATCATCCTCCTGAACCAAGGCGGCCATCTTGATTCTCTCGATAACAGAGTAAGTATATTCAAGCCCATAGCCCAGTCCCCCTGTAGTAGGATCGATAATAATCCTGTCTAAGGGAACACCAAGATTTTCCAATAGTATATTAAGCTGCTTTGCCAGATTAACATCAATGGGGGTGGAAGCCACTACAACCTGTTTATATGCAAGGGCACTTGCACCTATACCTTTATGATTCGCCTCTTCAACCGGAGATAACGACACATTCTTTCCCTCACATATCTCAGCAATCTTCCTCAATACCTTCTCATCCTTCTCATTATCTGCCGTTCCCCATAAGACCACAGGCACGTCCACCGAATCTATTACCCTTTTTGCAATTTCAGCGGCCTCATCTGCGGGCCTATCCATTCCATTGGGATCTGTGCTCTTAAGCTGAATCACCAAGATATCCGCTCCATATTCCTCCACACACATCTTTGCCCATTCCACAGGGTCTGAAACCACATTCTTGAATGGCTCAAGAGCCGCTTTAGGCCACTCCCCACTAGGATCATAGTCCCATATCTCCATGGCCACCCTTGGAGGATTGGGCATATCCCCTTCAAAGATGTAAAAAGGAAGAACCTCTTCCCCACCTATAGTGACTGCCTTTGAACCTGAACCAATGGTCACCTCTTTTATCTTTCCAGTATATTGAGTCTTAGGTATCTCAAATGCCAATTTCACACCTCCTCACAGTGGATTAATTCTCTAAATATAAAAAATTCCCTCCATATATAAGGTTCGAAAACTTACTTTAGTTGCCTCCCTATGTCAAGAAATTTTTATAAATATCTTAATATCATATATTGAATCCAATATTTATATATACTACATATTGTTATTTTATAAGATCTTTTGAAAAATATTGTATGCATCTCTAAGGGAAGGGTCATTCTCATTTAGATCAAAGACGCTCTTTCCACAGAGATCCAATTCCCTTATCTTTCTGTCTTCAGAGATGAATCCGGCGAATCTTAGAGATGTTTCATTTATAT
>Ga0116200_10000932_pt1 | contig 10778 bp, 6 predicted proteins | sample Mar14436cmmetaG_FD_94478 | JGI IMG/M metagenome (GOLD analysis project Ga0116200, IMG submission 94478) | Marine hydrothermal vent microbial communities from Guaymas Basin, Gulf of California to study Microbial Dark Matter (Phase II) - Marker... ... | reverse complement strand
TGAACCTGCTGGGTTTTGAGCTGCGCAGTCCGCTCGTCGCGGCATCGGGACCGATGACCCGCAACTTCAGTTCAATAAAGCGGCTGGCCGCGGCCGGAATCGGAGCGGCGATCACCAAGACGATCCTGTTGTCACCGTCCACCAATCCCCAGCCGTGCCTGCATCGGGGCAAGGGCTATTTCCTGAACACCGAGCGGTGCTCTACGATCCCGCTCGCGCGCTGGCTGGAGGAGGAGTTGCCCCGGCTGCGCACGCTCGAAATCCCGATCATCGCGAGCATCGGGATGACCCCGGACGATGCGGCAGAGCTGGCACCGCAGGTGGTGGAGGCCGGTGCGCAGATGCTGGAACTCTCGATCTTCACCGGGTACGACGACCCACAGCCGATGGTGGAAGCGATCCGCCGGGTGAAGGCGGTGGTCGATGTCCCGGTCATCGTCAAGCTCAGTTCCAACGTGCACGACATCGTAGAGTTCGGGCGTGCGCTCAAGGCCGCCGGGGCCGACGCGGTATCGGCGATCGACGCGGTGAAGGCCGGGATCACCATCGACCCAGTGACTGGCCGACCGGCGCTGCTCCAGCAGGGGTTCGGCCGGGTCTCCGGCGAGGCGATCAAGGCGCTCGCCCTGTACAACGTTGCACAGCTCGCCCATTACGTCGGTATCCCGATCATCGGGACCGGCGGCGTCACCACCGGAGTCGATGCGATCGAGATGCTCAGCTGCGGCGCCGCGGCAGTAGGGGTGTGCACCGCGTTTATCGTCGACGGGCCGGAGAAGGCCACCCGGATGAACGAGGAGATGCGCGAATTCATGCACGAGCACGGGTTCTCCTCCCTGGACGAGATCCGGGGACGAACCATCTCCCAGATCGACTTTCCCGAAACGACGGAGGAACGGCAGGAGTACGAGAAGCGCCAGGTGCAGACCACGGATCGGACGGCGGTCATCGATCAAGAAACGTGCGTAAAGTGCGGGATCTGCCGCCGTGTCTGCCTGTACAGTGCGGTAGACAAGCGCGACGGCGCGTTCGTTATCGACCCGGAACGCTGCAAAGCGTGCGGGCTGTGCGTCTCGATGTGCCCGGTAGGAGCAATTGACTACGAGGAGAAGGCGCGATGAGGACTTTGCTCGCTGGAGGGACAATCTGTACGTTTGACAGTTCACACCGTTGTATTCCAGATGGTTACTTGGGAATAAATGACGGACGAATTGCGTTCGTGTCCAACGAGATTCCAGGTAATTTCAACCCAGATCGGACGATAGATTGCCATGGGGATCTCATCCTCCCCGGGTTTGTCAATTGTCACACCCACCTGGCGGAGAATCTGTTCAAGGGCCTAATGGAGGAGGTCAACTTCGAAGGACTCTTCTACACCACCCTGTTTCGCTGGGAGTCGCTGCTCGACCCGGAGATGGTCTACTGGGGGAGCATGGCCGGGGCGCTGGACGCGCTGCGCTGCGGCGTGACGACGATCTCCGATATGTACCATCACGCCTCCGCCACCGCCGAAGCGGTGTCCGAGGTCGGCATCCGCGGACACATCGGCCAGAAGATCCTCGGGTTCGCTCTGAAACGACCGCCGCACCAGACCGAGAGCGGGATCGACTACAACTTTGATTTCTCCGCGTTCTCCGCCCAGTTGGACGCGGCGGTGGAGTTCGCCTCCGCCTGGGCGGGGAAAGCGGACGGACGGATCACCACCTGCATCGCCCCTCACGCTACGAACACGCTCAATCGGGAGATGTTCGCCACGATCGCGGATCGCGCCGCGGCGGAGGGCCTGCGCATACATCTCCATCTGGCCCAGATGGCAAGCGAGCGTAAAGCGATCCTCTCCCGGGAGGGAATGGGCTGTGTTGCGTTCCTCGAAGACGTGGGGCTGCTTGATCGGCCGGTCCTGGGCGCGCACGCGATCTTCCTCGACGAAGGCGAGATCGAGATCCTGCGCCGCAACAACGTGTCGGTCGCGCATAATCCGGTCCCGAACGCGCGGGACGCCGCCGTCGTCGCACCGATCGATAGGATGCAGAACGCCGGGGTAACGGTGGGACTAGGAACCGACGCATTTGAGATGAACTTACTCAATACCGCGCGGTTTGCTGCTCTCATAAGCCGGGTGCACACCGGACAACCGGATTACCTCCCGGCGTATGACGCGCTGGCGATGGCAACAATCGAAGGAGCAAAAGCGTTAGGTTTGGAACAAGAGATCGGATCGTTAGAAGCAGGAAAATGCGCGGACATAGTTGTCTTTGATCTCTCATCATTGAATACTCAACCCCTCGACGATCCGCTCAAGAATCTGTTCTATTATGGTGATGTGAGTAATATAAAATACACGATAGTAAATGGTGGAATAGTGTATGATGGACGTAATTTCTCTTGGGCAAAAGAAAGCGCGGTCAAGGAAGAACTGAAGCGTGTCAGTATAAAGTTACGGTCTAAGATACAACAGCTTAAGAGAGGCGCATGATGGACCAATTCCCAATTGTAACACTGATTGTAAATAATAGGCGTTATCAGGTGCAGGCTGATCCCAACCGGAGTCTACTCGACTATCTACGAGATGACTTGGGCTTGACCGGAGCCAAGAACGGCTGCGATCAAAAGGGGATATGTGGCGCATGTACCGTCATTGTAAACGGGAAGGCGATGAAGTCGTGCCAACTAAAACTAAACCAATTGAATAACGCTCACATTACTACGATTGAAGGGTTAAGCGATGGGAAAGTCCTCCATCCGCTTCAGGAAGCGTTCATCCGGGAAGGGGCTGTGCAGTGTGGCTTTTGTACACCGGGAATGATCATGGCCAGTAAGGCTCTTCTCGATAAGAATCCACACCCCACTCGTGATGAGATCATGGCTGCTCTGCGTGGTAATCTCTGTCGTTGTGGCACGTACAAGAAAGTGATCAAAGCCATACAGGATGTCTCACGGGCTGAATCAGCCAATCATGGAGGGGAGTTAGAACAGGTAGAGATAGGTGCGCCTCTTCCGCCCAAAATGGCCGTGGAGAAGGTCACCGGGAAGCTGAAATTTGCCGCTGATCTGCCTGTTACTTCTGAGACGACCTTTGCTAAAATCGTCTGGCCGCGTTTTCCACATGCCAAGATCAAGAAAGTGGATATTTCCCAAGCGGTGGCCTTACCAGGTGTGATCGCTGTGCTGACCGCGAAGGACGTTCCGGGACAAAACGCATTCGGGGGTATTCGCGCTGATCAGCCGGTCTTGGCGGAAGACCGCGTGCGTTACTTAGGAGATCCTATCGCTCTTGTCATTGCGGAGAGTTCCGCCGTTGCCGAACAAGCTCGCGATCTGGTGCATGTGGACTATGAGCCGCTGAAACCTGTCTACGATCCACAAGAGGCGCTTGCACCGGATGCTCCACAGCTGTTTCCTCAAGGAAATCTTGTCTGCAGGTTCTCACTTACGCGCGGTCAGATCGAGGAAGGCTTCCGCCGTTCAGATATCGTTGTCGAGGGGAGGTTTTCCACTCCTGCCGTGGAACACGCGTATCTGGAAACAGAAGCAGGTATCGGGGAGTGGGATGAAGGAAAGGTAACGATTCGCGCAGCATGCCAATACCCACAGACTATTCAACGACAGATTGCAGCTATTCTTGACCTCCCTGTGGAGATGGTGCGCGTAATTTCTCACCCCACCGGGGGGGCGTTCGGAGGAAAAACAGATATCTCCATCCACGCGCTGTTGGCACTGGGAGCGTTCGTCACTCACAGGCGTGTACGCATTGTGCTTACCCGTGAAGAGTCGCTGCGTACCAGTGTGAAGCGACATCCAATGAAGATGAATTATCGGATGGGACTGCGCCGAGATGGGCATATCGAAGCGATCAGTGGCAATATTATTGCAAACTGTGGAGCCTACGAGGCATTCAGCATTCCTGTAATAGAGCAAACCACCGCTTTCGCTACCGGGCCGTACACGGTGCCTCATGTTGCAATAGAATCACGCGGGGTATTTACAAACACCCCACCCTCATCCGCATTTAGAGGATTTGGTATCCCACAACCCACATTTGCTGTAGAGTCCCTGCTCGATGAGGCAGCCCGCAAGCTGGATATCTCGCCACTGGAGATACGGCGCATCAATGCCGTTCGACAAGGGGATCGCACCGTGGCGGAACAACTGCTCGGGCCTGATACGCATCTTGTTGAAGCACTGGATGCCATTGAGCAGGACTACATTACTGCGCAGCAAGAGATCGGTGATCGGCCGGGGTGGGGAGTGGGAATTGCTTGTGGCTACAAGAACGTTGGTTTGGGCCTGGGTGAAAAAGACTACGCAAACGCAGAAATCGAGATCCTTTCCGATGACAAGATCCTTCTCCGAGTCGGAGCTATTGACCTCGGGCAAGGGTCAGCGACGATCCTTGCGCAGATTGCCGCGCATGCGTTAGGAGTTAGTTATGCGGATATAGACGTAGAGATGGGAGATACAGCTAATGACCCGGATGCGCGAGAAACGAACGCCTCACGGCAGACGGTGATGTCGGGTAATGCCGTGTTGCACGCGGTTGAAAGTCTCAAAAAGGAAATAGCCAAATTTGCAGCTGTCTATTACCCGCAACTTCGAGGGAACATAGCGGTAGAGGGAAAAAACATCATCGACAGCAACGGGCAACGGGTTGAACTGGCGGCGCTTGTTGAGTCAGTGCATGCCGATGGAAAGAGGCTGCTAGGAAGGGGGATGTATCTCGCTCCGCAGACGGTTCCGTTGGAGCAGAAAGGGGAAGGGCCCAACTATCCCACGTTCGGATTCTTCGCCAACTTGGCAGTTGCACGGGTGGACAAACATACGGGACGAGTATCAGTAGAGAAGCTTGTCTCTGCTTATGACGTTGGTAAGGCAATCAATCGTCTCACTTTAGAAGGGCAGATTGAAGGGGGAGCAATTATGGGAATGGGTTACGCCCTTTCTGAACAATATATTGCCCACGGTCCTAATCAGACGAACAACCTCGCCCAATGTGGTGTGCCGAGGATCAATTCCCTTCCTAAAGAACTGGAAGCCCGATTAATAGAAAACGAGGATTCTTTGGGGCCCTACGGAGCAAAAGGAGTTGGGGAAATGGCAATGGTTGCCGTTGCTCCAGCGATCACAAATGCGATCTACGATGCTTGCCGAGTGAGAATAGTCGACCTGCCTGCAAGTGCCGATAAGATTCGGCGGGCTCTAGAAAAAGAGGCGAGTGTGTGATATGAAGTTCCTAATACGTGGGGGGAAGATCGTGCTCTCAAACGGTATAATCATAGCTGATTTGCTTGTCGTCGATGAGAAAATAGCTGCTATGGGAAAGGATCTTGCTGCATCATTCCCTGTTGATCGCACGATTGATGCAACGGGCAAATTCATCTTCCCCGGACTGATCGACGCGCACGTCCACCTGCCGTGGGAGAGCGACGGGGTAAGCTCCGGCGACGACTTCTCCTCCGGGACCAAGGCGGCGATCTGCGGCGGGGTGACCACGATCATCGACTTCGCCGTTCCCGTCGCCGGTGAGTCGATCACCGTCGCGGTCGAGCGGCGCATTGATGAAGCAGAGGGGGCATGTTACACCGACTTCTCGCTTCACGCCGCCGTCACCTATTTCGACGCATCCCTTCCGGAGGAGATCGCGCGGGTGGTGGAACGCGGGATCACCAGCTTCAAGCTGTACATGCTGTATCCCGGGCTGCGCCTCGATTCCGGTGAGATCTACCAGATCATGCACTGGGTGAAGGAGGCGGGGGGATTGATCGGGGTTCACGCTGAAAACGGCGATATCATCCACACGCGGCGGGCCCTGTTCCTAAACCAGGGGCACAAAGAGCCGTTTTATCACTATCTCAGCAGTCCAGCCGTTGTCGAGGCGGATGCGGTAAACCAAATACTGTTCCTCAACGAGCACGTCGGCGGACGGCTATACTTCGTCCACGTCTCCGCGGGTGAGTCACTGGCGCTGATCGCCCGGGCGAAGGACCGCGGCCAGACGGTGTACGCCGAGACCTGTCCTCACTACCTCGCGTTGACGGCAGCGGAGTACAACCGCCCGGACGGATACCTGTTCCTCGTCAGCCCGTCGCTCAAATCGGCAGATGACCGCGATGCACTGTGGAACGGCGTTATGAATGGCTCTGTCGATTTTATCTCCACCGATCACTGCCCGTTCAGTCGGGAGCAGAAGGAGGTACACAAGGATGATTTCACCGCAGTGCCGAATGGAATGCCCGGAGTGGAGACGCGGCTGCCGATCCTGCTCACCGAAGGATATTGGCACCGCCGCGTACCGCTCGAGCGGATCGTCGCGTTGACGAGCTACACCCCGGCGCGCGTGTTCGGCCTGTTCCCGCAGAAAGGAACCCTGCAGCCGGGATCGGATGCAGATCTGGTCATTCTCGACCTGGAAAAGGAATGGACGCTGCGGCATGAGGATCTCCACATGAATGTCGATTGGTCCCCGTACGAGGAGTGGAGATGCCGCGGGTTACCGGAGCTGGTGATGCGCCGTGGGGAGATCATGTACGAAGACGGCGAGTGGATTGCCGATTCCGCACACGGACAGTTCATCACTCGGAAGATTAATTGATCGATAAGGAGGTCAAAGGTGTTCGAACAGCAATTTCTTGAGCAGCGCAGGAGGCTTCAGCTCACACAGGAGAAGATCGAGGAGAGGTTTCGTGTAGCAGAGCTCGGAGACGAATCGAAGAAATGGGCACGCCGGTGGTTGGCCGTCGAATCCTACGGTCAGGTGGGATTGGCCCTGTTCGATCTGCCGCCGATCATCGAGCGGGCAAAGGATGGGGACATCCTCATCGACGTAGATGGCAAGGAGTACGTGGACCTGCTCGCCGGGTTCTCGGTGTCGGCGTTGGGAGAATGTAACGAACAGGTGACCAAGGTCATTCAAGAACAGGCGGGCAAATTAGCGCACTACTTCGATTTCCCGCATCCGGAACGGATCAAGCTGGCGGAGAAGCTCGTTCAGATCAGCCCGATCAAGGGAGGCAAAGCGCGGGTCGCGTTCGGGGTAACCGGATCCGACGCCATCGAGTTGGCCGTCCGCGCCGCGCGTTACTACACTGGCCGGCCGATGATCCTCACCGCGTTCGGAGACTATCACGGGGTCACCTATGGCTCGATGGCCCTCACCGGCAAGGGAGGGATGTGGCCTTATTTCTATCCGATACCGCCGCTTGACACTGGAGTAAGCTATTTTCCGTTCCCGTATCCGTACCAGTGCCCGTTCGGCAAGGCACCTGCAGGTGAGGACGAAGAAAACTGGTGTCTAGAACGATTGGAGAATTACTTTGAGTATTACTTCCAGAGCAAGGAGTCACCGTATCGGGAGGTAAAAGGGGATATTACCAACGTGGCGGCGTTCGTGGTCGAGCCGTTCCAGAGCTCCGCCGGTTACATCCTGCCGTCTCCCGGATATCTGCGGTTGCTGCGCCGCCTGGCCGATAAATACGACATTCTGTTGATCGTGGACGAGATCCAGACCGGACTGGGACGCACTGGTAAACTTTGGGCAAGCGAGTGGGAGGGGGTAGAAGTGGATATGCTCCTCACTTCGAAGGCCCTGGGCGGGGGGCTTCCCCTGTCAGCTGTAGTCGCTCGGCCTGAGATCTTGGAGGCCTGGGGACCAGGCGCCCACGTCTCAACCCAGGCAGGGAACGTGCTCGCCTGTGCTGCGGGAAACGTCGTGCTGGACACGATCGCGCAGGATAGTTTTCTTCGGTCCGTCCAGGAGCGGGGAGAGTACTTCGTCGCTGGGCTGCGCGAGTTGCAGCAGCGCCATCCGCTGATCGGGAACATCAACGCCAAGGGAATCTACATCGGGCTAGAGCTGGTGCGCGACCAGGTAACGCGAGAGCCAGCACCGGAGGAGGCGTTGTTCGTAACCCGGGAGTGCGTCAAGGAGGGAATGGTGTTCGAAAAAGGGGGATACTTTCACAACCGATTCCAACTGATCCCGCCACTCACCATCCGACGGCAGACGATCGACCGCGCATTGGAGATCTTTGACAAGACCTTCACCCGAGCCGAGGAGCAATTTGGGAACAAGTAGTTAAAACAAATCGGGATTTTACAAGTATAATGGTGGCCTGAATAGCGAGCGATGCATTGAAGGAACCAACCATACGTGCTCGTTATTCCAATAACGAAGGCTGTCAAGGAGGATGTGGATGTGTTCAGCTCCAGAGATCGCTGTGTTCGGCAGCATCAACATGGATTTCGTAACCCGAATGGAACGGTTCCCGAAGCCCGGCGAAACCGTAATTGCACAAGGATTTGCCCGGTTCCCCGGTGGGAAGGGTGCTAACCAGGCGGTGGCAGCTGCCCGCATGGGGGGGCAAGTATCTTTCTACGGCAAAGTGGGAGCGGACGTATTCGGCGAGGAGCTTCTTTCCGGTCTACGTGACAACGGAGTCAGCACCGAATGGGTGTTGCGGGAGGATGGTACCCCGTCGGGGATTGCGAGCATCTGGGTAGTAAGCGATGGTGAAAATGCCATCGCCTATACTCCAGGCGCAAATGCACGGGTGGATACTGATTATATCGATCGGGTCATCAACTCCCTCAGCAATGCCAAAGTGCTCCTCCTCCAGCTTGAGGTGCCTTCGTCCTCCATAGCCTACCTGTTACGCCGTCTACCTGTGGGGAGACCTCTGGTCATCCTAAACCCAGCGCCGGCCCAGAACTTCGGAAAATTAAACCTAAAACGAGTGGACATTATTACTCCGAATCGGGGGGAACTGGTAGCCTTAACCGATGAAAGCAGGATCGAGAGAGCCGCTGAGACATTACTGACTGCGGGGGTAAAGACGGTGATCTGCACCGACGGGAGGGAAGGAGCCTACCTGATCGATAAGGAGCATATCCAACATTTCAACCCTTTTTCTGTTGATCCAGTGGACACTACCGCGGCTGGGGATGCATTCAACGGGGCATTGGCTGCAGCGTTGGCTAAAGGACGGTCCGTTGAAGAGGCTGTCCTGTGGGCCAATGCCGCTGGAGCACTAGCGACAACCCGAAGGGGAGCACAGCCATCTCTTCCCACTGCAACCGAGGTGGAAACTCTTCTCCACGATAGTCCGGTGGTGCCGTGATGCTCATGTACCGCTGCTAGATCTCACGTTTACCGCTTCTTAAGCTTCGGGTTGATCTCCTCCCAGAGGAAATTGGTGAATAACTTCACCTCGAACGCAAAGCAAGATGCCAATAAATTGCACGTGTATGCTATCGCGACCGGGTTAGAGAGATGAAAATATACACGGCAAGGCCGACAGCACGAACAGATCCATCAATCGATTTCAGCTTGTATTCTCTCTTCGAGGAGGAGTACGGATCATACAGCCCGAGCCCTGGCTCCGCGGGGAGGACTCGAACCTCCAACCATTCGGTTAACAGCCGAGCGCTCTGCCAATTGAGCTACCGCGGAATGCACTATCTATTCTATCTGACGCCCTGGGATCCGTCAACCACTCAGGCCAGGTCCTCAAGAAGAGCACGGATCATCGCGGTTGCCTGCTCCATGTCGGAGATGGCGATGTTTTCATCGCTTGTATGTTCGCCCTTTCCTCCGGTACCGAGGACGACGGATTTTATCCCCTTGCTGCATAGGACGAGGGCATCGGTCCCCCCGGTTATCACCCGCGCTTTAGGCTCTAACCCGACTGCAGCGATCGCCCGCTTGGCGATCTCGACCACCGGATCGCCCGCGGAGAGCTGGAACGCTGTGTATTCGACGTTCACTTCGATATTCGCCTTCGCCCCAGCCGCGGCTGCGGTTTCCTCGAATGCGCGGCGCATCTTTTCTGCTTGTTCTTTCGCTTTGTCGTCGTTCAGGCTCCGGCACTCCGCCTGGATCGTCACTCTATCGGGCACTCCGTTTCGGATCAGTCCGCCGTGAATCGTGCCCACGTTGGCGGTCGTCTCCGCGTCGATCCGGCCCTCGGGAAACTGCGTAATCGCGGCTGCGGCCACGCGGATTGCTGAGATCCCCTTCCCCGGCTCCATTCCGGCATGCGCGGCCTTACCGATGATCTCGATGTCCAACGAGATGTGGGTCGGTCCGCCGATGATCACCGTGTCGAGAACGTCGGAGTCAATGATGAACCCCATCTTCGAGTTCACCAAAGAGGTATCGAGGTTCTTCGCCCCGAGAAGTCCGATTTCCTCTCCTCGGGTGATGACGATCTCCACCGGAGGGCGTTGGGAAGCGGTTCGCACCGCGGCGAAGATTTCCGCGATCCCTGCCTTGTCGTCGGCGCCGAGGATCGTGTCTCCCTTCGACCGGATCACTCCGTTCTCGATCACCGGCTCGATTCCCTTTCCCGGTTTCACCGTGTCCGCATGGGCACCGAGGAGGATCGGCTCGGTCTTGTCTGATCCCTTCGCCGGCACGCGGGCGATCAGGTTTCCGTAGGAGTCGCGGACGCACTCCGCCTCGAGCTCCTTGATGAACCGATCCTGCAGATACTCCAAGAACCGCTCTTCCTCCCCTGATTCACTGTCGATCTGCACGAACGTACAGAAATCATCCACCAGTTGTTTATCCATCATCATCCCTCCAAATCGAGGGTAGTATACGGTCGAACCGCGGACCGTGCCAAGGTTGACCAGAGTGATCGGATGAGCTATCTTGGAACGATGAAGGGGTGGATTATGCTCATGTTATTCGTCGGATTGATCGGGGCGGGACTGTGGAATGAGAGTAAGCTCCCACAGGCGCGCCTGCCAGAGCTCTCGGACACGGACAAACGGTTCCTCTT
>Ga0116200_10000931_pt1 | contig 10781 bp, 8 predicted proteins | sample Mar14436cmmetaG_FD_94478 | JGI IMG/M metagenome (GOLD analysis project Ga0116200, IMG submission 94478) | Marine hydrothermal vent microbial communities from Guaymas Basin, Gulf of California to study Microbial Dark Matter (Phase II) - Marker... ... | reverse complement strand
TAACGCACCTGTTTCAGCGGGAAGAATCCGGTCGGAAGGCCATCCTGCAGGATTTCTATTCTCTTCACACCCCTGGAAATCGAGCTTTTTATCAGTCCGTTCATGAGCAGCGTCAGGGGAGATATCTCTCTCGCCTGAGGGTCCTCCGCGCCCGTGAAGACGAAGGTATTTCCACGGAATTCGAGAGCCAGGATAGCTCCGACGTTCCATCCGTCGGCATTCAGTATATGGAGCGCAGCCCAGGATTGCTGGGAGAAAACCAGGAAAATCTCGCGCAGGAAAGCCTCATAGCCCGGAGAAAGACTATTTCCCGTCTCCTCCATCTGAAGGCGGTAGAGCCTCATGAACACGTCGAGGCCCCTGTTTACTTCTTCCGGAGAGCGCAGCTCGATCTCGCGGATATCGGCAATTCTCCTGGCCCTTTTCTCCATCTTCTGGAGGTGTGTTCTCTCTCGTTTCTTCAGGGAGAACAGGAAGTCCTCGTAATTGTCGGGAAGATCCATGTAGTAAAGCCTGCCTGCCTCGATTTTTTCGCTCTCGATCCCTCTCTCGTCCAGGAGCTTCTGAAGCGACCAGAGGCTCGGGGAGTCCTCCCTGATGTACGGAAATCTAAGGGACAGCCTGGCCCCGGGATGTTCCCTTTCCACTAATTCAAGCGAACCTTTCAGGACGTCGGAGCGGAAGCGCTGGTCGATCGGGAAATCCAGATAAAGGCAGATGTCCTCAGGGACGGCGTGCTCAATTTCCACGTGATCGTTCACCTTTCTCAGGGCCCAGGGCACAACGCCGAGGAAACGGCCTGAGGTGTCCCTGACGATCACCAGGAAAAGTTCACGATCGCTGGAGAAGAACTCGTAGGAGATTCCCACCCAGTGAGGAGTCAGAAAGGGATTTGTGCCGGGGATTTCGTTCAGGAAGGACGTCCACTCGTCCTTCAGGCTCCAGAAAGAGGAGGGATCCTTTTCGATGTAGAGCCTGAAATCAGCCATCCGTTATCAATATAACTTTTTCCACAAAGACAGTCAAGTTTTCCGCTTCTAACAGCCTGGGGCAGAGAGAAATAGAGAATTTCATATTTGGCCTCAGAAGGCCTCTCTGAGGACTTCGAGGGCTTCGGTCCCATCGCCGCCGCCCCATCGGTAGAGTTCCTCCACATCGGACGCCATGATTTCCAGATCCTCTTCTCTCACGCCGAAATCACGCAGACGACCGGTCAGTCCCGAAGAATTGAGCCACTCTTCCAGTTTTTCGACAAAGAAGTCGGCATCGGCCCTGCCGAATATGGCGTCGGAGAGATCTTCCAGCCTCCGTCGGAAAGAATCAATATTGCGCCTCAGCCAGGGGATCAGGAGGAGAGAGAGGCCCCTCGCGTGTGGAATTGAGTCGTAATGTCCTGAAAGGACGTGTTCGATCCAGTGGAGGCGAAGACCCCCTTCTCTCATTGCCCGTGGAAAGGGAGAAAGCGCCAGGCTGGCCGCATAGGAAAGTTGTGTTCTGGCATATATGTCGTCGGGCTTTTTGACGGCGACGGCCGAGTAGATCAGGGCTGTCTCGATAAGAGAGGTGGCGATCCGATCGGATAGGAACTGGGGCTCACGGGAGGTCAGGTAAGGCTCTATAACGTGGCAGAGAGTGTCCACAGCGCCCAGGGCAGTGAGCTCCGGCGACAGGGACAGGGTGAGTTCCGGATCCACTATGGAAAGGGTTGGCAAGAGGGGAGGCCCGAATACTGGCATTTTTTGCTTCTTTTCGGGGTTGCTGACCACGAGGGAACTGTTGGATTCGGAGCTCGTCGCAGCGGTGGTTGGGACGAGGATTATCTTCAGAGCTTTCTCGGGCTTTCTCGACCTGTCCGGTCCGTAATACACGTAATCCCAGATACTGCCGCCCTGAGCTGCGACCAGGGCGATTCCCTTGGAGGCGTCCATAACGCTGCCCCCGCCGATGCCGATTATCAGGTCGCAGCCCCTGTCACGAGCCTCTCTTCCCCCTCTGTCTATGAAATCGTACTTGGGATTCGGCTCGGTGCCCTCGAAAAGGTGGACCTCAAGGCCATTTTCCTTCAGGTCTGAGACGATCTTTTCGAGAAGCCCTGACTCCCGTAGCCATTTCTTGCCGGCAACGAGCAGAGCCCGCCGCCCTGTTCTCGCGGCTTCGGCGCCGAGCCTGCTCAGGGAGCCCGGCCCCATGATCATACGTGGAAACTTTATTTCAGTGATCTTCATTTCAGGTAGATAAATTTGCCGGTAAAGGCTTTCCCGCCGAGCAGGATCTCGTACAGGTACATGCCCGACGGCAATTTTTCAGAAGGCCTGAACCTGATGCGTTCCTTTCCCGTGAATTTTCCGGTCCAGAGGAGCGATCCCGACGTGCTGAATACCTTCAGAAGAGCGTCGCGATGGGAGGAAAGGGGGAGTTCCACGATGAGCTCATTGCCAGCGTTTCTCACCGTCCGCGGCCGCCAGTAGACCGAGAAGGGATCTTCTTTCACCGACGTGACGATGTACTGGCAGAGCACCTTATGATGGGGATCCATCTTCAGGCTGTCGGGCGAGAAGGGAACCTCGACCGTGAATTCCTGATAGTCCAGGCTGTCCCAGAGGGTGAAGAGGAATTCCTGATCCCCCGACTTGGCCAGGAATTCGATCGGCATCTTATAGGTGGGCACGCCGTAGTTGTGGCTCTGAGCCTGTTCTATCTGAATCGAAAGGGTGCAGGGGGCGACTCCTTCCTTAAACCAGTAGACCCTGTAAAATGGATGTCCGGGATGGTAGAGCCACTCATCGAAGAACCAGTCCAGGTCAGACCCCGAGATGCTTTCGGCCAGAGAAGTGAAATCCGCCGTCTCTGCGTTCCCATATCTGAAGCTGTCGGCATAGGTCCTGAGGAGCCCGAAAAAGGTGCTGTCTCCGATGATCATGCGGAGCATGTGAAGGACACAGGCACCTTTTTCATAGGTCGTCGCATTCCATAGATCGGGCGGGTCGTAGATCGGTATGGGGTAGCCCATGGGGTCGTTTTCGTGAGAAAGGTAATAATACATGAGTTCCACGATGTAGTTCTCGTAAGGCACCCCTCCGGACCAGTGATCCATGTACAGCGCCTCACAGTACGTGGCGAAGCCTTCATTTAGCCAGACGTCCTTCCAGTGGGCGGGAGAGATCATGTCCCCCCACCACTGATGTGAGGCTTCGTGGGCCACGGTGGCCTCGTAATGGTGGTTTCCCGGAGTGGTTATCGCCCAGAAGGTGTTGGTCTGGTTCTCCATCGCCCATCCCATGTGGGGGAGCTTCGCCATCCCGTATTTTTCCCCGATAAAGGGGTAAGTACCGAATAGGTCGGAGAAGAAGGACAGTATTTCCGGAAGGTTGCTCCAGTCTTCGGCAGCGAGGGCCGAGTCCGAATGAGGAACGTAATTCAGAATGGGCATTGTGTAACCCTGATAGTCGAGGGTGTCGTGGATCACCGCGTAATCGGCGGCAGCGAAGGATATGAGGTAGGTTGCTATGGGATAATTCTCCATCCAATCAAAGGTCCATTCCTGTCCGCTCGTGTCGCAGGAGACGAGGGACCCGTTGGCGACGGCCCGCATTCCCTGGGGAAGGTGCAGTATTATCTCGGAGAGGGCCTTGTCATAGGGCTCGTCATAACAGGGGAACCAGTGCCTCGCTCCGGTCGGTTTCCAGGAGGGCGGAGGGATGTTCATCACATAGGTTATGGAGCCGAAGAAGAGGCCCGTAGAAGGTGATCCGTGATAGACTATTTTCACCTCCACTGTATCGTCTATGGGGGAAGGGAAATAGATCCAGAGCTTTCGCTGATCACCCGTGTCCCTGAGCGTGTATTGCAATGGGACATCTCCGAAGAGGACGGAATCGACGGTGAGATCGGCGAAATTGAGGTAAAGGGAATCCATCGATTCCATCGGCAGAAGCTTGACTATCGTGATTCCCTTTTCGATCTGCTCCCCATCGATATCGAGATAGAGCTCGAGGGAGTACTTAAGTGCGTCGTATTTGTGGACCGTGTCGAACTCGGGGGGCGGGGGAGTGCGGGCGAGTTTGCCGGGATAGCACTCCCTCGGCGAAAACAGCAGAACTGCCATGAGGAAGAGGTTCATTTCTGGCCTCCCTTTTCCAGCTTTTCGAGCCTGTCATAGAGGCCCGCGATCAGTTCTCCGAGAAGCCCCATCGTGAAGAGTATCAGCCCCGCCAGGACGAAAAGTATGACGAGATATAGAAGCGGTCTATAGCCGACGCCCTTTATGTAGCGCAGATAAAAGGCGACTACGCCGACTAAGAACCCGAGGAACAGAGATATGAGGCCCAGGCTCCCGAAGAAGAGCATTGGTTTCCTCATGAAAGTCAGCTGAAATTTGACAGCGACGAGATCGAAAAAACCGATGAAAATCCGAAGGGGGTTTGAATACTTGCTCTTTCCGTATTTGCGGGGCAATAACTTCACGTCAGCTTCGCCGATCCTGTAGCCCATATCGTGGGCGAGGGGAATTATATAGCGGTGCCAGTCTTTCCTCATGGGTATTTTGAGGAGGATCTCCCGCCTGAGGGCTTTCATCGCGTTCATATCGTGGACTGGTATCTTGAAGAGCCAGCGGGAGAGGGCGTTGTAGACGGATGAGACGAATTTCTTCTCGTATTTACCCCTTTTGCGGCCCGCGACGATGTCGAGGTTTTCCCTCTCCAGGAGCTCTACGAGTCTCTGTGCGTCAGCAAGGGTGAATTGCATGTCGGCGTCGTAAATGACCACTATGTCTCCCGAGGCTGCTCGGGCTCCTGTGAGAAGAGCCTCCGACTTGCCGTAATTCCTCTTGTGGCGGAGAAGCTTTAAAAAGGGATATCGTTTTTTCAGCTTTTCCGCCACCTCATAGGTGCCGTCGGTGGAGCCGTCGTCAACCAGTACCAGCTCCCAGTCGAGGTTCCGCTCCCTGATAAATCTCGCGAAGCTGCGGAGCAGGGGCTCGACGTTCTCCCTCTCGTTGTAGGCGGGCACAAGAAGGGATACCTTCATGCCTCTTAGATTTTAAGCTCCTCGGGCCTTAGCGTCAAATTTTTCCCATGTTTATCCCAGGGTCTCCCGCAGGGCCTTCGCCAGTCGTTTTATGCCCTCGTCGATCTTCTCTTCGCCGTAGTAAGGGAAGTTCAACCGCATGGCCGGGGGATAATCCCTTTCGATCTCGGGGAGGTAGAAATCGCTCGACGGGACGAATCCTACCTTGTTCTCCAGTGCCTTATCGAGCAGTGCCCTTATGTCGGTCCCCCCTGGAAGGGTTACCCAGATGAAGGTTCCGCCCTTCGGTTCTGTCCAGGTCACCTCCTCCGGGAAATGTTCTTTAAGGGCTTTCAGAACCGCGCGCAGCCTTGAGGTGTGGATTTTCCTGATTCTCTCCATCTGTTCTTCCCACAGACCCTTTTCGAGGAAGTAGGAGATCATGAGCTGGTTGAGGAGGGGAGTGGAGAAGTCTGCCCCCTGTTTTATGGAGACCATTTTCTCCGCCAGCTCCCGGGGCGCCACCACGTAACCCACCCGCAATCCCGTCGAGATCGTTTTCGAGAAGCTGTTGACGTGGATGACGATGTCACCGCCGAGCTCTTTCAAGGAGGGGAGCCTTTCGCCCTCATATCTCATGTACCGGTAGGGAGTGTCCTCGAGGATAAAGATACCTTTCTCGAGGGCGAACTCTACCAGTTTTTTCCTCCTCTCGAGGCTCATGGTTATTCCACTGGGGTTCTGAAAGTCGGGGATGGTGTAGATGAATTTCGGTTTTTTGTCCAGGGAGTTTACTTTCTCCACGAGCTCATCGACGATCATTCCCTCTTCGTCCATCGAAACGGGTATTATCTTCCTCACGTGCATCCTGAAAGTCTGGAGATTGATCGGGTATACGGGAAATTCTGATACGATTATGTCCTCAGGGTCACAGAGCGCGAGGGTCGCGAGGAAGGTTCCCTGTATCGCCCCTGTAGTGACGACTATCTCGTCTTCCTGCGTCCTGATGTTGTCCTTTGAGAGAAAATCCACCAGAGTCTTCTGTATGTTGCCTTTTGTGTCGGAATATTGGAGTGCTCTCAAACCCTCCCTCTCGAGGATCTCGTCGGCTATCTTTTTCAGGGTTTCCACGGGGACAGTCTCTGGCGCCGGTATTCCTATGGCGAAGGATATGAAATCGGGGATCTTCGAGGATCGGGCGAGAATTTTTATGATCTCGGTCTGGCGGGCTCTTCTCGCCATCTCGGAAAAGGATATCTCCATCTCTTTCATCCTCCCTCAGGGCTGAGGTATGGCCAGGTCTTCTGGCCCCTGCTCCGATAGTTTCAGCTCCGGATTGTTTTCCTCTATGATCTCCTTGATGATCTGGGCGTATTTGACCTTTTCGCGGGCGAGGAAAGCGAGGGAGTCAGGAGACACCCATGGCTTGTAAAGTCCCATTGAAGCACCTGGCTCAAGCTTGAAATAGCAGGGGGCAGCGACTCTCGCGAGTTCGGGCGCTTCCCAGAAGCGGTTAAAGCCTCCCCAGGAATCGAACAGGAAGATGTGCACGTCCATCGGTATGTCGATGGCCTGTCTGATGGCGGCGAACATCTCGATGGAGAGATCGCCCAGGGGATTAATTGTGTTCGCGCCAAGACCTTCTACCACTTTGGCGCCAAAGGGGTTGCCGTGTCCGGCAAATATGGAAACCTTGAAAACCGTTTCCTTCGGTATTATGCCGTCCTCCCTCATCCTGGAGAGGAGCCACAGGACGCCTTCATCCCAGACGAGAAAGCCTCGAAATCCTATATCGATCGCCCGCATCACGTCGCCTATATAGCGGACCACATTATCGACCCCCCGGAGCCGGAGGCCGCAGAGAGCGCCTTCCGGTGTTGCCACCTGTCTGCCCGTATCCCAGGAGGACCTTGGCCCGGGGGTCAGTATTACCTCGACCCGGGCATCGTGAGCCATTTTAGCGAAGCTTTTGAGCTCCTCTTTGTCCAGCAGCGTTGAACCCATCACGGTGCTGATTAGCCTGTGAATCGGAACTCCCCTTTTCTCGCGCTCGTCGAGGAGGGCGTCGAGGACCTCAGGCCTCTCGACGCCAGAGACCTCCATCCTGTAGTGGGCTCCATCGGGAAACCTCTTCTCGGAGCTCGGCGCCGGTTTGGGGTTCTCGCCCGGCAGTCCATATTTTTCTATAATTTTTTTGATTTCTGACAGCTTCATAGTGCCTCCTTTTTGTTTTTTAAAGAGCACACTCATTCTACCTTTATGAGATCAGTTCCTGGATAATAATGGGCGAGGATCTCGCGGTAGTTGTAGCCCATCCTCGCCATGCCGATGGCTCCTATCTGGCACATACCCACGCCGTGTCCGAAGCCACCTCCTCTGAACTCAAAGGCATCGGGCAAACCGTCCTTTTCTCCCAGTTTCACGACGTAAAACAGGGAGGAGTAAAGGTGACTCTCGGAGAGGGCATTTCTTATACGGAGCTCTCCTCTGATTATGAGCTCTCTCTCTTTTCCTATGAGCTTTATCTCGATTATCCTTCCGGAAGCTCCTCTCCTGACTGGAATGATATCGATGAGTTCCAGGGATGTCCCCGTCTTTTCCTTCACGATAGATTCGAGTTTCTTCCTGTCCACCTTGATTTTCCATCTGAACAACTCGTGATCGGAACAAAAGGAAGGGGGAGGATCGTCTATGAAGTTCCTCACTTCCTCCTCGGTGCGCAGAAGGAGACCGTTGGAATCGCTGTCCCTGTGGGAAATCAGGTAGTCAATGCTCTTGCCGCCCCATACCTGTTCGAAATTTTCCGTTACGCCTCCACATACTTTTGCGAAGCGGGTATCGCAGATCTTGCCTTCGAAAACCAGTATCTCACCTGAGGTTTCCTCGACGGCTCTGGAGCTCATCTCGTTTTCCCCCTTAACTCCGAGATAGACCTGGCAGTGATCGGTGGCACAGATATCAAAAGGGTCGTAATAGTGGTGTCTTTTAAGGGTTGAGAGCAGGGTATTCCTTGCGGCGATGGCCTGAGCCTTCAACGCTTCGAGGGGCGCCTCGCCCATTTCCGATGAGACGACGCTCTTGAGGTAATCTTCGAGGGAGACCCTGTTCACAAGATAAAGGCCTCCGCCGGGGGTACCCAGGACCTCGAAACTCCCCCTGTAGTGGAGATTCTCCCTGTGCTCCCAGTGAAAGCCCTCTCCCACCGGCAAATCTAAAACAAGTGTTTTATCTCCCGATGGAATTATATCGAGAGGCAGTTCAGCTTCCAATTCGCCCTTTTCGGTGATGACTTTGACTTTGTCGGGGCAATTTCCCCTGAGCTCGCTCTTTATCCAGGGCCTTTCGCCCTTCTCCTCCAGGTGCCTCGCGAAGCTCAGGGCTTCCTCTTCTCCGTCAAATTCGCCGGCAAAAGCCCAGAACCCGGCGTTGTGATAACCCCAGTGGACATAGGGCTCTATCCCCCTGCCTACCTCCACAGCTCCCCGTATCGGCGATTCGTCGGATTTGAGGGCGGTATCGAGGGCATCTTCCAGCCTTTCGAAATCGTCGGTAAAGACCCGATAGAGGCGTTTTACGGGAAAGGTTTCATCTGTATGGATTTCCAGCTCTTTACAGCTGAAAGATAGGCCGTGGCCCTTCACGTGGAGTCCTTCTGGAGATCTGAGTTTTATGGTCGGGACGCCCGAAAGAAGGCCTACTTTTATCTTCGAAGTTTCCATGGTCTCAGTGGGAGCCGATCCGTGAAAATCGGGGTCGCAGCCTCTTATAGGTGGATTTGAGCCCTTCCGGTATCACCTTGACGTCGGCTATAACCGGCATGAAGTTCGTGTCGCCGTTCCACCGGGGCACTATGTGAAGGTGAACGTGTCCCTCATAGCCCGCACCTGCGACGCGGCCGATGTTAATTCCGAGGTTAAATCCATCGGGTTCCATTGTCTCTCTGAGGATGGCGAGGCTCTTCTGAGCCAGAGTGAACATCTCCAGGATCTCTTCTTCGGACAGTTCCTCCAGTGTGGCTTTATGGGAGTAAGGAGCGATCATTATATGTCCGGTGTTGTAGGGGAAAAGGTTCATGATAATGAAGCAGGTTTTTCCCCTGTAAAGTATCAGGTTTTCTTCGTCTCTGTTTTCACGGGGTTTGTTGCAGAAAATGCAGCCCTCTTCCTCGGAGTCCACGTGCAATATATATTCAATTCTCCAGGGAGCCCATAGCTTTTTCATTTAGGTGATTTTAAAAGAAAGGAAAAGAGAGGTCAAGGATTCTGGAGTTCCCATCGTCCATGAAATAACGGGCTTATATCCTTCAGGGTTGAATTTGTCGCCGTTATCGCTTATTTCGTAGACTGTATGAATGAAAGGCCGCTTTCGAAGGTTATAGAGAATGTCTCCACGGTGGTCAAAGGCGAGGAGAAAATCCTGAAGCTGGCGGTGACTGCCCTTCTCGCCAGAGGCCATCTCCTTCTGGAAGGAGTTCCCGGGGTTGGAAAGACCACGCTGGCTCTCGCCCTTGCAAAGAGCCTCGGCCTGTCCTTCCAGCGCACTCAGTTCACTTCGGATCTCCTTCCCGCTGATATACTGGGGTTTTCGATCTACGACCCGAAGACAGGGGAGTTCACTTTCAAGCCCGGGCCCGTTTTCAACAACATCGTCCTCGCCGATGAGATAAACAGGGCAACCCCCAGGACCCAGAGCGCTCTTCTGGAAGCCATGGGAGAGGGACAGGTAACGATAGAGGGCAGGACTTTCCGACTTCCGCAGCCATTTCTGGTCATCGCCACCCAGAATCCCCTGGACCTCTATGGCACATTTCCCCTTCCCGATTCTCAGCTTGACCGTTTCCTGTTGAAGATAGTCATAAGCTATCCTCCCAGGGAGGCCGAAGCCCAGGTCTTGAAAGATGGCTCTCTCAGAGAGAAGGCTCACAGGCTTCAGCCCGTTTCCTCTCCCGACGAGATCGAGAAGATGCAGCTGGAGGTCGAGAAGGTCTGGGCTGAGGATGTCATCATCCATTACATCCTGGACATCGCCGAGGCTACCCGCCGGGACCCCCGTTTCAGCCTGGGCCTGAGCACCAGGGGAGCGCTTCACCTCCTCAAAGCGGCCAAAGCGTGGGCCTACATAGAAGGAAGAGATTACGTGGTTCCCGATGACATAAAGGAAGTGGCGCCTTATGTTGTCGCTCACAGGATCAGGCTCTCCGCCGAGGGGCTCGACCCCGTGGGGGTTGTCCTCGAGATCCTGGAGCGGACAGAGATTCCCCTTTGAGCCATGAAAAAGGATATCCGCATCACCCTGACGGGTTGGGTTTTCCTTTTTTTCCTTTTCGTCACCTTTCTCATCGCCCTCAACACCGGGAAGGGCCAGGTTTACATTCTTCTTGCGTCGTTGCTGTCGGTTTTCCTGGTTTCGAGCATTCTGTCCTGGAAGGGGCTGGGAAGGCTGAAGGCCGATCTCATTCCGCCTCCTGAGGTTTACAGGAACAGACCGGCGGAGTTCACGGTAAGTTTCAGGGAGATTCCCGATTCCCTTGTGAGAAACCTGTCCATACTCGTGGAACTGGATGACAAGGTCAAGAACTGCGATTTTTTCGACCTCTCCTCCGACCGTTCTCTGCGCCTCTCCTTCCTCTTCGAGAGGCGAGGGGAAATAAAGAAAAAGAGAATAAGGGTGAAAAGCCGATATCCCTTCGGCCTTGTGGAACGCACCGGGGTTTACGAGTTCGATGGGGAGGTTCTGGTCTTTCCGGCTGTCCGGCGAGTGGACGTATTCCCGGG
>Ga0116200_10000930_pt1 | contig 10783 bp, 5 predicted proteins | sample Mar14436cmmetaG_FD_94478 | JGI IMG/M metagenome (GOLD analysis project Ga0116200, IMG submission 94478) | Marine hydrothermal vent microbial communities from Guaymas Basin, Gulf of California to study Microbial Dark Matter (Phase II) - Marker... ... | reverse complement strand
GCTGTGATAAACTATTATGATGAGGAGAGGAGGGCAGTAGCAGAAGTAAGAATGGAAATTGCCAAAAGCTTGACGTTGCAAGAAAGGGAAGAAGTTGAAAGAAAAATAAGAGAAAAAATCTATTCAATAAACTACCCAGTTTGGGAACAAACAGAAGTAGCCAAAAATGCAAGACTAATAATTAAGCTTACAACGCCGGGAAAGCTATATCAAGGATACGAACACCTAATCAAGCCTGGAAAGCCAAGAAGACTACTGACAATACAGTAAGCGTTATGTTCCAGAAATTTTTCAGGAAAATCGAAGATTTAATAATCGTTGCAGGTTTGTTCTTCACCATTACCGGATTTTTTAATCCACTAGCCGAGCTTATTTCTTTTGTGATAAGCTGGGTATTAGTGGCTGATTTCCTTCTAACGCGAGTACCCTCATTCCTCGACAGAAAATTCCACACAAAGGCTTTTAGGAAGGATTTGTCCCTAAAACTCGCTCTTCTGCTATTTCCTACATTAATGCTGACTATGCTTCTCATAAGCGAAATAGGGGTTCTTATGCTACCTAAACTATTGGAAAATTTCGCAGTCTTAAATATTAATATCGCACTCTGCCTAATCGTCCTCTTAATATTCGTTTCCATATTCTATTTTTCTTGGCGTTCCTGGCGTTATGATAAGAGGCTTGCTAAAACGCTGTGGCGCAGTACAGTTAAAACAAAAGAGGAATTCGAATGGGACTACAAGTATTCAAAAAGGAAGGGAGTTATACCGACAATAAACAAGTATTCCTCGCCTGGCGTGGCTCCAACCGCAATTTGTGCCCTGCTTTTAGTGGCCTGGATGATTATGTTAATTTTTGATGTATTCCTTGTACTATTTTTGCTCCTACTACTAGTAACGCCACAAAACATAAAGGAACACAAAGCTAGAACTAAGATAAAAGATAGGCTCAAAAGCACCTATAGAGTCTGGAAGCTTTTCGAAGAAACAATTTGGAAAGGAATATTTGGAGTGCCGCTGAAAGGTCAGGTACATATTATTGCGGAATCCATCATGATTGCCGGATGCTTTATACTATTAGTATTACCCTGCATATTGAACTGGTTAGCTATATTATTCCTACTGGGTCTCAACGCTGGCTGGTACATTCTAATTGTTCTTACCCAACTTATCCGCCGCACAAGGTATAGAGCCAAAAAATACGCCTTGCCCGACCATCAAAAAATGCCGCGCCTCACCTTGCCTAAATTTTCAACTATCACCATCCCGTCATGTTTGGCGATGCTAATAGTATCCTCAGCATTTATACATTTTAGGCTATACCAAGCAGCATTCATGAACGTGGCTTTTCTAGCATCCAGCTTAGCCCTAAACATAGTATGCCTAGCCTCCATAATCATGTGGCTTAAGGAAAAGGAACGAAGGATACCTGATACCAAAAAAGATAGGTATTGGCTGTATACGATATTTTTTGTCGTAGGCTTACCCTGGGCCTTAGCCGCTCCAGAAATTAAAGGCCTAATATTCTGGCTGGCCTTCAGCGGAGCCTTCATCCTGCTAACCTTCTCCGAAACAATATTCAATTTAGCAGAAAGAAAACCACCCAAAATCTACGCAACCATTCCAACAATATTCTACGCCATAATCTGCTATACCATCCTAAGCGCAGCTCTCTACTACTTTCCAGAACTCAGCACATTACTTATATACATGTACATCCTCTTCGCAGCCTTACTATCAATAATGTGGATACAACTTTATAAACAAAAAAGAGACACACTGCGCAAATAAAACTCCAATCTTCGTTTAATGGTGTTTAACCGAAAGTCACTCTGAAGTTTATGCCTTTGCCGATTTTTTCGAATAAACTCGGGTCCGTTTAGGTTTTATTCTTGGTCCTAATCCGCCATTGTGGGCACTTAAAATGAAACTCAGCTTGTTTCCTTTAAAGTATTCCCGAAATTGGTCGCTACATTTGCATTTATACATCTTGACCCTAAAAACGCCATACTTCCATGTTTTTACTGGTTCTTTTACTTCAGTTTGGCATTTTGGGCATTTAGCATTCGGAACCCTATATCACATATATGCATCTGCATAAAAATTATTTCCCGGTGCGAGAAAGCGAAGATAGTTTAGCCTAGATAGCTTTTTAGGCGCTCTGGATATAATGTATGTATGGGCAATATTCTAGTTGGGCGAATATTTTCGAGTATCTTTCTCAATTGGTAGGGATAATAGTGCCCCGAAACTCGTATCCTGTAGGATTGTATGCCCATTTTTAAAAACCAATTGGCAATTACTCCATATTCATATGCTTCTTCTACTTGGGGCTCAGGCTCCGAGATTATGGCTGCAAAATCCGATAAATTTGGCTGAATCGAGGAAATATCTTTCAGAAAATCCACGACCCCTCGGTAAGATACAAAGATTAAAGCTTTTGGTTCAACTTGGTCGATAGATACTTTTTCAAAGTAATGTGAAGGATAGGTAACATGCTCTTCGATTATTGCAGGGGATATAGGCAATTCTGGAACAGTTTCTAAAAGTTTAGTTATTTGAGTTGTTGCGATGTAGCAGTTTAAGCCATATTTAGCGGCTATTTTTAGAAATGCTAAAATGTATTCTAAGTCTAGGCTGTGTGTAGTTACGATGATTGACTTACTAGTTGAAGTCAATCTTTCGGCTATGCTCATTGCCTCACTAGGACTTATGGGCAGCCTGGTAGTCCCAAAATTTGTTCCTTCAATTATTAAGGTATCAACCTTGATGTCGCGATTATTTTCTAAATAGCTCATCAAGTCCTGTGCTTTGTTGAGTTTGAAGAACTCGTCTTTATCAAGGAATGATTCCGTCCTGAAATCTCCTGTGTACAGGATGTTTTCATCAGTTCCAAAATAAAGTAGTGCAAATGAGGGGTAGGCACTATGGGAAACAGGCACCGCTATAACGTTGTTCTTATCAGCTTCAAGAGGATTTAGCTCTTCAATCTCGACATAATACTTTCTTGGAATCAGAGATGTCCATGTCGGCGACATGCTCCATTTCTCCTCTAAATAGCTGTAGATAGAAATGCTAGGCAAGTAGACCGTTAATTCCTTTGGAATATTAGATAACACTCCTAAATGATCTAAGTGCATATGTGTTATGTATACGGAGACAACATCTTCGTACCATTCCGGTTTGGGGATTATTCCTATGTCCCGCAGTTCCGTTAGGCTTTGAGGCATGATGAAGCTTGAGTAATATTTCGTCATAAGATCGAACCTTATACCTTGGTCAAATATCAAAACGCGGTCTTTATCTTCAATCCTAACACAATTTCCGCCTATGCTTCTGAAACCATTCAGGATTTTTACTTCAACCACGGTGGCGACCTCTAAGCTGTTTTAGGCCAGAAAACATAGCGGCTTCTTTTTTCTATCTTTTCAATTACTGTCCAATTCATGGTCTTCGTTGGGTTTCTAAACCTTAGAAGCTTGGGGTTTTCTGAACCCAACTGATAAACTATGTAGAGCCAGTATCGATCACCTTCTTCCTGTGCAAGTTTGAACTCGGAAGCAGTTAACTCTCCGTACACTTCGCTCCCTTTATGTCCCTTCACCTCTATAAGTCGCACTTCTCCTGTGGCTGGATTCACACTTCTTATGTCATAGTGCTCAGACTCGGCTACAACCTCGGGAATTCTTCCCTCTTGCCTCTCTACTTCTAAAACGAATCTCATTGCTTCCTTTTCAGACTCCCGCCTTATCTTTTCTGGAATCTCTTCAGGTACTGTAAGAGGTCGTTTAACGAATCTTATATATCCGATTAAGGATCCAAATTTGAAGTTAAGTCTGGATGGCCTTAACCAAACATTGTCCTTATCTCGAAGTCTGCTGCTTTCAAGACTTGTCATATACCTAGAAATAGGTCCTAACAGCAAAACAAGAGATTTTCTCAAATTTCCAATTATTTCACTAAGTATCGTAATTGGAATATCTTTGTGGTTTGGTTTTCCTTCAGCTACGCCTATACAGTTATGAAGCGCTTCAGATACTTTCTTCAGAAGTACAGCTCCCCGTATGATAATTCCTTTCTCCAAGTTTACGCCTACAAGCTCCCTGTAGAGAAGATTGTCATTCGCTTTGTCTCTAACTTCAACTGGTAGCAAAGCTATGGTTCCTTCAACCTCTCCGTAAGATATCAGCTCGTTCATGCTTGGCTTAGTATGTTTCTGATGAAGTAAGCCGTAGAAATCTTCGATTTGGCTAAGGATTCTCGGCATCTCGTATTCCATTGTTACCTTCAAAGAGTCTCCTTCATCCACCACTTTGAAGCCTAAAATTTCAGATGAGGCCCTAACTAAATTTTTGAACGACTCAAACAGTTGATCTGGATTTCTAAATCCGAGCAGCATCATAGACTTTTCAATTTCCTCTTTTGATTTGGGCTTGTAAAGAACTCCTTTAGAGGCCAGTTCCCTCTCGATTTCCTGCTTCGCCGCAAGTATAGAGGCCACAAGCCGTTCTAGACCAGCTGAGTTTTCCCTCAAATAAGTCAAAATCGCTTTAGCCTCTGTAACTTTCTTAAACTTCTTTTTCTTTGCAGTCTTCGTAACTGAGATCGCAGGAGGAATTTTAGCTAAATCTTCTGCCTCAGCATATAACATAACCTCTTGACCCGTAACAGGGCGAGGATATAGCTCAGCTCTTTTAAGGTTCATCAGTTTTCTATACATCGAGTTTAGTGCGGCGAAATCGGCGACATTGTTCATGAACAACGTGTAGGCTTCAACTTCCTTCTTTTGCCCGAGTCTCCAGACCCTTCCGATCCTTTGTTCGAGTTTTATGAGACTCCACGGAATTTCATAGTTGATTAGAATGTGAGCTACCTGAAGGTTTACTCCCTCAGCTATGACGTCAGTTGAGATTAATATCCTCGCCTGAGGATCTCTTTCAAATTTTCTCCTAATTCTTTCAAAGAGCTTCGAGTCTCTAGTTTCATCCGAGCTTAAGCTCAAAACTTTCCCAGACCATTCTGGGTGCTTCTTGTTTATGTTCTCAACCAAGTAGTGTAGCGTATCTTTGTATTCAGTGAAGATTATTACCTTAGATTGTTCGTCTTTCATTATATCTTCGAGTAAAGATAGCAGGGCCATTAGCTTGCTATCGCCTTCTACCATGATTTTCTTAGCTAGGTCTCTGAGTTCTATGATCTCTTGCCTATCCCTTTCTGTTAGTAGAGGCGAGGTTCGATCCAGAAACTCATTAAACACGTGTTCTGGATCTTCCTCTGGATATTCAATATCGTAGTACTCTGTGCCCAAGAAGCTCTCAACATTATCTATCAGCTCCTCAGTGAACTCAGGTGCAGCCCTTCTCTCCAATAACCGCTGAAGAGTTGTCCACGCCGCGTATGGGCTTGAAGAGGCTCTTTTGAATATTAGCACGGTAAGTAATGGGATAATCCTTTCGCTTATTAGTCCCTTTTCATAAGCGAACTCAACAAGTTTGCTTCTTAAAAAGCCTACTAACCTTTTAACGAATTCGGCTTCGCTTTCTTTGGCACTTACAACACATGCGTAAAATTTAGCATCTGGAAATATTTGTTTCCTTTCATATATCCTGTTTACATCTTCTTTTGTTCTTCTGAAAAGTATTGATCCGTGGGTAAGTTCGTAAAATGTTCTTCGGTCAAGAGCTCTCCACCCTTCTATCAAATAGGGATCTAGAAGCTGTAGCCTCATTATGTAATCTCTTGGGTCTCCTCTATGCGGTGTTGCGGAAAGGAAGATAGCGTTTCTATTATGCATTCTTTGTATGAGGGTCTTCCCAAGCTTCCAGAACCTTTTGGTCCTATATCCGAACTTGTGCACTTCATCGACTATAATTAAATCCCATGGCACATGAACTATCTCATTCACCCTTTCCTCTCTTTTCAACAAGTCCATAGAGGCTATGTAGAAGCCCTCAGGAAAGTTTTGAAACCTTAAGAATTCAATTGTGCTACGTTCTATATGTTTTATTCTGGATTCTGGGATTCCCATTCTGACTAATTCCTTGCGCCACTGCCAAACCAGCACTCTTGGAACAATTATGAGAACTCTTTTAACTGTGTTTAGTCTTTCAAGATATTTTGAAACCATTAGTGCTGTTATAGTTTTTCCAAGACCTATTTCGTCCCCGATTAAAACCCTAATTGGTCTTCTAAGCGCAAGCCTCGATACGATTTCATATTGATGAATGTAATGCCTAGGTGGATTTTCTTTATCGACGCCTAAGTACGGCGCGATAAAAGGATGATAGCTAAACTCGTGTAAAATGTTGCTGAGAAAATCTTTGACTGCCTCCTTAAGCTCCATAAGCAACTACTCCAAGCCGAAGAAAAGCTTAAAGGCCTTTGCCAATTTTAGGCGCTTGGAATACCCTTCACGGTTCCAATAAAGCTCTCTAAGCCTAGAAGCCCAATACAAGGCATCCCAGCTGTTAATATCCATTACGAGTAAGGCTAGCCTCTTGGCAGCTTTCGGTTCCCTTAAAGTTGATCTAACCCAAGCGTATATGATGAGTCTGTTATATACATCAAGATTATGTATAACAACTATATCTTTGTTCACTGAGCAACCCATATTTTTTGCTAGCCACAAGACCTCCGTCAAATGACGTTTAACCTTGAGATCTACGGAACTCTTTAGCGGAGTGTCAGGAGAGGAGGACCAAAGAAATGTGGCGGTATTGCCCTTGATTTTTATGAAGTACCTCGGTCTGAATTCTTGTATAAGTTTAGGGCTAGTCACTTTTCTCAACTCGTATTGTAAATATAGCTTTGTCCGATAAGGGCATAAATGCAGTTATTTTCTGCTTGTCCAAGGGTTCGGGCTTTGCAAGACTTATGCTACTGTTTAAATTACTTTCCTTTTCGAGGGATGGAATACGCCTGAGCATTTCGATGAAGTTCTGAACGAAAATTCCAGCGAGTTTTACATCTATATCTTCGGCGTTGAAGCGTATATTTTCGCCGAAGTTTAATGTAAGTCTTGCTTTTGCATCCAGTTTTAACTTTGAAGTGATGTCGAGGGCCATCTTGAGCGAGTATATGTCGCCTGGCATTATCTTCAAAAGCTTTGCCCCTTCATGGCTAGTTTCTAGCTTTCTCACGTCGATATCTTCCTCAGGACTCTCTACTACCACTACTAGAGACGCGGAAGATGTTGTTTCATCAGCTCCTGAGGCTTGAACTGTGAAAACATAGTTTCCCGGCTCCAGAACTCCTAAATGCCAAGTGGATGTGAAGGGCGGAGTGCCTCTTTCAATTTCAAGCTTTCCTATTTCGGTTTTCAGATAGACTTCGTAATTATAGTCTTGGATGGGCTCTACTGTTATGGTTGCTTTGGCTTCAGTGTTTGGCTTAACCCTTATGGTGCTTGGGGCAATCTTTAGAATGAATCCTGTTTCGATCACCTTTTCCTGCTTGATTATGGTTCCTTCCCTCAGAATCTTGTGCCAGCCTGTTTGCGTTATTAGGTCTTCAAGTCTAATTCTTTTTCCGGCGAAATCGACTTCGTACCAGTTGATATGTACCTCTTTGCCTATTTTATGCTCTCCTGTTTCGGCTATGAGTTTGTTTTTTAGTTCTTCTGCGGCCAACTTGTATGGTAGAATCTCGGATGTGTCTTCCATCGGTAGTGGCGGCAGCTCTGCGCCGTTTTCTGGGCCTATGCGTTTCCAGTAGAGTTTTCCGTCTGCTTTAACGCCTATGTCAAGGGTTTGGACTCCTTGTATGATTGCTTGTTCGATGGCTTTTCTTGTGGTGAATGGGGCGGAGGTTATCTCGTAGAAGACGTTTCGTATGTCTCTGAATTCTCTGGGGTGTTCTCCTTCTATGAGGTCCCAGTTTAGGTTCATCTTTAAGAAGTCTGCGAGGTCTATGAATGAGAAGTCTGTTCTAAGTTTGGGGCCTGTTGCGGGGTCTTTTAGTCCAGCTTCAACTTGGGAGATTATTGAGGATGTGGGGGTAGTGTTGACTGATTTTATTTCGTCGCTTATTCTGCCTTTTACTGGATAGTAAATCCTTGTTAGTGTTGATAGTATTTGTTCGTAGAGGATGTTTTCGTTGTTTTGTATGTATTTTTTCAAGGTAGTTTCTTGAAGGTTTCTTAACTCTTTGTCTCTGTAGTATTCTGCCAGTGCATCTTTTACTTCTTCGGCTGCGGTTATTTTTGCGGCGTAGGTCAGTAGAGCATCGAAGTCTGCTTTTTGATGTGGGCATACAACGGTGACTGTGTTTCTGAAGGTTCTTCTTCCGCTTTCGCCTTTCATTAGTATGATTTTGCGGATTTCTTCTTCGTTTACTTCGGGTTTTACGAGGACAACTAGTTTTGGTGACGGTTCATCGTTTATTTTTATTTCTTGCCATATTTCGTCTCCGTAGCCTATTACTATGGTGTTTCTTTCGTTGAAGAGTTCTCCTCGTTCTATGGCTCTTCTTCTTTCTTTTTTAACTAGTATCTGCTTGGTTCTTTCTTTTATTGCTTCGTAGAGTTTGAGTTTTGGTCCTCTTAGCATTTCGGCTGCTTTTTTCTCTACGTGTTCTATTACGAGTGGGAAGGGTGTGAACCAGTATCGGCCGTCTCCTGAGGCGAAGTGGGGTAGTTTTCCATGCATTTCTTGGAGGGTTGTTTCTATGTCTGCTGGTTGGAGGTTTTCTCGTTTGAAGGTTTCTGGTTCGTAGGTCATTAGGGCTATGTTTTTGAGGTCTGGGAAGACTTTGAGGGGTTCTTTGAAGGTTTCGTATGTGTATGTTTTTAGTAGGACTGCTGTTGCGATTCTCAGCGCCAGGGCTGGTTTTGTGCATTCTGCTACTGAGCCTAGTCTGCCTTCTTCTGAGATTATGTCTCTGTTTGCGGCGTCTCTGAATTCCCTTCGGCTTTCGGTTAGGACTCTGCTTCTTATGCCTCTGTCTCTGAGGTCTATGTGCCATGGCATTATGAGTGCGGCGTCTTCCGTTCCTCTTAGGAATCTTCTGATGACTTTTCTGGTTATTCTTATGGCGTCTCTTGTTTTTTGTAGGTCTTTGTTTCTTGTTACGAATTCTTGGAGTACTTCGATGTATTTTGGGTGGAATGGGTAAGTGTCCTTTATTGTGACTACTTTTCCTGTTTCTGTGTAGGAGAATTGCCAGTCTGATTCTGTTCCGAAGAGTTTGTGGTTTTGTCTGTAGGCTGAGTAGAAGGTGTCTCTTGTTTTCCAGGCTTCTGTTTCAGGTATTTTTTTGAAGATTCTTTTCTGTAGGACTTTTACTACGTCGTCTGGTGAGACGGGCACCTTTATTCTTGTTGATTCTCGGCTTAACACGGTTACTATTTTTCCAGCATAGCCTGTGAACACTTCTTCTTCGAGGAGCACTTTCTGGCCTTCGACTACTCTGTATTCTGCTTGAACTGAGGCTACTAGGGCTGTTTTTGGTGTGCTTTCTACGGCTCTTGCCAGATAGTCGAGGAAGAGGATGACTTTTTCTCCGTAGTCTTTGAGTCTTGATTTGTACATGTTGAAGACGTAGTGGACTATTTCGTCCATTAGTATGAGGATTGGTTGTTTTGCTTCGCTTAGTATTTCTTTGATTAGGTTTACGTCTGGTGCTGGTGATTTTTCGTCGTCTAGGTGTTTTATTTTTGCGTAGGCTCCGAGTTTGTAGGCTAGCATGCCCCATATTGTTTTGATAGTGAAGCCTTCTGCTTTGTAGGGTTGGTCTGGGTGGGGTACTAGTTCGGCTCGGCTTCCGTCCATGATTATGATTATTGGTTTTTCTGTTTGGGCTATTTTTGCTGCTAGTGTTTCGCTTATTGTTTTGATTTTTTCTGGGTTTTTGAAGGCGTGGTAGAGGCATATTTGGGTGTGGGTTTTTCCTCCTCCGAAGAATGAGGTTAGGAGGAATATTGCGCCTCCTTTTTGGCTTTTTAGGGTTTCTGCGACTTCTTCTATTAGTTCTTCCATTGATTTTGTTAGGTAGGTGCGTTTGAAGAATTCTTCTGGGGTTGCGTATATTGGTTCTTCTTTTCCTTTTAGTATGTCTGCAAGGTCTGGTGCGGCTTTATCGTCGAGTCTTGCGTCGTAAACATCTTTCCATACTTCAATTTGTTTTTCTTGTACTAGGGATTTTATTCCCATTATTTTCTGTTCTCCATTTATTTGAGGAATTTATCTAATTTTGATAATGTTGGTTCTAAATATTCAACTATTCGGTTGCAGAGGGTTTTTTCTATGTCTTTGTTGGGTAGTACTTTGGCTAAGATTCTTGCTAGGGTTATGGCGTCTTGTACTTGGGCTGGGTATTTTGCTTTTAGTTCGTCTAGTTTTCTTTTGAATTCTTCTCGTGAGTATGTGACTGCTAGATATTCTAGGTAGTGTAGGGCGTCGACTGTGCATCTTATGTTTGGTTCTTTTTCTCCTACGCCTCTGACTTCGAGAAGTTCGGCGAGTTTGGTTCTTTCTGTTGAGGTGGGTTCCATGAGGGTTAGGGTTTTCTTTTTTGCTACTTTTGCTCCGGGTTCTTGGCTTCCGCCTTTTAGTATTTTCCATGTTTTTACTGCTAGGTTTAGGTCGAGTGATGTTCCTATTGAAAATATTCTTGCTTCTGTGCTTTCTAACGTTGTCTTTTTTGCTCCCGCCATTGTTGATTTTATTAGAAGGTAGTACATGGCGTCCGGATTTTTGACTCCTTCTTCGAGTTCAGCTTTTCTTGCAAGTGCTTTTGCTAATCCTAGGTATGTAGCTGGGTACACATACTTATCGATAAGTGTATGGATG
>Ga0116200_10000929_pt1 | contig 10786 bp, 10 predicted proteins | sample Mar14436cmmetaG_FD_94478 | JGI IMG/M metagenome (GOLD analysis project Ga0116200, IMG submission 94478) | Marine hydrothermal vent microbial communities from Guaymas Basin, Gulf of California to study Microbial Dark Matter (Phase II) - Marker... ... | reverse complement strand
CTGCACCCACAATGGAAACGGATCCCTCTTTCTCGGTGCTCCCCAGAACCTTCACTCTGCCAGCCCTCTCATAGAATGCCGCCAGACGTGATGCGAGATAGGCAGGATACCCCTCTTCTCCGGGCATTTCCTCAAGCCTTCCCGATATCTCCCTCAATGCCTCTGCCCACCGGCTGCTTGAATCGGCCATCAGGGCGACATCGTATCCCATATCCCGGTAGTATTCCGCAAGGGTGATGCCCGTATAAATCGATGCCTCCCGTGCGGCCACGGGCATGTTTGAGGTGTTGGCTATGAGTATGGTACGCTCCATGAGAGGATGCCCACTCTTCGGGTCCTTGAGTTTCGGAAAATCTCTCAGCACCTCGGTCATTTCGTTGCCGCGCTCGCCGCACCCGATGTACACCACGATATCGGCGTCGCTCCACCGTGCAAGCTGGTGCTGTGAAACCGTCTTTCCGGTGCCGAATCCGCCCGGGATGGCCCCAGTTCCTCCCTTTGCCATGGGAAAGAACGTATCAAAGACACGCTGCCCGGTGATGAGCGGTATGGTGGGGGGCTGTTTGGCCACGAACGGTCGTTGCTTTCTCACCGGCCATCTGGTGAGCATGCATATCTCCCGCGTTTCCCCGTTGCTCTCTATGACCGCAACGGTTTCCTCCACGGTGAACGAGCCCTTTTCTATGCTCTTGATGACGCCCTCCTCAATATCCGGGGGAACCATGATACGGTGCTCTATGATGGGGGTTTCCTTCACCGTGCCGATGACATCTCCCCCTCGCACCTTCTCCTTTTCCTTTACCACTGGAGTGAACTTCCATTTTTTCTTACGGTCAATTGCCGGTACCTGGATACCTCTCTTTATATACTCCCCCGATCTCTCCATGATTTTTGGGAGCGGCCGCTGGATACCGTCATAAATGGAGGTGAGCAGGCCGGGCGCGAGTTCCACCGCGAGGGGCATGCCCGTGTTCACCACCGTCTCTCCCGGTTTCAGACCGGTGGTGTCCTCATACACCTGGATGGTGGCTCTGTCCTCCTTCAGTTCTATGACCTCTCCTATGAGTTCCTCCTCTCCCACCTTTACCAGGTCGTACATCTTCGCTCCTTTCATACCGGTTGCTTTTACGACCGGTCCGGCAACATTCACTATTTTTCCTTTCATTTATTCCACCTCAACACCAACAGCTCGTATGATGAGCTTTTTAATCGTATCTTCCCTCTCCATTTCCTTCTTTCCAGGAATCTCAATGATAATGGGCAGGTGCTTCACCAGCCGATGATAAACAATCTTGCTCTTCAACTGCTCGGCATATTCATCCGTAATCAAAAGAAGGGCAATGTCCTCCCCGTTCACCATTTCATGAAAACTCTCCACCCTATCCGAGCATCGGGTGATGCCCGCCATGCGAAACAGCGCAATGGTATCCGCATCTCCTATCACTGCCGCCTTCATACGGTCACCACCACCTTCCGTGCATCCTCCTGCAGTCCTTCCGCAACGGCCTTCACAATGATTTTCAGATTCCGTGCCTCCAATTCCTTCTCCACGAGGAATCGTATTCCCGGCCCCAGCGCAAGCGTGTTGTCGTTTGAAATATCGCCGGCCATCTGGATGAGGCATCGGTCCAGCGCCCGCTCCAGCGCCACCACACCCTCCGTTTCAAATTCGGTGATCGCCTGCCGCAGATATGGCATATATGAAGTTCCCTCGAGCATGGAAATGATTTCCGGGATGGTACCCGTTTTGAGCATCTCTCTTATCTGCCACTGAGAAAGTTCCCATCCTCCGGGGAGTATATAGTTTTCCAGATGCTCAAATCCATACTGCTTCCCCCTGAGAATAGTTTTTATATTGCGTATGTCAATCATGGTTTTCACAAATTTATCCCGTGCCTTTCTGCATGATGCGGGAAGTCTCACCGAGAGAAGCTGCTCCATGCTTCTTCTGTCGATGGCATTTTCGATATCATCATAGGACATTTCAGGAACTACGTTATATCCGTGTTCCCTGAGAATAGGGATGATATCCTCCTTTTCGGCGCCGAAGAGTTTTTCCAGAAGTTCCTTACCGGCATCGCTGAAGGCCACACCCTCCGTCTCCGTTCCCTCCATGATGCTTTTCACCGCTTTCTTTATTGTTTCCGCATCGATTTTCTCGAGATATGCATCGTAGAAGCACTGTATCTTTGATGGGGAGTCATTTTTTGCCATGGAAATGATGCGCACCAGCGATGCGTCAACGCTCTGCTGGATTTCCCGGGCAGTCTCCCCTTCCAGGATAAAATCCCTGCTCACCACGTTGTTTTTGATATCCTCAAGGTTCTTCAGTTCAAGCAGCCGTGCCACTTCCCTTTCCTTTATATAACTGTTGGGTATGGCACTGAATTTTGCATTGGGATAGGAGAAACCGGCGTACAGCATGAACGATGGGATAAGCCGCACCATTACCGCAATGCCCGCCACAGCGATAAGCAGTTCAATCATGTTTGCTCCAGCAATTTTCTGGCAATCATTCTGCGAATCGTATCTCTTTCACTTTCCAGCATGAAATCAAAGGTGAGGTCTATCTCCATGCGCCCGTCGGCACTTTTCAGTATCACACCACCTATACCCTCTCTCTCCCCCTTCACTTCAATGCCCAGTTTCTGCGCAATGCTTCTGTCCTCCTTCCGCGTCGCAATCATGTACATGCCCTCCGTGGTGTCCAGTGCCTGCGCAATGCGTCCCTCAACTATTTTCTGATATTCCCCGCCCGTGAGTGCACGCATTTTGTCCTTTATCGCCTCCATGCAGAGGGCAATGGATTCCTCCTTTGCATTGGTGATGTGCATTCGGGCCTCTCTCCTTGCCGCCGCGAGAATTTTCTCCCTGAGTCTTGCCCTTTCCTTTTCCCCTCGTTCTCTGATTTTTTCTGCCTCCTGCCTGCCCTCTGCCTTCGCCTGTGCTATGATTGCCGCTGCCTCGGATTCCGCTCTCGCGAGAATCTCCGCTTTCTCCTTTTCTGCCTCTTCGGCTATCCGCTGGATGAGGGTATCAAGCGCCATGGTCTCAGAGCAGCCCAAGGCCCGTCATGAGGAGTATTGCCACCAGCAGCCCGAAAATGGCGATGGTTTCTGGCATCACGGTGAATATGATGCCTCGTGCCGCCACATCGGGGTTCCTGCCCACCGATGCAATGGATGCCGATGCCACCATTCCCTGGTTTATTGCGGAAAGGCCGGTGATGCCCACCACAAGACCTATCCATATGGCGCCGGTTCCCATGAGCGACGTCATCTCAGTGCCACCTCCTGCGAGCAGTCCCGCACCCATCATGAGCAGGATTGCGGTGAGCAGGCCATACACCGACTGCGTCATGGGCAGCACCTGCAACACCAGAAGTTTTCCGAACAGCTCGGGTTTTTCCGCCGTCACCGCCACCGCAGAGCTTCCCGCCAGCGCGAGACCGATGGCGGATGCAACACCCGCTATTCCCATGGCAAGCATGCAGCCGAGTATGACGTTCGCCTTGTATTCCTCTCCGCCCTCCTGAGCCATGGCAAGTGGCATGGCCACCAAGAGCATTGCCCCCACTACCAACATTCTCCATTTCATTTTCATTTTATTTCCTCCGTAAATTTCCTTACAATCTGGAATGGCACAAACTTTTTTCCTCCCCCTTCATAGAAACGGTTGAAAAACTCCACATACTGCAGGCGGAGTGCGTGCACGCCGGCCCCCAGCGCCTGGAGCAGCAGGTTGGCAAAGTGCGCAACCACAAGCACGATGGGCATGAGCACCACGCCTATGTATGGAACGATATCCGGCAGAAGCTGGGCAACAATGTTGAATGCCAGCGCCATTCCCGCCGTGGCAAGGCCCAGCGCCAGCAGCCGTGCATAGGAGAGCCAGTCACCCATATACCCGGTGATTTCGAAAAATCCAAGGGGACCCTTCCTTTTGAAAAGAAAGATGATGCCTATGATGGTGAAAACGATGGCGAGTATCTGGGCCGTGCTTCCCAGCGTCCAGAGTTCCAGAAGCGTCTCACCGATGAGCATGCCCCCGCCTATCTGGAGTAAAAACCAGGGTATCTGTTCCTCCACAATTCCCCTGAAATTTCTTCTCTTGACATTCTGATACATCCCCACAGCGAATCCCATGTTGAGATGGGCAAGGCCCAGTATCAGGGCAATGGCGAGAATGATGACCGGTTTGTGCAGCGCGTCAATGGGGAGAGTGAAGCCAAATATCTCCATATGGTACAGCATCTGCTCGGTGTTGCCGTAAATGAAACGGGGGACGAAATCTCCGAAAAAGCCGTTGAATAGAAAGCCCGCCACCATGGTGGCAAGGCCCAGAAGTATGCCTATGAACGACCAGCTTCTGATGAACTCGCTCTCCTTGAACTTGAAGTAACCAACAAGAGAGAGCAGAAAAATAACAGTTCCATAGCCCATGTCGCCGAGCATGATCGCAAAAAAGATGATGAATGAAATTCCCAGAAACAGCGTGGGGTTCACCTCGTTGTATTTCGGAAGGGAAAACAGTTCCAGAAATGTTTCGAAGGGCCGCGCCCATCGCGGGTTCTTCAGATGGATGGGGGCATCGCCGGGATTTCGCGGCACCCTCCTGCAGAGGGTCACATTGTCTCCCCCGGTGGCATGTTCTATGAGCGTTTTCAGCTGTTTCTCATGCTCGGTGAGACACCATCCCTGGATCACGAAGGTGTATCTGGTTTCCCCGAAATTGCGGTATATGTCCTTTTCCTGTTTCTCAATCCGTATTTCCTCCCTTACCGAAAGAATATCGTGCCTCCTTTTCCGGTACACTTCCGCAAGCTCCCTCTTCATGGATTCCATCTCCCTGGTGAGTGTCTCCATCTGCCTTTCTGTATCCCGGAGCAGCTGCGCGGGAGGACCCTTTCCCTCAATGGGGATTTCCTCAAAATGCTTCAGTGCGCCCAGTTTTTCTTCCTGGGACACATGGGAAATGAGCAGTACCGCCCATTGCTTCTCCTTTTTCCCTCCCACCGGCCGGGCATAAAAATCAATGCCCGCATCTTTTATGGGAGAAAGGTCAGTTGCTATTCCGAATTTGAGGATGACGTATCTGCTCTTTCCGAGCCATGCCACATCTATGGGGAAAAGCGAGAGCAGTTCCAGTTTTCTCTTTTTTTCCTCCAACGCCTCCCTCTCTTCTTGCAGCTCGTTTATACGCCTCTCGGTATCCAGTACCGTTGCCTCCACCTCGTCCAGCAGATGTTCAGCTTCCGCAATTTTCTCCGCAAGCGTCCTGGGCTTCACCCTTTTTTTCTCGATTTTCCTGCCCAGCATGTGCCGGATTCCCTTCTGTTTCGGCTCATAGGCCTTCAATATTTCCAGAATCCTGGAAAGCCGCAGGTCATAGGTGGCAAGCACCCCCGCATCATCGGGTACACTCCCTTCAAAAACTCCCTCATTTTCGGAGGTTTTCTCTATCGCCATGAGGCCGCTTTTGTGCAGCGTGGCAACAAGCTCGTCACCAGTACCCTTATGCGTGAGAATGGTAACACTGCTCATCTCGCTCGGGAGTAACATGGCATCACAATAACTCTTTGAGTATCTCATCTGCCACTTTTTCCGCATCTCTGCTGAGTCGCTTTTTGAGGGCAGATGCATCTTTTCTGGCCTTCTCCACTATCTCACGGGCCTCCTTTTCAGCCTTTTCCCGCGTTTTCTCAAGGGATTCGGCCACTTTCTTCCTTTCCTTCTCCACCATCTTTTCCCGCTCACGTTTTCCCTTTTCCCGTGCCTTCTGAATAATCCGCTCTGCATCTGCCTTTGCCTTCTCAATGGCATCCAGTGCCTCTGCCTCGGTCTTTTTCACCAGTTCCAGTTCCTCCATCATGTATGCCCCTGAATTGGGAAGCCATAAAAATATTTTTCTCATGATGGCATACTGGACGGACAGGCGGGCACGATGGATTCTTTTCGTCAGAGACAAATAGACTTAGATGTTGATGATCCAGACTCTCTGTTCAGCCGCAGCCGTATTTCCCGCATTGTCGTAAGCAACCGCCTTCAGAGTGTGTCTCCCCATTATCCTCTCATCCCAGAGCCACTCATACGGTTCCCCCTCCACAGTTGCCTTTAATTCATCGTCAACATAAAACTCGATTCCATCAATTCCAGTTAGGTTATCCGCAGCACTCACGCTCACGGTAATATTGCCCAGTATAATTGCGGTGCCGGTGGGAATAATCTCCCTATCAGAGATGTAGAGATACTTTCCGGGTTTCTCAATAGTGACTGTGGGAGGATCGGTATCGGTTTTATCTGTGGTTAGACCCAGCGACGGATCGCCATATAAATTGAATCCGTAGAGATTTTGATAAAATGCCGATATCTTAATTGATTGATTCTCTCCGGTGAGAGGAAAACCAAAGTGCTCGTAGTAATATACCTTTGCATTGTAAAGTGCATCTGCACATTTCTGGTTTTCGTTGATCAGGTAATGGAAGAAATAATAGTCAATGGAGAGGCTTCCTCCATCTCTCCTGTCATCCCACTTTTTGGTGATATTGTACCAGCTTATGGCCGTTGAACCTATGAACGCAACCGCTCCTCCGTCTTCAATAAAAGTCCTTCCCATGTTCCTTGAGGTGTAAAGTTGCACACACCCTCCAGAAAACACAATCGGCGGTTTTTTCAGGCATAATTCCGATACATCTCTTTCATCCAAAAATCGTATATCCCTGAGTTCGGTTATCTCCGGAATCTCATCCCCGTCATCGCTTATCCATACATATCTGTAGACTGCTGCCGGTGCAGAGTGACCGAGCATGTTTACTATCCCGTATCCTTTCCGCCATTCAGACAGAACATTCGACTCGTTCAAGGGATAGTCACACGGATATTCAGAGGGGCGTATCCCTTCCTTTTCGTACATTTTTGTGGGGGTAAAGTCATTCGGTTTCAGAATATCGTTCCAGCATTCCTCCATCAGCGTTGCACCATCGGTACGGTGCATTGCCCCCAGTGACCTCACCTCATTTTCATATGAAACGACGGCACCCAGTAACAATGCATTCTTTTTCCAGGGTCCGCTGCTGGATTCAAAACCGATGATGCACTGGCATATGTCCTCCACTTTGTCGGGGTCATCACTCGGTATTCTCCCGACATATACTTCCGGATGGAAATCCATGTTATCTTCTGAGTATTCACCGAAATACCCATCTCCATCGCTATCCCAGTCCCCGGTTAAGTCTGCATAGTAATAATCGGTAGCAGCCATGAAATATGGATCATTATTTTTATGGGTGGCGGGATCAGGATAACAATCCCTCATTGGAATACTATTGCGGCTACCGACAATCAGGACATAGTGTATCCCCCATTCTTCATATGTATCTATCAGGAAATTTCTGATTTTTTCCTGCATATCCGCTCCCTGATAGTTTGATGAAATCCAGGAAATGGTCACCACCTTTACAGAGTAACCGAGAAATTCTTTCCATTCTTTCAGGTGGGTGATGCTGTTTTCGAGGTCTGTTGTCGTGACAATCACATAGTCATAACCATCACAAAGGGAAACAACTGGTGTGAAAGAGGATTTTTGGGAAAGCACTACTCCTCCGGTTACCATCGGTATCAAAAGACCCACTCCTATCAAGATGCAGATTAACCCATCAATATATTTCGCCATTTTCGCCACCTCCAACACTTTATGGTTAATAGGCTAACAATCGGTACATATAATTTTCGCCATCCAGTATTTCTGAGGGCATGATGCTCTGGTTATGCTTATGAACAGGTGATGGCCTGTCATAATAAGTGATGAGTATGTTTGTATTGCCAAATACACCCTTCATTCTTCGTCCAAAAGATATGAAAATGGATGAATCCGGTCGATGACGCCTCTGGGCCTGTGATGCAAAAAATTGCCTACAGCAAAAAAGGAAAGTTTTTAAATATATACCGCATACCAATTTACACGTTTTAGGAGGATTATGGTGAAATATACACGGTATGAGAAAGCTCGCATCATCGGGGCACGTTCGCTCCAGATAGCCATGGGAGCGCCGCTTCTCGTAAAGCCACCAAAGGGGCTGTTTGATCCCGTGCAGCTTGCCCTGCTGGAGTTCGAGAAGGATTTGATACCCATTACCGTGAGGGAGAGAGGAAAATATATAAAAGGGCCAGTCGTATAGGGTGACATAATGGAAGAAGAGAGGAAATTACTGGTTTCAGAGGAAATGTACATATCAAGCGGTACCGAGATAGGAACCCAGCAGGGAACAGCGCACATGAAGCCATACATTGCAAAGGTGCGAAACGATGGCCTGTACCTCATCAACATCGAGGAAACCGATAGAAAAATAAGACATGCCGCGCATCTTCTCGCAAAATATGAGCCGGAAAAGGTGATGGTGGCGGCGGTGCGCCACTATGCGAGAAAGCCCATCACAATGCTCGCCGATGCATGCGGTTTCATTGCCCAGCCGGGAAGATTTCTACCGGGAACGCTCACCAATCCCATCAGCAGCAACTACCATGAAGTGGATCTGGTCCTTGTCAACGACCCCATAGGTGACCGCCAGGCAATGAACGAGGCAATCAAAACGGGCATCCCCATCATCGCGCTCTGCGACACCAACAACGAAACGGGATACGTGGATCTGGTTATACCGGTGAATAACAAGGGGAGAAAATCGCTTGCCCTCACCTACTGGCTGCTTGCCCGCGAGGTGCTGAAGGCACGGGGTGACATCAAAAGCGATGAGGAGTTCAAATATACGCCAGAGGACTTTGAAGCAGAGCTATGATGCTTTCAGGGGAGAACACTTTTTTTGTGTGCATTGATTTTCAGGAGCGGATGCTCCCGCACATTCCTAGACACGAGCGGATGCTGAAACAGACATCCAAACTCGTGAGGGCTGCACGCATTTTCCACATTCCCATCATCCACACGGAGCAGCGGAAGCTGGGAACCACATCACCACTCCTTGGCCTCACCGGACAGCCCATTGAAAAGGTAACCTTCAGCTGTGTTCGGGAACCCGCTTTTGCCGAGCGTATTGAAACTCTCGGGAGAACACAGTGCCTCCTCACGGGCATAGAGACCCACATATGTGTGCTCCAGACCGCGCTGGATTTGCAGCACGCAGGGTACGATGTGCACGTGGCCGTTGACTGCACCGGCTCACGGCATGCAGAAGACAAAGAAATTGCCATACAGCGCCTCGCACAGGCAGGCATCACCGTCACCACCGCAGAGACGGCCATCTATGAACTGCTGGCATCGGCAGATGCCCCCGAATTCAGAGATATTTTGAAAATAATCAAAGAGGAGTGAAGAGATTTCTGTTTCACAGTCCCTCATGAATCCATGTGCCTGTTTCTTTCACGAGAATTAAAAAATGAAAGACGGGTGTTGCTGCTAATTCCTCCTTCACAAGATAATGAAAGAGTGGATGTTGCTGCTTTTCCCTTCATAAGGAGAATGAAAGGAGCGATTGTTGCTTTCACTTTCATAAGGAGATGAAGGGAAAATGTTGCTGCCTTTCCTTTCATAAGAAGTGCATGCCGTTGTAGCCATCACTCCCCTTCATATAAAAATGAATGAGTGGATGTTGCAGCTTCTCCTGTGTTCATGAGAAAATGAAAGATAGTATTACAGATGCTTTTACTCATGTGTGCACACTGCCATTCCTGCCTTTCCTTTCATAAGGAGAATGAAAGAATAGTTTATTGCGAGGCGGTTTCACTCATGTGTGCATGCTGCCGTTCCCACCATCCCCTTCATAAGAAGATGAAAGAATGGATGGGTTGGCCCTCAGCCCCCGTTCACATGGTGCAACGGCATGTTTCCACCCTCTCATAATTATGCGGTGTTGGTGGCCATCATCAGTAATCTTAAAATACATTTGCACCTATTACATACCACCCGAGGGCTCGTGGTCTAGGTGGTTATGATGTCGCCTTGACAGGGCGAAGATCGGGAGTTCGAATCTCCCCGAGCCCACTATCAACATTTTCGATGAATTCCTGAGATTCTCTTGGTCCAACCTGTTACCTATTCCGGATCGAAGCTCACGTGGTTCTTGCTCTGTTTTAGCTAAAAACTACATCTTTTGAAGGAATATAAACTCGCGATTTATCATCATTTTGGCCCACCCCATAGTTTGTGCAACACATCCGAACTCGCTAGCCATACTTATCAGAATTTCAGAGGATTCATTAATGGTTTCCAGTCAAAGTTAAGCAAGCTTCTAAGGTCATCCGTTTTTATGTGGTAAGGTAAAAGACCAATATCATCTTTATTTAAATCAAATCCATGATAGTTATCCCAGTAATTGCCCATCTCTTTGGTATTCCAGATATTCTGGCCATAGCAAAACGCATTTAATTCGTTACCAACAAAATTGTTGAGATATATTTTATTTGAAGAACCACTGATAAAAACACCTATATTGTCATGGGAAATATTGCAGAGAGAGATTATATTATCATTGCCGTCTATCTCTATTCCGTTACCGGCATCTGATATGGTGCATTTTACCACAGTATTATTATGAGCATCTCCCAGATAAATGCCATTGCCATTTAAAGTGCAACCCACGACTGTATTTTCATTTGATGAGTGCCATATTTCTATGTTGTGAACATAGGGTCCTGAAAATGTGCAATATGAGACATTATTTCTGCAAGATTGTTCTATCATCAACGGATAATAATTTTCGAAATGGCATTTATGGATGGAATTGTATGTAGAGTTATGGAGGTATATACCCACTGAATTTCCCCAAAATGAACAATTT
>Ga0116200_10000928_pt1 | contig 10788 bp, 7 predicted proteins | sample Mar14436cmmetaG_FD_94478 | JGI IMG/M metagenome (GOLD analysis project Ga0116200, IMG submission 94478) | Marine hydrothermal vent microbial communities from Guaymas Basin, Gulf of California to study Microbial Dark Matter (Phase II) - Marker... ... | reverse complement strand
CGCAAGCGCGGCTGCGCCGATCAAGCCGATTACGATCAGGGCTACTGCTAGAACCTTTCGCATTGTCATTCTGATCACCTCGCCCCATCTACACGGAGGATCTCCCGGAGTTTCACCTTGCCCAGGCGCGGGGATCCGGTTACGGTAGTTCTCATGAAGACGATCGGCATCGGTGGCCCGCCCGGCTGCGGGAAGAGCACGGTGGCGCGGGCCCTAGCGCACGACAAGGGGACCGAGTGGATCGACCTCGACCGGGTGGCAAAGAGACTCTACCGACCGGGAAACGAGGTCTACTACAAACTCATCGCCCGGTTCGGTCCGGGGATCGTAACAGCGGACGGCGAGATCGACCACAGCGCGCTTGCCCGACTCGTCTTCTCCGACGGGAGGGCGCGGGCCGACCTGGACGCGATCGTCCATCCCGCGGTAAGCGATGCCCTTCGGCGGATGATCGCGGAGCGGCAGAAGAGCAGAACAAAGGTGCTGCTGGTGGAAGGGGCGCTCATCGGTCTCTCGCCGCACGTCGACTACTCACTGTTCGACGCGGTCATCTGGCTTTCCGCCCCGCGGGAGGTACGAAGAGCCAGGCTCGCCGAGGCCGGAAGGGAAGACCACCTCGACCGGGTACCGGATTTTCCGACCGTGCCCGGGGTGATCACCGTCGATGCCGCGGGGACGATCGCGGAGACGGCGGAGAGGGTGCGGACCCTAATCGCCCGGTTGGATGAGCGCGCCGCGGGAGCGAAGTAGCTCCAGAACGCGCGCGATCGGGAGCGCCTCCCGGGTATGGCCGTCGCGCCCGGTTACGGAATGGGCGTGGAACAGGGCGGAGACGATCGCCTCCTCGACCGCCTCGATCACCGCCTGGAACGCGCGGTCGATCCCGCGGTGGGCGTCGTTCAGCCGCGTTTCCTGGAGGAAGATCGTCTCCTCGTGGTGCGGAACCCTGTTCGCCGTGGAAAAAGCGATCACGAAGTCACCGCTCCCGGAATGCCCGCGCGACCCGGTGCGGGCAAGCCCGAGTCCGGCCCGCACCGCAAGGCGGCGCAGCTCGCGGTGGGAGAGGGGGAGATCGGTCCCGATCACGATGATGATCGACCCCTTGTCACCTTCCGGAGCATCGGATTCGGGCGGGAGGAGCCGGCCGATCGGAACCCCGAGGATCGTGAGCTCCTCCCTCCTGCCGAAGTTGGGGAGGGCGAGGACGCCGATCGTGTAAGCCCGCCCAGCGTACTCCACCAGGCGGGATGCCGTCCCGATTCCGCTCTTGAACCCGAACGCGCTCATCCCGGTCCCGGCTCCGACTACGCCTTCGCGCACCGGTCCGTCACTTGCTCCGTCGAGCGCGGCGTACACATGCTCCTCGGTCACTGCCCGGGCACGGATGTCGTTCAGGTAGGAGTCGTTGCACTCACCGACAACCGGGTTCAGCGACCGGATCGGGGAATCGGGCTGGTCATAGTGCTTGATGACCCAGGTGATCAGGGCGTCGGCGGCTCTTCCCACGGACAGCGTGCTGGTGAGAAGGATCGGGGTCTCGATCGTGCCGAGCTCGTTTATCTGTGGGATCCCGATCGACTTTCCGAATCCGTTTAGCACCACCGCCGCGGCCTGCACCTTCTCGTGGAACAGGTCCCCGGGATGGGGGATGATCGCGGTCACCCCGGTGCGGATATCAGAGCCCGCGATCACGGTCGCGTGTCCGACCGCCACTCCCGGGACGTCGGTGATCGCGTCTTTCTCCCCGGGTGGGAGAGTGCCAAACCGCAGACCGTAGTTCTCTTGAATCCCCATTTCGCCTCCCTATAAGGTGATCACCCAATCCGGCGCAGGGAAGGTCCCGGCCGGGTCCTGACGGTAGAACCGCCGCAGCTGTTCATACACCTCCGGGAGGGAGCGCAACAGGGATGCCGGATCGGTGAAGAAGCGCTCGGTGGCGACGGCGAAGAACTCCGCCGGATTCGTCGCTGCGTATGGATCGAGGAACGTAACCGCACCCGCCTCCACCGCTGTTCGCAGGCGGGCGTACTCCGCTGACATCACCTGTTCCCACTCCTGATATCGATCGGGGGGAAGGGCGGGGATCCCGTCTACGGCGCCGTTCTCGGCGTCGAGCTGATGGGCGAACTCGTGCAGGACGACGTTCCGTCCTGGGTGCCCCTGACCAGCGGCGTCGGCGCGGACGTCTTCCCATGACAGTACCACCGCTCCGCGCGACCACGACTCGCCGGCCCGCACCTGCTCCCCCTCGATCACCACCCCGATCGGAGTCTCCTCCCGGTGCGGGGCGATGTACTGCCCGGGGTAGAGGATGATCGAGACCAGGCGCGGGTAGTAATCGTGGGGGCGGTTCAGGATGAGAAGGGCGGCCTGCGCGGCGATCGTGACCCGCATCTCTTCCGTCACTCCGAGTCCGTGCGTCCCCTCGAAGTGCTTCTCCGCCACGAGGACCTTGGTTATGTCTTCGAGCTTGCCCCGTTCCGCCGTGGAGAGGCGGGAGAGGATCGGGATTCGGTCGATGATCCCCTGCCACTCCGGCGGAAGCGGCTGTTCCATTATCCTGCGACGACGGCGCTCCCGTATGAACATCAGCCCACCCCACTCACCCAGCCGAACGCCTCGTAGATCACCTTGACGGCGGCGAACGCGGTGATGTCGGAGTGATCAAGGGGCGGAGCGACCTCGACCACGTCCATCGCCCGCACCGGAAGACCGAGGAAGATCGGCCGCAGGAACTCCAACAACTCGCGGGTGGAGATCCCGCCTGCCTCCGGCGTCCCGGTCCCGGGCGCAAACGCCGGATCGAGGACGTCGATATCGAGGGTTACGTAGACCGCATCCGGGCCGGAGAGCCGGGAGATCACCTCCGCTGCGATCTTCTCCGGGCCGCGGCGGTGGACCTCCCGGGCCGGGTGAACCCCGATCTCCGGATGAGTGGCGAGGTAAGCGAGCTCATCCTCCATGAACGAGCGGATCCCGACAAATGCCGCTCGCTCCGGTGCAAACCCCGCTCTTTCCAGAACCCGCCGCGCGGTGCAGGCGTGTGACCAGCGGTGTCCCTCGAACTCATCGGCGAGATCGAGGTGGGCGTCGACGTGGAGATAGCCGAGGGGTCCGGGATGAACGGCGGCGAACGCGGCGGCAAGCGGGATCGTCACCGAATGGTCTCCCCCGAGGAAGAGAGCGAGCGGATGCCTCATGACAGCCTGCGCCTGTTCCTCCACCTGCCCGAAGTAACGGGACCAGTCAAGGTCGGGATAGACGTCCCCGTAGTCGCGTACCCGCACCGAAATTGGTTTCCCCACTTCGCTCGCTGGGGCGAAATGCGGGGTGAGGGCCCTGATCCGGGTTGGGGCAAACGCCGCCCCTTTGCGGTAGCTCGTCGCCCCGTCGAACGGAATTCCCATGACCCCGATCTCGGCCGCGGGGTCGTCACACTCGAGCCCGCTCCAGGTCCGACGGTGTTTTGGTCTTACCTCATCGTTCATACCCCCGATTCTAGTCCACCACCCCAGGGCGGGCAATCTTGACAGGCCCGCAGGGTTTGTTTACCATCAAATCGCGCATTGGGAGATCGTCTAATGGCAGGACGACAGGCTCTGGCCCTGTTAGTGGGGGTTCGAATCCTCCTCTCCCAACCACTATCTCCTCCTGCACTGGCCCGCGACGAACGAAAGGCAAGGATCGATGAGCGAAGAGAAGAACGTACCCCATGATTTCATCCGTCAGATCGTCGCCGCGGACATCGCCGCCGGGAAGAACGGCGGCCGCGTCCACACCCGCTTCCCTCCGGAGCCGAATGGATATCTCCACATCGGCCACGCCAAGTCGATCTGCCTCAACTTCGGGATCGCAGAGGAGTTCGGCGGGTTGTGCAACCTGCGGTTCGACGACACCAACCCGGAGAAGGAGGACGTCGAGTACATCAACGCGATCAAGGAGGACGTGCGCTGGCTCGGGTACGACTGGGAGGACCGCGAGTACTACGCGTCCGATTACTTCGAGCAGCTCTACGAATGGGCCGAGTACCTGATCAAGCAGGGCAAGGCGTACGTCGACGATCTGTCGCCGGAGGAGATCAGCGAGTACCGGGGAAAGGCGATCCGCGACGGGGATAAGATCATCACCCCGCCGGGGAAGAACAGCCCGTACCGCGACCGGTCGGTGGAGGAGAACCTAGACCTATTCCGGAGGATGCGCGCCGGGGAGTTCCCCGACGGGGCGAAGACGCTGCGGGCCAAGATCGACATGTCCCACCCCAACATCAACATGCGCGATCCGGTGATGTACCGGATCATGCGCGCGACGCACCCCCGCACCGGAGACGAGTGGTGCATCTATCCGACCTACGACTGGGCGCACGGCCAGTCGGACGCGATCGAGGGGATCACCCACTCCCTGTGCACCCTCGAGTTCGAGGTACACCGGCCGCTCTACGACTGGTTCCTCGACAACCTGCCCGTGCCGCACCGCCCGCGCCAGATCGAGTTTTCGCGGTTGAACCTGACCTACACCGTCCTGTCCAAGCGGCGGCTCCTCCAGCTCGTGGAGGAGGGGCATGTCAACGGATGGGACGACCCGCGCATGCCAACGATCGCCGGATTGCGCCGCCGCGGCTACACTCCGGAGTCAATCCGCGATTTCTGCTCCCGCATCGGCGTGACCAAGGCCGAGGGGGTCGTGGAGTACGAGCTCCTCGAATACTGCCTGCGTCAGGATCTGAACAAACGGGCGGAGCGGAGGATGGCCGTGCTTCACCCGCTCAAGGTGGTGATCGACAACTATCCCGACGACCAGGTGGAGGAGCTCGAGGCGATCAACAATCCCGAGGACCCATCCGCCGGCACCCGCATGGTCCCGTTCTCCAAGGTGCTCTACATCGAGCGGGACGACTTCATGGAGAACCCGGTCCCCAAGTTCTATCGCCTCGCTCCGGGACGGGAGGTGCGGCTGCGATACGCCTACTTCATCCGGTGCACCGACGTGGTGAAGGACGAGGCTGGAAACATCGTCGAAATCCATGCCACCTACGATCCTGCGACCCGCGGCGGGGATGCGCCGGACGGGCGGAAGGTGAAGGCGACCCTGCACTGGGTATCGGCCGCCCACGCGATCGCGGCCGAGGTGCGGCTGTACGATCGGCTGTTCAAGGCGAAGAACCCGCTCCAGGTCGAAGACGGGAAGGATTGGCTCGATAACTTGAATCCGGAATCCCTCGTCGTCCTCACCGGTTGCAAGCTCGAACCGAGCCTCGCGGAGGTAAGCCCTGGGGATCGGTTCCAGTTCGAGCGGGTCGGCTACTTCTGCGTCGATCCCGACTCAAAACCAGGCAGGCCCGTGTTCAACCGGACCGCCACGTTACGCGACACCTGGGCGAAGATCAAGAAGCGCCAGGGGAGTTGACTTAGGCCTTCCACGCGGTCATCTTTAAAAACCGCTGTGTTTATCAATGCACGGGGCGGAGTGCGGCTGATTCAGCTGAAACTACGGGCAGCGGATGAGCCCCTGTGCCCATAGGCAGCCGCCACAGGAGGGAGCAGGGTTGCCGTAGCAATCCTCGCCGTTTTCCTGGGCGAGGGGGCAGCTTGCGCACCAGGCGCACGGGGCGAAGGTAAAGTCTGCCACCCGCTCCCTGAACGCCACATACTCCGGACTGTTCCACAGCTCGGAGAGGGACTGATCACGGACATTTCCGATCACGTAGCGGTTCGTCGTCCGTTCCGCTCCATTCAGGTATGAGGTGTGGGAGTGGAGGAGCTCGAGACACGGGCTCAGTCCCCCATCCCACGCAATCGACGCCGATCCGCGTTCGATGAATGGGCAGCGGTTTCTGCCGTTATCCAACGGCATCCCGGTAAGGTAAAGGTGGAACTTGTCGCACCCGTCGTCCAGCGCAATCCCCGGTAAGAAGGAAGAATCGCCGATCCACGGCAAGTAAAGCCGTATACGCGTGGTCCCCGGCCGATACCCGGACTCCGCCGGGGAGCGATAGAGCGCTTCTGTCTCCAGTTCCTTTGTGTAGGGGAGGACGTGGCTTACGTGGAAATCGCTTACGCCGAGCTCCTGCGCCAGGGCAAGCAACTGTGGGAGGTCGCCGATGTTGCGGCGCATCGCGACAAATGCAATTCCAAGCCTGGTTTGTGGAGCTTGTGGGGCTGAGGTTTCCCCTTGCAGCCGGCGGAAGCGACGCAGGTTGGAAATGACCTGGGGAAGCCGTGCCCCAAGGCGGATATCAGCGTAGCTTTCCGGTCGTGCCCCATCGAGCGAGACCCATAGCCGATCAAGCCCAGCCATGATCAGAGAGCGCGCCGTTGGCGCATCAAGCATCGTCCCGTTGGTGATCAGCTCAACCGAGGCACCGAGCTGCTTCGCCGTCCGTACCATCTGCAAGATCTCCGGATGAGCGAGCGGCTCTCCGAACCCGCCGAAGAAGACACTCGGTCGGGGTGAGAACTCCTCGATCCCGGCGATGATGTGGGCGAACGTCTCCTTGGTCATCATACCGGTCGGTTCATCCCAGGAATTGCGGATGCAGGTGCGACAGTGGAGGTTGCACGCATCCGTCGGCTCTATGTACAGCTTGGCCAACCGATGGATGGGGCGGGAAAGGAGGATGTAATCCTCATCTGAAACCAGAGGGAGCTCCATTCCAGGGTTGAGCCCGTAGTGGGTGGAGACCTCTTGGGGCAGCACAATACGCCCGTCTCTGTCTACATGCGCTCTTTTTCGGGGTTCATCTGCCATCTGGGTTGTTCTTTCCTGCTCCTGTACTCGACAAGCGGCACATTATAAATAACCTTTCGCTTTGGTGCATAAACGAATGAACCGGGATGCGGTAACGACTCGCACTTGACGGATAGCGCAGCTATGTAGTAATCTACTTAAAATATGAATGAGGGGAACAGCGAGGTTATCATGCGGCGCAACGACGGTTCCGGTGAGCATGAGAGACTCGTCGGGCTGGGAAAGGATTTCTGGTCCCTGTTCGAAGGGCTCGGGGACGCGGCTTACCTCATCGAGACAAGCACGGGAAAGATCTTAGCCGCCAACGCCCAAGCGGCCGCCCAGACCGGCTACTCGACCGACGAGCTCGTCGGGATGAACATCGTCGATGACTTGAGCGTCGATCCCCCTCCTGTTTCGTTGGAAGAGGTTGGAAAGAGGTTTTCCCGCGGAAAGACCGTTCGGTTCGTACACAAGAAGCGAAGGAAGGACGGAAGCATCTACTGGGACGAGGTGACCGTCGCCCCCCTCCCGTTTCCTGGGATTCACGTTTCGCTGAACCGCGACATCACCGAGCAAATAAACAAGGAAAAGTTCATTCAACAGGAGCAGAGCCAGCTTCGCGCCATCTTCGACAGCATCAATGCAATTATCTATGTCGCTGATCCCTACACCCACGAGATCCTGTATATCAACAAGTACTTTCGCGACATGATCGGTAAAAATCCGGTGGGAAGGCTCTGCTACGAAGAGTTCCAGGGCAGGAGCGAGCCTTGCGAGTTCTGCACCAATGACATCATTCTCAAAAACAAGGGGAAACCATATCAGTGGGAATACCACAATCCGGTCTACGACCGCGATTATCTCATTGTAGATCGCATCATTACCTGGCCGGACGGTCGTGATGTACGGTTCGAAGTGGCATTCGACATCACCGACCAAAAAGCAGTCGCGGAGGAGCTGCGCGAGCGGGAGGAGCTTTACAAGGCGTTGTTCGAACAGCTGAGCGACGCTCTGTTCTTGGAGAGTCTCGACGGGAAGATCCTCGCGGTGAACGAGAGCACGTGTCGGCTCCTCGGCTATTCGCGCGATGAGCTGACCCAATTGACGGTGGGCGATCTTGTCCCTGAGGGGGGGAAGAAGTTCCTCCCCGAGCTGATCGACGAAGAGACGATGGCCGGAAAGGCGTTGGAGACCGTGAACCGCCGCAAGGACGGAACGCTCGTCCCAGTGGAGTTGCGGGGGCGGATCATTGAAATCCACGGGGCTAAGCGCATGCTCGTCAGCCTGCGCGACATCAGCGCGCGGGTACGGGTCCGTCGGGTGGAAGAGATCCTGCAGCGGATCACCGAAGCGGCGAATGCAGCGGAGAACCTCGATTCCCTGTTCTCTAAGATCAGGGAGATCTTGAGCGTGATGATGGACACGACCAACTTCCGCATCGCGCTTTACGACGAGAAGGAAAACACGATCTTCATGCCCTACATGGTCGATGAGAAGGATACTTATCATTCATTCGTGGCCGCGAATTCCTCCACCGCGTACGTGATCAAGAGCGGTCGCCCCCTTCTGATCACAACCCGCAACCGCGCCCAATTGACGAAAAAACTCGGGCTCGAGCCGGTGGGAGCGGTGGCGAAGGCATGGCTCGGGGTCCCGCTCAGGGTGGAAGATCGAGTGGTCGGAGCGGTGGTCGTGCAGAGCTATACCGACCCGGATGCGTACGGGGATGACGATATCGGGATCCTGGAGACCGTCTCCGACCAGATAGCGATGGCAATCGTCCGCGAGCGGGCGCGGGAAGCGCTGCGTGAGAGCGAGGCCCGCTACCGGAGCATCTTTTCCGCCACCACTGATGCGATCCTCGTCTTTGACCAGGACGGGAACATCGTCGAGGCGAACCCGGCCGCCTACCGGATGTACGGCTATGCGGAGGGAGAACTGATCGGGCTTTCCGCCGACAAGATCGTCCATCCCGATTACTATCATGGGTTCAAGAATTTCAAGAACGGGATAAATGCCGGCGTTTTCGTCTCCGACTCGGTCAACCTCCGCAAGGACGGGACCCCGTTCCCGGTCGAGGTACACGGAGTTGGGTTCATCTTTCAAGGGGAACCCCATCTCCTCTCCATCACCCGCGATATCTCCGCTCGCATCGCTGCTGAGAAGGAACTCGAGAAATCGCAGCGGAAGATCGAGCTTCTGCACGACGTTGCCCATGTCCTCGAATCGCTAGAGGACGAGAAAGAGGTGTATACCCACACGGTGCACGCCGCTGAGGAGATCCTCGGGTTCCCGCTCTGCACCCTCGACATCCGCGAGGGGGATGCCCTCGTCACTAAGGCGACATCTAAGGGCCTCCCCGCAGGGGCGAGCCAGTCCGTCGCCCTGTCCGAGGAGTCCCTCGCCACCAAGACATACCGTACCGGGAAGACTTACGTGATCAACAAGATAGAGGATGATACAGCAGCCCGGCCGACTCGGACGGACTTTCGTTCCGGAATCAGCGTTCCAATCGGGAAATTCGGGGTGTTTCAAGTGGCAGCGCGGGAGGAGAACGCCTTCTCCCCCGAGGACGTTCGCCTTCTCGAGCTCCTCATCGGCCATACCACCCAGGCGATCGGGCGGATTCGCCTCCAGCGGGAACTGCGGGAGCAGGCGATCCGCGATCCGCTCACCGGGGTCTACAACCGCCGTTACTTCAACGAGGTGGTGGAGCGGGAGCTCGTCCGCGCCAAACGCTACGATCACCCGATCGGATTCTTGATGATCGACGTTGACGGGTTCAAAGCGATCAACGATCGGTTCGGACATCAGACCGGGGACAAGATCCTGCGGGCAGTCGCTGATCTGCTCGTCGCTCAGGTGCGCGAGACCGATCTCGTCGTCCGCTACGGTGGGGATGAGTTTCTCGTTATGCTGATCGAGACGAACGGCCAGACCGAGGCGATAACCAAGAGGATTCAGGACGCTGTCGCTGCGCGGAACAAGACGGACGAGCTGATCCCGGTTACCCTGTCGATCGGCGCCGCCCACTGGAGCCCGGGGGATGATCTCCCGATCGAACAGGTCCTCGCCCGGGCGGATCAGGCGATGTACAGGGAGAAACGGACCGACGGCTGACCATCCGATCCTACTAGCTTTATTCGATTGCTTGCCATAGATTGCTATATTTGGTATAAACTTTCACATGGTGGAGTTGGCCTTCCTATTCTTGGCAGGGGCGTATGTCGGCTGGAACATCGGGGCGAACGACGCGGCAAATTGTATCGGGACCTCGGTTGGTTCTGGGCTCCTTTCTTATCGAAAGGGGATCATCCTGGTAGGGGTGTTCGTCATCGCTGGGGCACTTCTGCAAGGGCAGCACGTGATGCACACGATCGGAAAGGGGATCGTAACCGCCGAGCTTCCAGTGGCCGCGGTGTTCGCTGCCCTCCTGTCAGCAGGGCTGTTCGTTACTTCGGCGACGTTTTTTAAGCTCCCCGTCTCAACCTCACAAGCGATCGTCGGAGGAGTGGCCGGGGTCGGGCTGGCTGCCGGGGCTCCGGTTGACTTCTCCAAGCTCCTAAACATCGTTATGGTATGGGTGCTCGATCCGTTTCTCACCGGGCTGATGGCGTTCGGGATCTATCACCTGTTTGCGTTCTTCCTCCGGCGGGTACAGCGACCAGGTCGGTGGGACGCCATTCTGAAATGGCTCGTATTAGCGAGTGCAGGGTACGTTGCCTTCTCACTCGGGGCGAACGACGTGGGAAATGCGGTTGGCCCGATCGCCAATCTCGGGGTCCCATCCCATTGGCTCGCTCTCCTTGGCGGGACAGCGCTTTCGATTGGCGCATTCACCTTCGGACACCGGGTGACCGAGACGGTGGGGGGAGGAATCACCGTCCTTGATCCGCTGAGTGCATTTGCGGCCCAGGCCTCCGCCGCCATCGCCGTTCATTTTTTCTCGATCATCGGAATCCCGGTTTCTACCTCCCAATCGGTGGTGGGGGCGGTGGTTGGCGTCGGTATGGTGAAGGGGGTACGGGCGATCAAGCGAGGGCGAGTCGTACAGATCGCGGT
>Ga0116200_10000926_pt1 | contig 10792 bp, 10 predicted proteins | sample Mar14436cmmetaG_FD_94478 | JGI IMG/M metagenome (GOLD analysis project Ga0116200, IMG submission 94478) | Marine hydrothermal vent microbial communities from Guaymas Basin, Gulf of California to study Microbial Dark Matter (Phase II) - Marker... ... | reverse complement strand
GTTCAGCTCGGGATCAAAGGCGTGGAACTTTGCCCCACAGATCGTCATGCCGATTTTTGACGCCCGCACCTGGGCCGCGCTCCGGGTCAGTAAAGCCGACCGGAAAATCATCCTGACCCAGTATGAGAAGACCATTCAGACGGCCTTCAGGGAGGTGGCTGATGCCCTGGCCGTGCAAGGCACAATCGAACAACAGGTCTCAGCGCAACAGGCACTCGTGGATGCGGTCGCAAAAACCTACCGCCTTTCCACAAAACGTTATACAACGGGGATTGACAGCTACCTGAGCGTCCTTGATGCGCAACGATCACTCTTTGCGGCGCAGCAGGGGCTTATCTCGCTCCATCTGGCCAGACTTGCCAACCAGGTGAGGCTTTACGCGGTACTGGGTGGTGGGGTTGACAGGTAATTTGTAGCCGGGGAATCCTGATTGCCATGCAAACCATGTCGTCTATTTTTGTTCTGGCCGGTATTGCCGCGACCTCCTTTACCCTGGCCCTGTCCGGAGCACTGATGCCAGGACCGCTCCTGACCGTAACCGTGGCTGAAGCGGCCCGGCGGGGCGCCCGGGCCGGCCCCTTGGTCATCACCGGTCATGCCATTCTCGAGCTCCTCCTGGTGGTGGCTGTTATCAAAGGGCTGGGACCGAGTCTCCAGGCTCCGCCGGTAATTGGCACCATCTCCCTCCTGGGCGGAATGATATTGCTGGTCATGGGGGTGGACATGGTGCGCAAGGCCTCCACTCTGTCCCTGCGGCAGGAGACTGATCCGGACTGTCAGAAAAGATTGGGCCATCCGGTAATTCTTGGATTTGTCGGTAGTCTTGCCAATCCCTACTGGACCATCTGGTGGGTGACCATCGGTCTTGGCTACATGACTACAGCCAAACAATTTGGAGTTCCCGGACTTGCGGCCTTCTTTTTCGGGCATATCGCAGCAGATTATGGCTGGTATATCCTGGTCGCCCTCGGGATCGCTCGAGGTAAAACCGTTGTCTCCGAAAAAGGCTACAGGATAATGATCCGGGGCTGCGGAATCTTTCTTGTGTGCTTTGGCGTTTGGTTCCTGGTCGCTGCGTTTCAACATCTTGGCAGCGAAACAGTGTAGAAATTTTGCCCTGACCGTGAAATGAAAAAACGAAATGGGGCTCGGAAAAAAGATCCTGTCAACGAGGGAAATGAAAAGGGCCAGGAGATATGAAACATTCGGGAAAACCCGGGCGAGATACCAGAAAACGTATTCTCGATGCGGCAGAGTATCTTTTCTCTCATAACGGCTTTCACCGCACCTCCATAAAGCAACTGGCATCTGAAGCGAAGGTGAACCTGGCAGCGATCAATTACCACTTCGGATCCAAAATGGCCTTAATCGAAAAGGTCATTGAACGTCAACTGCGGCCGATTAATCAGCAGCGCGTGGAAAGATTGGCAGCGATCCGGCAAACCGCTGCCCGTAAAGGCTGCAGACCTCTTGCCGAAGATCTGCTGCATGCCTTTATTGAACCGGCATTTACGATAAACACTCAGATGCAGGAAAGAAGATACCTCCTGGCGCTGGCAGGACGCGCCTTTTCCGAAACGGACACCGCTATCAGAACAATTTTCATCAACCAGTTCAAACCGCCCTTTATGTTATTGTTTCAAGCCATGAGAGAAGCTCTTCCCGACCTGCCGGAGGATGTGCTCTTGTGGCGGCTTCATTTCGCCATCGGCGCCATGACCCATTGCATGCGACTGTGCAGCGTCGACTCGCCGTCCGCTGATCTTTGCCCGCAGGCAGACGACAGCGAAACTCAGGTCAAGATGCTCATGGAATTTGTCACCAGGGGCATCTGCACCCCTTATCAGCCTGTTGAAAAACGTAGCAAGCGAAGATGAGGCAAGGAATAATCCGGCGAAAAAGCGCAGTTTATACTGGTAGTACATGAGCATTTTAAGGCCGGCTCCCAGGCGATCCTCTATCGAGGTGCTGGTTTCGATGTGAGCTGGCAGCAAACTCTGGCGTTGATCATCATTGGTAGCATATTTTTTGCCGCCGTACTACTGCGTTTTCGTAAAAGTATCAGCCAACTGGTGTAATTGACGGGGAATAACTGATTATGGAGTTCTCGTGAAAAATCATTTCTGTTTCATCACTATGGTTATATATTTGCTATTGTTTGCTGGAACAGCCTGTGGAGCAGATCCTCCCCGGTGCAAGACTTATCAGCCGACAGGCATTGAACGTACAACCTGGCGTTTTGAAATCGATAATGATGTGTTATTCGACAAAGATAACCAGATTTCCAGTGGCTGGTCGCTACAGAAACACTCGGCAGTAGCCAAAAGCTGGGAGGATCTGGAAGACCTGCCAAAATTTATCCGCCAGTGGGGCGCGGCTCTGCCGACCCTGACGGATGAAGGGTTGCGCTATCGAGCCGGAATCGCAGTTGGCCAGATTATTCAGACCCCTGATGATGATTCACGCCGGGATTTCAACAAGGATGACGTGCCATACGCAGGAGCACTGACCGCGCAGGCCAGCTGGTACGCCTTTAATGATGATGAATTTCGCGGATTCGAGCTTACGCTCGGGGTGGTAGGTTCTCCCTCGCTGGCAGAACAAACCCAGAAATTAGCCCATACGATCACCGGCAACGACGAGCCCAAAGGCTGGGATCATCAGCTGAAAACAGAACCGGTGCTCAACCTCAATTATATGCGCAAACAAAAGGTCTGGCGGCGGGGCAACCCGGCAGATTGGGCCGCCGATGTCAGCGTGGATGGTCATGCGGGAATAGGCAACATGTTTACCCAGGCCAGCGTCGCCCTGGAATGTCGCTGGGGGTATAATATGCCCCGGGGTTTCGCCTCCGTGCCCGATCCCATCGGTTTGAGTATCCATTACATAGCCGCACTGACACCGGCAAATCCTCAGGCTGGATCGTTCTACGCCACTCTGGTACTATCCGGCAGTGCCGTTGTCCACAATATCTTTCTGGATGGAAACACTTTTCGCGACAGCCACAGTGTCGATAAAGAACCACTGGTTGGTCTGGCGGTCGCCGGGCTTCACTATGAGAGGGAAAACTGGGGAATCCATTTCAACGTAGTGGCATCTACTGACGATGTGGATACGGACGATGCCCCGGATGCCGAAGGTCATGAGCGGCTGGGATCTATCACTGTCGAGTGGAGATTTTAAACCACCATGAAGCACTTTTTACCGCGCACCATTATTATCCTCGGACTGGTCTCGTTTTTAAATGATACCGCCAGCGAAATGATCACCCCGCTGCTGCCACTGTTTTTGACCACCACCCTGGGAACCGGTGCTGCCATCTTTCAGGAGTAAGGCACTAATAAAGAAGGATAAGATGATGCAACCTGATTCCTTACGTTATGTCCACTGCCTGAAAGTATTGAAACAGTCGCCACTGTTTGGTGGTTTAGAGGATATCGTCTTGCGGGATATGCTGCGGATATTCCATTACGAGACTTATATTAAAGGTGAAACCGCCATTTCACCGGAACAAGCTTCAGACAGTCTATATATCATCATCAGTGGCCGCGCCAAGGTTTCCGTTTACAACCCGGACAGTGGACGAGAGCATATTCTGTTTCTGCTCGGCCCGGGCGATGGCTTCGATCTCATCAGTTTGCTGGACGGTGACTGGCATGATGCCGTGGCCACAGCCCTTGATGATATGGAGATCCTCTCCACTACTGTTCAGAAGGCCAGGGAGTGGCTGAATCAGCACCCGGATTTCAATCGGGCTTTTCTGCCCTATCTGGGGCGGCAAATGCACGGGCTGGCAAATCAGGTTGCCGACCTGTCTCTCTATGATACTGAGGCGCGGTTGGCACGGCTCATCTTGCGACACCTGGTGCCCGACAAATTGCCCCAGGCAGTGTCACTTATCAACGATTTGTCTCAGGAAACCATAGCTTCCATGATTGGTTCCGTGCGGGTGGTTGTCACCCGGCACTTGTCGAAATGGAAGCAGAAAAAAGTCATATCCAGCCGACATGGGCACTGGACGTTGCTGGATCTCCAGGCGCTGTTGGAGAAGGCAGAACAGTAAATTGGAGATCTCACTCAAGATAGGCTACATCTTTCTTCTCTTTTTTTATTTATTGTGACCTGGGTTACATTGTTCTGTGTTTGTCCCGAGTATTATCTCCAAGTATCATCTCCAGGGAGGGATATTCAGTTTCCCTTGCGGGGGGTGAAAAACACAACCATTAACAAAACGGAGGTAAACAGCCATGTTACAGGAGATGAAGCAGCAACTCATTGTGAGCATTAAGAAAGCCAGGAAGAGCGGTGAACTGACGGCAGGCCAGGTGTATGATATCACCCGCAAAGGGGTTTCACAGACTGCAGAAAAATTGAAGTCAGGAACAAAAGATCTGCGGGAAATTACAAAAGAAGCGGTAACGACTTCGGTTCAGTCGCTGGTGGAGGCTGGTGAGGTCAGTCAGGAAAAAATCTCTGCCGCACTGCACGGTGCAGTCGACGGCGTAAAACAAGCCGAATCCAAAATGTTGGATGCCAGTTATGAGGAATTCAATCAGGCCAAGAAACGATTGGAAAATGAGAAGGAAAAACTGGCCGAAGGGCTGCGTACTGCAATGGATGGAGCCAAGGACGCCGCCGGCAATTTCACCGGAGAGGTGAAAGACGGCATCGAGACCGCACTGACCGATGCCAAGCTCAAGAGTGCGGAGCTGCTCGGCCTCACCCGGGATACGGTTAAAGCGGCGGTTCGCAAGGCAATTGATACCGGATCGAATATAGAAGAAACGGTGGTGGATATCACCCGGGCCGCGACTGCAAAGGCTTTGGAAGAAACGCGCTTCAGCGCGGAGCGGGCGCGCAAGGTGTCCGAATCGGTGCTTTCGGGGGCGGTGGAAGCGGCCGAAGAGCTGGGTGTCAAGGTCAAGGAGACCGCGAGTGCAGCTGCCGAGGGTGTCCGTCAGGGACTGGGAAACAGCGTAGATTTCACCCGCGGAAACATTGCCAAAGCGAGTGGGGGCGTAAAGGAATTTGCCGCCAGGGATCTGGAGCAGACCAAGGAAGATCTGGAAGCAGTTGGTGACTTGTTTATCGAGACATTGCATAAGGTAGCCGATAGCTCCGGCGAAGCGGCCAGGAATATTTTAAACGAGTTGGCGGACGATGCGAAAAAGGCCGGTTCCAGCCTGCGCGAGAAGGCGTTTGCGGCCTCTAAAACGGTAGCGGAGCGCCTAAAAGAACTGGGTAGTGAAACTGTGCATAGAACCGGAGAAGTCAGCGGCAAGGCGGCTCACGCTTTGGGAGAAGAGGTGAAAGAATTGAGTGAACGGATGCTGGCCGTGGCCAAGGGTGCTGCTACCGGCATGTGGACAGGTGCAAAAACATCCTTTAAAAAAGGTATAAATAAGGAAAAAAATCATGAATAAGATAATCATTGCAACTATTCTTATACTTATCCTGGGTGTGGGCCTGCCTGCTGTACAGGTTCTGGCTGCCCCTGAATCCGGAGCTCAAACCACCCAGGAAAATGCCGAACAGGGTTGGCACGAAGCGCTGAAAACCCAGGTTGCATTGGCCAGGGCCAAAGTATCAATGCTCAAAGCTCGTACCGAGCTTTGGTTGGAGCGGAACAAGACAGCGGCACTGTATTCGCTGGATGAGGCCCGTACTAATCTGGATGAAGCTATGCGCTCTGCAGACCAGGTAACACGAGCCCGTATAGCGGAGTTGAAACTGCAGGTTGAACAGGCCAGGAAGCTGCTACAGGAAAAGGGCCAGAAAGCTGAGGATAAATTGCACATCATAGCAGACCGCAGTGAGTCGGCCCTGAATGCCGCCCTGGCTCAGGTCCAGACCAGGGGAGCAGCCCTCAAAGATGAGATGAGCACCCGTTATGCCTTGGCACAGGCCAAGGCAGCGGCACTGAATGCCCGGATAGCCTTGGAAATTGATAAATCTCCAGAGAAGGCGAAACAGGCTTTGCAGGATGTTGATCACTATCTGCAGCAGGCAAAGGATAGAGCCGGCAAGATAACGGCTGAGAAAATAACTCAATTGCAGGGCCAGGTTCAGTCCGCGCTGCAGACCGTTCGTGAAGGATCTGATAAGGCCAAATCCCGTATCAGTGCTTTGGTGATGTCCATGGAAGAACGCATTCAAGCTTACGGAAAGACGGCCGAGGAAAGTGCGGAAGCAAAACTGCTACAGAAGCGCTATAGGCAACTGGAAGCAAAGGCCGCCTTGCTGAAAGCCAGCCTGGCCGCGAAAGCCGATGCTACCGGGAAACAGGCTACCACCTATCTGGATGAATCCAAGGCCTGGTACAATAGCCTGAAATCACGGACTTCACAGCGTTGGAACAAGGAACTTACAGAGATGTCGGCGCAGATTGATGCAGCAAAACAAGCCGTGGCACGTAAAGACAAGCAGGCACGTGCCAAGCTCAAGGATCTGTTGGCACGTGCGTCAGCAATGTTTAAGGATGAAAAACCAGGCAAATAAACTTATAGCAAAAATGCCGACGGGGACTGAAGATCTTCGTCGGCATTTTTTGGATCAACGAGGACCAAACTGAGGTCAAATAAATACCCATGAAAATCATTGGAAATCAACCATCTGGAATTCCAGGGTGAAAACAATGACAGAAGATTCGACACCATTTAATCGTGCTGATGCACGAATCGGTATTGCTCTGGGTAGCGGTTCGGCACGCGGGTTGGCTCATTTTGGTGTTATCCGGGCATTAGTAGAGGTTGGTATCAAGGTGGATATTATTGCCGGCACCAGCATCGGCGCCCTGATCGGGGCGATTTATGCTGCTGGAAAACTGGATGAGCTGGAAACGACTTTCCAGGCCTTTGACTGGAAAAAAACAGTTTCCTTTTTCGACGTTGTTTTTCCCAAGTCAGGTCTGATCGATGGAGCCAAGGTCAGTGAATTGGTGCGTACCCATATTCATACCCATACCATTGAGAAGTTGCCAAAGTTTTTTGCCGCTGTGGCGACGGATATTCTCAGCGGTGAGGAAGTGATTATCCGTACTGGTGACGTGATTGAAGCAGTGCGCGCCAGTATCTCGGTGCCCGGGATCTTCACGCCGGTGCGCAGCAACGGGCGCACCCTGGTGGACGGCGGCCTTACCAACCCGGTACCGGTGAGCGTGGCTCGTTCCATGGGTGCCGATATTGTAATCGCGGTCGATCTCAACCACGACATTATCGCCGGCAAGAACTTTAAGCCGATGCTCCTGCCAAACAGCACGGACAAACGGTTACCCGGTATTTTTTCACGTTGGATGGGTGAGTATCATCAGTTGATGCAGGAACTCAAGGATAAACTTCTCTCCCGCGAGGCCCCGGGGTCGGCACAATTCAAACGTTGGCTTTCCCCTGAACCGCTGCCCAGTATTTTTGAAGTATTGCTTTCCTCGATCAATATTATGGAGGCCAGGATTACGCAAACGCGCCTCGGCCTTGACCGGCCGGATATCCTTATTCAACCACCGCTGGGACATATCCGTTTTCTGGATTTTGGCCATGCCAAAGAAATCATAGAAATTGGGCATAGAAGTACAGTCAAAAAGCTCTCTACTTTGTCCCAGACTGCCGCCGGTTTCCTTGGAGGAATAGCCGAGACGCCGAAGAAAACCACAAGTAACAGGAAGGAATAGTTATGCCCTCCATTTTTTGGGAAACTCTGAATGCAGCTCGTGATCTGGGACGAATCCATGATATTGCTTCGGTCCTCATTCGCTATGGTTTCAGCGATATGGTGCGCCGGCTGGGAATGGCTGCTACTCTGGAGCGCGCCGGCAAAGTGCTGCATTGGAAAGAAATCGGTGAACTGGCACGGTTGGAGCCACCCGCGAGAATGCGTGGTGCTTTGGAGGAAATGGGGCCGACCTTTGTCAAAATGGGCCAGATTCTTGCTACCCGTGTCGATCTCTTTTCTCCGGAGTGGATTGCTGAATTTGAGAAGTTGCAGGATCGAGCGCCGGCAGTACCTTTCGCACAAATAAGAGAGCAGTTACAGGAAGATCTGGGTGCAGTACCGGAAGAGGTTTTTGCCGAACTGATTCCTGAACCGCTGGCCGCCGCTTCCATCGCCCAGGTCCACCGTGCCCGTCTACAGGATGGAGAGGAGGTTATTGTTAAGGTGCGGCGTCCCGGTATTCGGCCGATTGTGGAAGCCGATTTGCGGCTCTTGCAGCGCCTGGCAAAAATTATCGAGGCGGAATCCCCGGAGATGGCCCGGTTCAGACCGCAAGAGGTGGTGCGTCAATTTACTCTGTCCATGCGACGTGAACTGGACCTGGCCGCGGAATGCCGTAATGCGGAACGGATTTCCCGTAATTTTACTGCCCATCCTGAAATTGTCATCCCTAAGGTTTATTGGACATGGACTGGCGAACGGATGAATGTGCAGGAGTTGATCAGCGGTATCCCCGGTCGTGATCTTGCAGCTATCGATCAGGCCGGTCTGGACCGAAAAATTATCGCCCGGCGTGGTGCTCAGGCAATTTTGAAGATGATTCTGGAGGATGGGTTTTTCCATGCCGACCCCCACCCGGGCAATGTTTTTTACCTGCCGGAAAATCGTATCGCCTTTATTGATTTTGGCATGGTCGGTCGCTTATCTCCCGATCGTCGCGTTCAGGTTGTGGATCTGCTCCATGGGTTGGTGGAGAGGGAACCCAGCAGCGTTGTTGAGGTATTGCTCGACTGGGCTGGAGATGTTGAAGTCGAGATGGAAAGTCTGAAATTAGAAATTGGTGAATTTGTTGATCAATATCATGGTGTTCCCTTGCGGGAACTTAATCTGGGTGCCATGTTGACTGATCTGGCAGCCCTGCTCCGCGACCATCAGCTTGCTTTGCCACCGGATTTAACCTTGCTGACCAAAGCGGTGATTACCCTGGAAGGGATGGGGTGTCAACTTGATCCGGATTTTGACCTGGTAACCGAGGCATCCCCTTTCCTGCGCCGGTCACTGTTGGCCCGTTACGCCCCTGATGTCCTTGCCAGGAAGGGATGGCAGACGCTTGCCAGTGGTCTTGATATCTTGACCGGATTGCCCAAAGACCTGCGTCAACTCTTGCGTTCAGCCCGGAGTGGAAGATTGCAAGTGCATGTGGATGTAACACGATTGCAGCATTTTGGAGATCAACTGGATCGTGCCTCCAGTCGTCTGACCATGGGTGTTGTCATCGCCGCTCTGATTATCGGTTCATCCATTGTTATGACTGTAGGGCGTGGTCCCGTACTGTTGGGGTTGCCGTTATTCGGTCTGCTGGGATTTATTGGCGCAGCAATAGGTGGGATCTGGCTGCTTATCTCCATCTGGCGTAGCGGACGAAATTCGCAATGATGAAAGACAAGGAGTTGACTCTATGAAAAAGAAAATGCAAAGAAATCTTGCTATCTTGCTGGTGATCGTGTTAGCCGGATCAGCAGTCACCGCCTGGTGGTTCTGGGGTCGGCAGAAGCCACTGCCTGAAGGACTCATTCAGGCCAACGGTCGCATCGAGGGCGATCATTATACGGTAGCCAGCAAGGTATCTGGTAAAATTATCACTTTGTTAGCTCGTGAAGGTGATGAGGTAATAAAAGGACAGGTTTTGCTTGAACTGGATGATGACCAGATACGAGCCAAAGTTGAACAGGCCCAAGCCGCAGTCAAGGCTTTCAATGCACAGCTCAAGGCGGCCCGAACCGACCTGTCCACGTTAAAGGAATCAGTTCCGCTGGAAATAGCCACCGCCGGGGCGGGGGTTGTCCACGCCAAAGCGGTTCTGGGGGCAACCAGGGTAAAATTGGAACAGGCTGACCGGGATGCCCGGCGTTACAGCGAATTGTTCAAGACGGGTGCCACATCCAGGCAACAAAAGGAACATACAAATCTTGCACTCCGGGTCGCCCGAGAAGACCATGCGGTAGCTCAGGCGGCATTGACCCAGGCTAAAAAGCAGTTGGCCGGAGCTGAATTGGGTTGGGAGCGGATCAAGACCAGGACAAGCCGGGTATCCGCCCTCGAGGCGCAGTTGCAACAGGCGCAGGCTACCCTGGCCGAGGCGCAAAGCGTGCTGGACGATCTTACCATCTCTGCCCCGGCAACCGGAATGATCACTACCCGGATAGTGGATACCGGCGAGGTGATCGTGGCCGGCAGTCCCTTGTACGATATCGTCGATCTGGATCGTCTTTATCTCAAGTGTTATGTGCCGGAAAAACAGATCGGTAAGGTGAGGCTGGGGCTGCCGGCCCAAATCTATACTGATGCCTTTCCGGATACCCCTTTTCCCGCCACGGTGCGTTATATCTCTTCCACGGCAGAATTTACGCCCAAAGAGGTTCAGACCCCGGATGAACGGGTCAAATTAATTTATGCGGTTAAACTCTACCTTGATGCAAACCCGAAGCATCGTTTAACCCCGGGTCTGCCGGCGGACGCGGTCATTCGCTGGCAGGAGGATGCGCCATGGGCCAAGCCGCGCTGGTAGCGAAAACGGCAACGGCTCCGGTTGTTGTGGTGCAAGCTTTTCACAAACGCTATCGCAAGCATGTGGCGGTAGATGGCGTGGATCTGAGCATTCAGCCCGGTGAGATCTATGGCCTGATCGGTCCGGATGGCGCCGGCAAGAGCTCCCTGATGAAGGCCATCGCCGGCGTCCTCTCTTTCGAGGGCGGGGATGTACAGGTGTTCGGCATCAGGATAGATTCCGAAGCGGCGGCGGAGAAGGTCAAAGGGCGGATCGGATTCATGCCCCAGGGGCTGGGACTCAATCTCTACGCAGAAT
>Ga0116200_10000925_pt1 | contig 10803 bp, 12 predicted proteins | sample Mar14436cmmetaG_FD_94478 | JGI IMG/M metagenome (GOLD analysis project Ga0116200, IMG submission 94478) | Marine hydrothermal vent microbial communities from Guaymas Basin, Gulf of California to study Microbial Dark Matter (Phase II) - Marker... ... | reverse complement strand
TATTGAAGCTTTGCTGAAAGGTGAATTTGAAGTAAAATGCCTACAGGAATATCATCATAAATTGTATCAATTTCGCCCAATGGGCGTTTTCGCCCATGAAATTCATTTAAAATATGCAAAAAAATAAATAATTTTAAATTGGCACTAATTTTGCTTTATTAATTAGCATCACCGCTTCACCTCTTCACCGTTTAGTGGCCGCTTCAAGCGGCCTTCTTATTTTATATTTTAAAAAGTTGACAATAAAACAATGACGTGTTTTAATGCCTTGCTAGATTTTAAAGGAGGATAGTAGATGGCGATTATTGTGGTAACTGATGCTAATTTCAATGATGAGGTATTAAATTCTAATTTACCTGTTATTGTAGATTTTTGGGCACCTTGGTGTGCACCTTGTCGAATGATAGCTCCAATTATGGAAGAACTTGCTACTCAATATGAGAATAAAGTAAAGATATGTAAAATCAATGTAGATGAAAATCCTATAACTCCAGGTCGTTTTGAAATTAAAGCAATCCCTACAATTATTTTTTTTAAAAATGGAAAGGTATATGACCAAATTGTCGGTGTAGTACCTAAGAGTATGATTGAACAGATTATTGAAAAAATGCTTACCTAATGAGATTTTTCTTTAAAAGATATTGTTTTTTTTTGTGTTTATTATTTTTAGCTAATTGTGGTCAAATAAAAGAATATTTTTTCCCTCCCTCTTCTTTAGAAGGATTATCAGTAAAACAGCTTATACAGATGGGTTTAAATGCCTTTCAAAAAGGAAATTTTGATCGTGCTATAGAAATTTTTCAACATATTAAAGATGCTCATCCTTTTAGTTCTGAAGCTGTTATTGCTCGTCTAAAATTGGCTGATGCTTATTATTATAAGCATAATTTTGAAAATGCTATTTTGAGCTATCAAGATTTTATCAGCCTTCATCCTAAACATAAAAAGGTTCCTTATGCTATTTATCAGATTGGACTTTGTTATTATCACCAAATTCCTAGCATTGATCGTGATCAAACTGTTACAAAAAAAGCCCTTGAAACTTTTAAACAAGTAGTCAGAGAATACCCTGAAACACGATATGCTCAGAGAGCTACTATTAAAATTAAAATATGTCGCGAAAAATTAGCATTACACGAATTTTATGTAGGCAGATTTTATTATCGCACAAAAAAATACAAATCAGCTTTATTACGTTTTAGATATATTTTGGACAATTATGCTGATTTACCTATTGCACGTAAAGCTCAATATTATTTAGAATTGTGCAAAAAAAAATTAAAAAATGAACAAAGTATCCAATTTTTTTAAACTTTTGCAAAAATCTTTCAAAAAGTTTTGGTATGACCGATGCTTAGAACAAGCGGCTGCTCTTACTTATGCAACTATTTTATCTCTAGTACCCATTGTTACTATTTCTTTTTCTGTGGTAAGCAGATTTAAGCTTTCAGAAGTAGAAATCAGAGCATTTTTATTAAAATATTTTTTACCTGAATCAAATCTTATTGATATTATTGAAAATAATATAGAAAAATTTATTAAAAATACAGCTACCTTAAGTATTGTTAGTCTTATTGCTTTATTTTTAATCTCTATTGCTCTTTTAGGAATGGTAGAGAAAGCATTTAATCGTATTTGGCGGGTGGAAAAAGGACGTTCTTTATTTCATAAATTTATTACTTTTTGGACTATGCTTACTTTAACTCCAGTATTATTAGGAATATCTATAGGAGTTGTTGGAAGATTAGAACATTTTTCTCTCTCTCCATTTCTTATCTCTTTAAGTTTAAGTTTTATAGCTTTATTTTTTCTTTATTGGTTATTTCCTGCTACTAAAGTAAGTTTAAAAGCTGCTTTATTTGGTAGTTTTATTGCTAGTCTATTTTTTGAAATAGCTAAATGGGCTTTTAAATATTATATTTCTTATTATGCTACTTTTGATAAAATATATGGAGCTTTATCTGTTATACCTGTATTTTTTGTCTGGCTTTTTTGGAGTTGGACAATTGTATTATTAGGAGCTGAAAGCAGTTTCATTTTTGATCATCCTTCTATTCCTTTAAAGGCTAGTTATCATTATCATTTATTTTCTCCTGTTTTAGTATTATTAGAAATCCTTAAAAATTTCCAAGAAAAGAAAAAACGTCTTACTGCTCATGATCTTGCTCAAAGATTAAATTTACCAGTAGAAGTAGTAAATATTATTGTCAATGATTTTTTTAAAAAAGGTTGGATAGTATACACAGAAAATGGTTGCTGGCTTCCAAATTGCCCTTTAGAAGAGTTGCGGCTTATAGAAATCATAAATATTGACCAAGAGAATAAAATAAACAAAATATGGGAAACTATTAAAGAATGTTTGCAAAAAACATGGAAAAATATTACCTTAGGAGAATTAATAAGTGAAGAAAGGCAGAATAATGGCTTTAGACATAGGTACAAAAAGGATCGGAATAGCTCTAAGTGACGAAATGCAATTGATTGCTCAACCTTTTATTGTTATTGAAAGAAAAAAAGATAATTATGTTTTAAATACTATAAAAAAAATTGTTTCTGACTATCAAGTAAATGAAATTGTAGTAGGTATACCTTTTTATTCTCATTATAAAATAGGAAAAATGGCAGAAATGATACTTGATTTTGTAGAAAAATTGAAAATGTTTATTAATGTTCCTATAATTCTTTGGGATGAAAGTTTAACAACCATTGAAGCAGAGAAGTTTTTGATTGAATCAGATATAAGCAGAAAACGGCGTAAAAAAGTGATAGATAAATTGGCAGCTGCTTTGATATTAGATAGCTTTTTAAAAGCAAGAGATGAAAAAAAATAGATATTTTTTATTATTTTGTTTCTTTTTATTAGTTTTAATCAATTTTCTCTTTATTTTTTGGGATTATCTTACTTCACCATTAAATTGTACTAAGATTATCTTTATTAGGCCAGGATGGAGTTTTAAAAAAGTAGTAAATGAACTTAAACAACAAAAAATTTTACACTGTCCTTTATTTTTTTGGACATGGGGTATAATTAAAGGAGTTACTACTAAAATAAAACCTGGAGAATACTTAATTAAACCTAATATTACTCCTCTTGAATTACTTGAAAATTTTGTAAATGGCAAATGTGTTATAAAATACAAAATAGTAATCCCTGAAGGAGCTACTATTAAACAAATAGCTAAAATACTTGCTAAAAAAGGTCTTATTGATGAAGACAAATTTTTGAAACTAGCTTATAATCCTAATTTTGTACAGAATCTTGGTATAAAAAGTAAAAGTATAGAAGGTTATTTATTTCCTACTACTTATTTTTTCGCAAAAGGGCTTTCAGAAAAAAAGATTATTGAAATAATGGTAAAAGAATTTAAGAAAATTTATAAAAAATATGCTAAAAAAGCAAAGCAAAAAAATTTGTCTTGCCATGAAGTAGTTACTCTTGCTTCCATTGTGGAGAAGGAAACTTCTATATCTGAAGAAAAACCATTAATTGCTTCTGTATTTTTAAATAGATTACACTTAGATATGCCTCTTCAAGCAGATCCAACGGTTATTTATGCTTTACCTAAATTTAATGGTAAGTTAAAAAAAGAAGATTTAAAATATCCATCTCCTTATAATACCTATCTTATAAAAGGTTTACCTCCAACACCTATTTGTAGCCCTGGAGAAGAAGCCATTAAGGCAGTAGTAAATGCTCCAAAAACATCTTATCTTTATTTTGTAGCTAAAGGAAATGGTAGACATCATTTTTCTCGCACATTAAAAGAACATATTATGGCTATAAATAAATATCGAAAAAATAATTAACGTCTTTGTAATTTTTCCATTGCTTCTAATTTTCTTTTACATTCAATACAATAAGAAGCAACAGGGCGAGCTTTAAGCCGTTCTTCTTCTATCTCTCGACCACACAACTCACAAATGCCATAAGTACCATTTTCTATTTTTTTGAGTGCTTCATCTATTTTAGCAATAAGTTTTCTTTCCCTATCCCGAATGCGTAAAAGAAAATTTCTTTCTGTTTCAAGACTAGCTCGATCAGCTAAATCTGCAGGTACTTCCTCCCCTTCTGCACTTAAACTATCCATTGTTTGACGAGCATGTTGTAACAACTCCTCTCGCTGTTTTAATAGAAGTTGTTTAAAAAACTCCAATTTTTCTTTATCCATAACCTTTCCCACAAAAAGTTTTAGGGCTTTTACACTGTTTTTTTATTTTTGTCAATCAACATTTTGCCAATTTTATTGAACCTGACAGGTTCAACGTTTTGGTCCTCAACAGTGTTTAAAGGAGGGTTTAGGAGATGGGGAAACTAAAAGACGTTTTGATTTCTTTTTATTCCATTTTGATTTTATCTTTTGCCATAAGGCTTGCCACCAAGACATAAACACTTTATATCTTAAAAACATAATTTTAGCAATATATTAAAATGGTAAATTATATATACGGATTTCAGCCAGTCTTAGAAATTTTAAAGCGCTGTCCCAAAAAAATTGATATAATATTTATAGCTAAAGGTTTAACTAGCAGAAAGAAACAACAATTAATTTCTATAGCAAGAGATAAAGGGATAAATATAAAAATATATCCACGAATAAATTTAGATTATCTTTTAAAAAATATTACTCCAAAACCTGTTCATCAAGGAGTAGTAGCAAGATTAAAAACATTTTATTATGCTGAATTAGAAGATATAATAACTGATAATCTTCTCCTTATTCTTGACCATATTCAAGATCCACAAAATCTTGGAAATATTATTCGTAGTGCTTGTGCCTTTGGTGTTAAAGGCATTATTTTGCCTAAAGATCGAGCAGCTAATATTACACCTACAGTCATTAAAGTATCAGCAGGTACAGTATTTAAGATAAAAATTGTTCAGGTTACAAATTTAGCGCAAACTATAGATAAACTTAAATCTGCCGGTTTTTGGATTGCTGGCACTGTAGTTAAAGGAGGAAAACCTATTTGGGAATTAAAGACAGATTTACGTTTAGGACTTGTTATTGGTCATGAACATAAAGGTATAAGTCGACTTATCAGACAAAAATGTGATTTCCTTATTACTATCCCTATGATGAAAGATGTTAATTCTCTAAATGTTGCAACAGCAGCAGCTATTTGTCTTTATGAAATTTTTCGTAAACGTCATGACTAAACTATGTTGTTTACTTATTAATCCCTGGATTTATGATTTTGCTGCTCATGACTATTGGGCAAAACCTTTAGGACTGCTTTATATAGCTAGTTGGTTAAGAAGAAATGGATGGAAAGTGTATTTTATTGATTGTTTAAATGTTCATCATCCAAAAATGATCTCTGAGCCTTATGTAAAACCTGCTAAAAGAAGATCTGATGGTACAGGTAAATTTTTTCGTCAAAATATTCCTAAACCTATTTTTCTAGCCCATATTCCTAGATATTATTATCGTTTTGGTTTAACACCACGTATTTTTTGGGAAGAATTAAACAAAATACCACAACCAGATATTATTCTTATTACATCAGGTATGACTTATTGGTATCCTGGTGTATTTTCTGTGATTAATATATGCAAAAAAAAGTGGCCTCAAGTACCTATAATTTTAGGTGGTATTTATGCTACTCTTTGTTATGAACATGCTATTAAATTTAGTGGAGCAGATTTTGTATTAAAGGGACCTGCTGAAATCAATTTACCCACTCTTTTAGAAGAAATTACTTCTTCCAAATTAGAATATGTTCCAAAATTAGGATATGATCCAGAATTACCTTATCCAGCTTTTGATTTACTTAATAGTATTGATTATGTTTGTCTTTTAACATCTAGGGGATGTCCTTTCAGTTGTCCTTATTGTGCTTCTTCTCTGCTTTTTCCCAATTTTTATCAACGTCCTCCTGAAGATGTATTTAAAGAAATACTTTTTTGGCATAAGCAATATGGAGTAAAAATATTTGCTTTTTATGACGATGCCTTATTAATAAATGCTGAAAAACATATAATTCCACTTTTTGAAATGATTATAAAGAGTAAAATAAATGTTGAATTTCATACCCCAAATGGTCTACATGCTCGATTTATCACTCCTAGAATAGCTAAATTAATGAAATTGGCTGGAGTAAAGACAATAAGATTAGGACTTGAAACAAGTAGCAAAAATCGATTAGATAAAAAAATAACTAAAGAAGAATTTATAAAAGCTGTTCGTTATCTTTATGAAGCTGATTTCTCTCCACAACAAATTGGTGCATATCTTTTAATCGGTTTACCGGGTCAAACCCGCACAGAAGTAGAAGAAAGTATTTTTTTTGTTAAAAATCTTGGTATTACTCCTAGGTTAGCAGAATATTCACCCATTCCTGGCACACCTCTTTGGGAAAAGGCTGTGACAGAAAGTCCTTATGATCTTGTAAATGAGCCCCTTACGCACAATAACTCCCTCCTTCCCTGTGCTCATTTCACCTTATCTTGGGAGGATGTAAGAGATTTAAAAAGAAAAATCTGGCATGACTCTTGCTAATAAGCAAAAAATGTGCTATCTATAAATAAAAAGGAGGGAGTTATGAGAGCTGTAGCTAAAAAAGTGACAACTTTTGGTGAAAAAATTAATTTAAATCAATTACGACCTTTTAAAAATCATCCTGTAGAATGTCTTGTTCTTAATGAGAGAGAAGCAAAATTGTGTGCCGCTTTGAACATTAAAACTATTGGTCACTTAGCAGAAACACCTGTAAATAAAGCATTGACACTTCGTAATCTTTGGTATCGTTCAGTAGAAAGTTTAATGTCCAAATTGGCACAATTTGTGTCAAATTGGCACGATGTGGAGGCGGATTTCTTAAAAACTCCTTTTACAGAGATCTTACAGAAAATGGCACGTTTTGTTCCTGAAAAAGAAAGGGTTTTCTTTATCCGCCGTTATTTTTATGGAGAAACGCTGAGCGAAATTGGTAAAGACTATGGACTAACTCGCGAAGCAGTAAGACAAAAATTGTTAAAGGCAAAAAAGAGCTTACAGACACCTAATTGGGAAAAATTAGTTAATCAATATTTGGAAAAGCATATTATTCCATTGTTTAAAGATGAAAAAGGTAAAATATTAGCTAGGGAAGAAATAATTAAACGTTTGCAAACAGAGTTTGGAAATGCCTTACCAGTAGCATGTGCCACTTTTATTCTGTTTGAACAACTTTATTTCAGTGATAAGAATACTGAAATAGCCAAAATAGTTAGAATTGGACGGAAATTGCTGGAGAAAATGGTGAAAAGGGCATTTGATGCACAATATCGGCGTGCATGCCGGCAGGGAGAGATTGGCAAAAAGATTAGAATGTTAAGACGATTACATGGATGGACACAAGAACAATTGGCAAAAAAATTAAGTTGTGCACGTATTACTGTAAACATGTGGGAAAAAGGGAAATCTATCCCTAAAGGGAAAAATATAGAAAAACTCGCCCAGGTTTTTGGTGTGCCTAAGGAGGCTTTGGTAATGGGATAACATTGACAAAGCCTCTATTATAGGGCACTTTTAATGTATGTTTCCTTTTTTCTCAAGTTTACTATTAATCCTTGCCCATCCTCCTTTTGGGATTTATCCCTTGGCCTGGGTGGGTTTTCTACCTTTATTTTTTTCTATAAGAGAAACAACACCAAATAGAGCTTTTTTAAAAGGATTTATAACAGGTAGTATATTTTTTTTAGGAATCTTATATTGGATTGTTTATGCAGTAGTATGTTATGGTAATATTTCTATTTTTTTGGCTATTTTTTTACTTTTTTTACTTATTTTTTATCTTTCTCTTTATTTTGCTATTTTTTGCTATATTTTACGTATCTTACCTTGGAAACATCCTCCATTAATAGCAGCTATTTGGGTAGGTTTAGAATATATTAGAGGACATCTCTTTACTGGTTTTCCCTGGATGTTATTAGGTGATTCTCAATATCGCTGGTTAACTTTTATTCAAATAGCTGAAATTGGAGGAGTTTATTTGATCTCTTTCTTAATCATGTGGGGAAATGCCTCTATTTTTTATTTCATCCTCAAAAAGGATAAAAAAGCAATAGCAAATTTTATCTTTTTTATTATAGTTTTTGTTCTTGCTCTTTTTTATGGTCATAATCGCCTTATTTTTTGGCAAAAAATTTCTTTTAAAAAACCTCATCTAAAACTTGCCCTTATTCAGGGCAATATAAATCAAGCTCAAAAATGGGATCCAAAATTTCAAACAGAGACAATAAAAATATACAAAAAATTAACAAAAAAAGTGACACAAAAATCTATCGATTTAATAATTTGGCCTGAAACTGCTTTACCTTTTTACTTACAAGAATTATCTCCCTTTAGAGAAGAAATTTTAAATTTAGCTCGCACAATAAATACCCCTATTCTTACAGGTAGTCCTGCTTATGAATGGAAAGGCAAAAAAATTGTTTATTTTAATAGAGCTTATCTTATTGATAAAAATGGGAAAATTAAAGGATATTATGATAAAGTGCATTTAGTACCTTTTGGTGAATACATACCATGTAGAAAATTATTTCCTTTTCTTTCAGCCATTGCTAGTAATATTGGTGATTTTACACCAGGAAAGGAAATGACTGTATTAAAAATTGATAACTATTTGTTTAGTGTGCTTATTTGTTTTGAAAGTATTTTTCCTGAATTGAGTCGAGAAGCTGTAAGAAAAGGAGCAGAATTCCTTGTTAATATCACTAATGATGCCTGGTTTGGTTATACAAGTGCTCCCTATCAACACCTTTTTATGCTTACTTTAAGAGCAATAGAAACACGTCGAGCTATTCCACGGGTTGCAAATACTGGTTTCACAGCCTTCATTGAACCTACTGGTCATATTTTGAAAAAAACAAAACTTTTTAAAAGAGATTATCTTATTGATAAAATACCAATTATACATTATCAGACATTTTATGTTCGCCATGGTGATATTTTATGTTTTATTTCTCTTTTAATTTTGATTACTTTTACACTTGCCTTTTCCTTAAAATAGATTATTTTAATAAAAAAGGGTTAATGATGGAAGAAATTAGGGAAACTTTACAAAATCTTCAAACTCGTTTTATAAAATTAGGAGAGTGTCTTTGACATCCCTATCAAAATATCCCGTCTTAAAGAGTTAGAAAAGACACTTCTTGAATATCAAGATTGGCAGTGTATTGAAAAAATAAAGCCTTTATTAAAAGAAAAAAGCCAACTTGAAGAACTAATAAGACAATGGCAGGAATATAAAAAGGCTATAGAAGACTTAAATATCCTTTATGAATTAGCTTGTGAAGAAAATGATATAGATACATTTAAGGAAATTGCTAATGAAATTACTAAATGGGAAAGGAAAATAAAAAGATTAGAACTTCAATGGCTTTTGGATGATCCTAGTGATAAGCTTAATGCTATAGTAGAAATTCATGCAGGTGCAGGTGGTACTGATGCTCAAGATTGGGCAGAAATGTTATTACGTATGTATGTTCGTTGGGCAGAAAAATCTGGATTTAAAACAAAAATTTTAGATATTACTAGAGGCGAAGAGGCAGGAATAAAAAGTGTTACTTTTCTTATTGAAGGCACTTATGCTTATGGTCTTTTAAAAGGAGAAACAGGCATACATCGTCTTATTCGCATTTCCCCTTTTGATGCTAGTGGTCGTAGACACACGTCCTTTGCTGCTGTTTCAATTTATCCTCAAGTAGATGAGGAAATCCATATAGAAATTAAAGAAAATGATTTAAAAATTGAAACTTTTCGTTCAAGTGGAGCAGGTGGTCAACATGTTAATAAAGTAGAAACAGGTGTAAGAATTACACATATACCTACAGGTATAGTAGTACAGTGCCAAGATGAAAGATCTCAATATCGCAATAAAGAAATTGCTTTAATGATATTAAGATCTCGCCTTTATGATTTGGAGCGTCGCAAAAGAGAAGAAAAGAAAAAAGAAATTTATGCTCAACAAAAAGAAATTGCATGGGGCAATCAAATTCGCACCTATATTCTTCACCCACATCGCTTGGTCAAAGACCATCGCACTCAATTAGAAATTCCTCAAGCTGATGTTGTTTTAGGTGGAGAAATAGATAAATTTATTGAAGCATATATTTTATATACTAAAAGAAAATAAAAAAGGCCTGCTAAAAGCAGGCCTTTTAGGCATAGTTTGATTTTAAAGCCGCACTACTTTTGAAGCTTGTAATCCTTTAGCTGTTTCCACTACTTCAAATTCAACTTCTTGACCTTCTTTTAATGTCTTATAACCTTCCCCTACAATAGCAGAAAAATGTACAAATACATCTGATCCATCTTCCCGTTGAATAAAACCATAACCCTTACTGTCATTAAACCACTTAACCTTACCTCTAAACTTCATTTAAAAAACCTCCTCAAAATAAAAAATCAGCTATTTACTAGCTTCCCTTCTCTAGCATGGCTATAATATTTTGTCAACAAGCAATTTCCACTTGCCAGAAAAGGATAACAGGATTATTATAATGATGGAGGTAATTATTATGGAATTTAAAGATAGTGAATTACCATCTCAGAAAGAATTGGAAAAGGAACTTAATGAATATCTTGCTCGCAAATATGGACATAGAGTAAGGGTTATTTCTGCCCCTTTTTTTCAGCCTAAGCCAGAAAGAAAAGAAGAAAAACCTTCTGCTAAACGTATCCTTTCTAAAATTAATTTTGATTTAAAGCCTGAAGAACTTATTGCATATTTAGATCAATATGTAGTAAAACAAGATGAAGCAAAAGCTATCCTTGCCACAAAGATTTGTACTCATTTTAACCGTATTAAATATTGGCT
>Ga0116200_10000923_pt1 | contig 10806 bp, 8 predicted proteins | sample Mar14436cmmetaG_FD_94478 | JGI IMG/M metagenome (GOLD analysis project Ga0116200, IMG submission 94478) | Marine hydrothermal vent microbial communities from Guaymas Basin, Gulf of California to study Microbial Dark Matter (Phase II) - Marker... ... | reverse complement strand
TCTTTCTCCTATGAAGAGTCCCCTCAATGGACAGGGTGGAGAAACCCTTTCCCGGAAAAACTCCAGATCAATCAGAATTTTGGTATCCCTTCCTCTCCTTTTAAATTTCCTGAGATACTTTCCAGGAATTCCTTCCCCTACCTCCCCTTCTCTTACACCAATCCTCAAAGGAAAAGGAAAAAGTTTAAGATTGGAACTAATCAAGGGAGTATCTTCTGAAAGAAGCTTTATCCCTTCTTCTTCCAGAAGTCGTAAAGCAAGTGTGGTTTTTCCTCCACCAGGAGGTAAGAGGACTAAGTATCCCTTCCCTTGGTAGGAAATTCCAAGAGCATGAATCCGATGAAATCCTTTTCGGTCTAATTCTTCCCCTACTCGAGAAAGAGAAAATAGATACCCAAGTTCATACAAAAGTTCCCATTCTGAAGAATATATCACCGCATTTTTTCGAGCAAAATCATATACTGCCAGAGCTTTACCTTCATAATCAATGTATCTCTTTACTCCATTATCGAAACAAATAACATTTTCCTTGTAAAGGTTAGCTTTTAATGGGTAAGAGGCTGGTTTTAAATGTGGAATCTCTCCAAATTGGAGAGAAATGGTTATCTCTGGGGAAATTCTTTCTTTGGTAAGGAAAAAGGAAAAATCTCTTTTTAAATTTTCCATGATCTTTCTGTCGCTGGAGTTAATCTCTAACACAACACCGTAAAAATCAAAAAGTAATTTCATCACTAAACTTTTTAATTTTCCTTATTTGCACTTCCCAAGTTTTGGGAGAAGAATTTCTATTGGCTATAAGTCCTTTAATCATTCCCAAAGCATAGATAAAATGAACCAGAAAGGAAAGAGGGAAAAGGAGAAGTAAATAAATTTTTCTATCTTTCCAGCTGTAAAATAAAGCAGAAAATCCTCCTAAGAGAATATAAAGATAGAGGGGGAATAAATACCACCATGGGTGAAAGAAAAAAAGAGAAAATACATACAGAAGGAAAAAGAGAGGGAGAAGATAAAGAAGATTGGGGCCTAACCCTTCTACTCTAATCTCATTTCCTCTCCCTTTTCCATATCTGTAAAATCTACATAGAAACTTCTTCAATCCTCCTTCTATCCTGCGATAAACCTTGAGATTTGGATTGTAGAGAATGCGATATCCCTTTCTTTTAATCCTGTTCAGAAATTCGTTTTCCTCATTGGGATAGAGCAATTCATTGAATCCTCCAGTTTTTTGAAAAACATCTTTCCTAACACAGAGATTGCAACCTATAAGTTCTTTTTCGTCACTTACCCTTATTTTCCCTCTTCTCTTATACCTTGACCGCATCCAGAGGAGAGGAAAGAAAGAAGTGAGAATTCGTGAGAAGAGGATGCTCATCCAGTAAGAGGAAGATACTGGAATGGCTGGCCCTCCCACTGCTCCTGGTATGTGTCCCTCTTCAGAGTTGAAGGATCTTGCCACTTCTTCCAGATAATCTGAAGAAGGACGGGAATCTTTATCCAGAAAACAAAGAATTTCGCCTTCGGCTTTTTCCACTGCTTTATTTCTCTGGAAAGAAGGATGATCACCTTCCACCACTATAATTTCAAACCGGGAAGAGGGATATTTGAGATTTCTGAAGAGTGAAAGAGGAAGCTGGGTACCCTTTTCCACCGGAATAATTATGCTTATAAAAGGCCTATCCCTCATCTTTCCTTACATAAAGATAATATTTACACTCTGAGGTATCCAGCACTTCAACCAAATAATATTTTCTTCTTTTTTCTTCAAATTCTTTCATAAGTTCCCAAAGGTATTTTACCCTTTTCTCATCTTCTCCAACTTTCTGCAGTATCCCCTCTTCCCATAATAAAAATTCTGCATCACCAATATTTTCCCTTTTGGAAAAATGGGGACTGATAAGAAGAGGTAAAAATTGGACTTTTTTAAATTCCTTTTCCTCTTCTATTTCTCTCCATAAAAGGAATTTATACTCCAGGGCAGAAATAAAAGGACTTATCCCTATAGCTTTTATAGTAATTTCATCCTTTCCCAGTGAAAGCACCATATTTCTAATTTTCTCTATAGGCCACTTTACCCGATGTGGGAAAATCAGTCCATATCTCCTCCTTTCCACAGAATCTTGATGGGTGAAACCTGAATGGGGCGAGGAGAAAAATGCTGGTTTTAAAAGTTGAATGAAACCAAGAGCAACAAAAATCCACAAAAGAATTTCATTTTTCCTTTTCCAGGAAGAAGAGATAATGATAGCTATAAAAGGAAGTAGTGGTAAAATGTATCTTCCCTGTTTAAAACCTAAAAATGTAAAGAAAAATAATGGGAAAAGAAGTGCAGTAAGGATTACTTTTTTCTCCTTCTGCCAGTTCCTTAAATAGAAAGGAAAAGAAAAAAGGAAGAGCAAAAAGAAAAGTGGAGACATCCCTCTCCAGAGAGAGCATAGATAAATAGAAGTGCCCTCCAAATTAACAGGATTTTTATACAGGTCACCAAGAAATTCCTCTTTCTCTTTGAAAAAAAGACCGGTAACAAGATTGGGTATCAGCCAACTTCCCACTAAGACGACACAAACCACTAAGAAAAGCATAAAATTTAAAAGAGAGTTCCTGTTCCTAATTTTGAATGCTTCCAGAATTATGGGTAAGAGAATATAAACGGGAAAATAGAGTTTAGTTAATATACCACATCCCACACTCAGCCCTAAAAGTAGAGAGTACTTCATATTTTTAAATCCCTCTGATTTTAATAGAAGATATAGGGAAAGAACCAAAAAGAAGGTTAATGAGATTACCGGGAACTCTGTGCGGGAGAAACCTCCTATGGAGGGAAAAAGCGAAAGTATACAGGCGGAAATAAATCCCCTTTTTTCGCCCCCCAACTCTTTTCCAAAAAGGAACATTGCCCATATCAAGAGAGAAAGATAAAGAAAATTGGTAAAAACAGCCTGATCTTCCCCTTCACCCAGAAGGATAAAGGGGAAAAGGTGAGAAAGCATATATAAGGGTGGATAAAAAGAGGTAAAGGAATAGTAAATACGATAAATCTCGGAGAAATTCTCAGGAGGATTTTTTATCAAATTCTTGTAATATTCTCTGCTGATAAGGTAAATTCCTCCTTCATCGAAAGTAAAGGGGACATTATCTTTCTTAAGAATTATCAGATTAAGGCTGAAATGGAAGAGAATAAGCAGGAAAAGGAGATATTTTTTTCTTTCAAACCTCACTTCATTTTAATTATAAACCTGGATTCTCTTTTTAAAAAATCCCACCTTGGTATTTCCCCAGGAAAAAGTTTTGGAACGGATGAAAATTTCCTGGGGAAACTTCAAATAATGAGGTAGCCCCTCTTTACCTTCCCTTATCAGCAGAATAAATGAAATTTCTGGATGCTTCCTGAGATTTCTGCTTTCTATCTCCACAAATTCATAGGGAAAATCATTTAAAGAGGTAATAAGCCACAGCAAATCCGGCCCCAATTCCATAGTCTGTCCCATAACTCCTATCACCGCATCCTTTCCCTTGGTAAGCCTTATAAGAGAATTAAGAATTTCCTCCACGGGGAACCTTTCACTTCTTGCAGAGTGAATAATCCAGGTATTGTGAGGAGTAAAAGAAGAAGGGAGTCTATCTTCCCAGGGATAAAAGGAAAGTATCAAAAACTGAAAAAGCCCTGCCAGAATGAGAAGGGCAGAAATAAATTTTCTGCTGAGAGGGGGAGAAACTGCAACGCTTTCCGCAATCACTAAAGCCAGCCATATGAGAATAGGCAGAACATACCTTACCTCCGTGTAAGAGAATAAAAAAATGAAAAAAAGGGGGAAGAAAAAGGAAAGAGAGTATAAAAACTTATTCTTTAAACGAGAAAGATAAAAAGAAAGGAGAATTAGAAATGGGAAGAGATATACAATCCCCACGAGTTCCTTCAACTGCAAAATGAAAGAAATTAATTCTTCATAGAGCTTTTTTAATGGGGAAGATAAATGAGAAGTTCCCGGCACAATCACAGTATTCAGAATTCCAGAAATCTTTGGAAGGTAAAAGGGTAAAGCAGAAATCGTGGCTAAAAAGAAAGAAACAAAAAATTTTTTTCTTTTCCTGCCTAAGTAAAGGAGAGGAGGAAAAACATAAAGAGGGAAACTCAATTTCAAAAGATATCCAGCAAGTGAAGAAAAATAAAAACCCACATATACCCATTTACTTTCCAGAAAAAGGAGAGAAATGGAAAAAGCCACCAGACACAAAAAGGAGAAATCGAGTAAAAACATGCGGGAAAGAGAAAAAACCACCGGGAAAGTGAGCAAAAGGTAAAGGGGGAAGAAACTATCTTTGAGAAGTTTCTCTCCCATAATAAAAAATGCAAGGAAAAGGAAAATGGAAAAAATTATATTTGCAAAGGGTAGGAAAGGAAAAGAAGAAAAGAGAAATGGATAAGAAATCCAGTAAAACAAAGGGCCATGAGCAGGATGAAGAGGTAAATTCCATCCCTTCCTGTATCCCCAAGCAATTCTTATATGATTAGCCTCGTCCCTTACAGGCAGAGAATTATCTTCCATCCAGTAAAGGAAATTCGCAGACCAGAAAAGGAAGAAAAGAACTACCAGAAAGACTTTAATTTTAATTTTTGCTGAGTTTCTCATAGATTTTAAAAGTCTCTTCCGCTTCTTTCTCCAGAGAAAATTTTTTCTGAAAATATTCCCGTAATCTTCTATTTGCCTCTTCTCTTTCTTTTTCGTTTTGCATATAAAAGTTTACTTTTTCTGCAATAATTTCTGGTTGGGGAGGCAGAGGAATAATTTCCTTCCCTCTCAAACCAGAAGCAATACCCACAGGTGTAGTTAGGACAGGTAAACCCGAGGAGACAGCTTCAAGAATTGTGTAACCAAAAGATTCATAATGAGAAGGGAATACTGCAAGTTTAGTCTGTGAAAAAAACTTGGGCAAATCCAGCCAGCGGATTCCCCTTACAAATAACTGGTGCGGAGTTTCTTTCTTTAATTTCTCAATTTTTTGAAGGATTTTCCCCTTACCATAACCTGCAAGAAGAACTTTTAAAGGGGTATGCAAAAAATAGAGAGAATCCAGAAATTCCTTTATTCCTTTTCGGGCTACAAATCTTCCCGCAAAAATGAGGTCGAAAATCTTTCTCCCCTTACGGGGTGAAAAGAAAGTTAAATCAATTCCATGAGGAATCACTTTGATTTCCTTTCCTGGAAAAATCTTGCTTAAGGTTTCTTTAAGATAGGGAGTGGGAACAATCAGAACATCTGCATGGCTTAAACACATTTTCTCAAACCTCCATAAAAATTGGTAAGCAAGCCATGGGAAAATTCTTGAGAGGGAAGGATAGTAAAATAAAGAATGCTGACATTCATGCCATTGGGTGGTATGAACGGTTGCTACAAGGGGAGCAGGGGAAAAGAAAATAGAATTGTAATTGTCATGTATTATCTGAAATTCTTTACCCTTTCTTCTGACAAATAAATTTGCCTTCACCAGAAATTCTAAATACCTGGCAGGAAAGAATTGGAAAGAAAGGGGTACCTGAAACATATTTACTTCAAGAGGTGGTAATCCCTTCCCCAATTCTGTAACACCTTTTGGAAAAAATACGGAAATTTCTATCTGATCAGGATAATTTAGTAGGAGGGTTTTAATAAGAAGGTAAAGATAAATCCCTGCTCCTCCCCAGATGTATGGTGGATATTCCATGGATATATAGAGAACCTTTAATTTTTTCATGGAGATATGGAAGAGTACAAGGAAAAGTAATCTTCTGCTCCCATTTCTTTTTCTTTACTTCTATCTTTCTTACCCACTATCTTAGCCGGGTATGCTTCCATAACCTCCCTCAATCTTCTCTTCATTTGAGAAAAAGAATGGAGATCCATGAAAAGTACCTCCCCATTTTTAAATCTTTCCCTGAAGATGGGTATATCTGAGACAAGAGGGATACAGCCCGCTTCCAGTGCTTCAGAAATGGAAATGGAATAAGTCTCATATCCGGAAAGCAGAAGAAAAATGTAGGCTTTCTGATAAAGAGTTACCAGTTCCGGATAACTAATGCGGGTTCTAAACTCAATTTCCTTTCTGCTTCCATATTTTTGAAGATAGAAAGGGAGTAAAGGACCTTCACCCACGACCCACATTTTCCAACCTTTCTTTTTCACACTCAAAAATAGCTCTATTGCTTTTTCCACATTCTTCCAGGGGACCATCCGGCTTACTACCAGAATCACCTTCTCCTTTTTTATCCTCCCAGAATGGAAAAGGGAGTGAGGAAAAGAAGGAGTAATTACACGGTAATTTATATTCTCCTGAAATCTCTTTACATCCTGAACCAGCCACTGGTGAGGTAAAATCACCAGATAAAGCTTATTCACTATAAACCTTCTGTACAATTGAAAAAGGAAATTGTAGAGAATGCTTTCACCTTTACGGAAATATTCATAATCAGGGCATCTCTTTCGATAATAATTAATTAACTCAAAAATGGGGTCCCCTGTGAAAACACTTATTATTCTTGCCTTTGGGTAAAAAAGGGATTTTAAAAGAACAGCCAGAACAGTGCTAACAGAAAAATCATGGGCTTGAATGAATTGGATTTCTTCTTTTCTCCCAGCAAAGTGAAGGAGAGCTTTGGTTATAAATTCAACAATCTTCAAAGGAAAAAATTTAAAATTAGTCTTCACTCCAATAATTTCTCCTTTCCCCTCATCTCTTGGGAAAGGCACCAGAAACTTGACCTTTAGTTTTCTCTCTAAGGCGAATTTCTCCGCAAGTATAGTCATCTCAGTAGCTGGCCCTCCCGCACGGGGCGGATAACACCAGCTTATAACTAAGAGTTTCTTTTTATTTTCCATAAAGCGCTTTTTGATACGCTCTCCTTAAATTCTCTGCAGTGTTACCCCAGTTGTATATCTTCTCCACCCTTTCCCTTCCTCTTTTCCCCAGCTTTTCTCTTTCTCCTGGATTCCCTAAAAGTTTTTCTATCCCCTCAGCCAGTGCTTTAGCATCTCCTGGAGGGACAAGTATCCCTGCATCTCCCAGCATTCCTCTAACCTCTCCCACATCACTGGCCACTACCGGTTTACCACAGGCCATATACTCCACAATTTTCAGCGGACTTTTTGACCTGGTTATCTCATTATCCTCAAAGCATGCCACACATATATCCGCAGCATTAATGTAAACTGGCACTTCTTCGTGGGGTATAAATCCGGTAATTATGACATGAGCCCTCAATTTCTCCGAATATTCCCTCAGGAATTTTTCTTTGTATCCCCCTCCCACTATCATGAAAGTTACTTCAGGATACTTCGCTTTAAGGAGTGCTGCTGCTTCTATAAAGAGTTGGGCATATTGTCCACCGTGAAGCTGTCCCATGTACATCACCAGTATATCTTTCACTCCCCATTTCTCCCGTATGTGTCCTGCTGGAATTCCTGGATGAAAAAGCTCCAGATCCGCACCTACCGGTGCCCTAAAAATTCTTTCTTCCTTTACCCCTAAGTTTCTGGCCAGATTAAAAAGATTCTGGCTGGAAACAGAAATAGTCTCCACCAGATAAGGAAGATTATTTTCTATGATTCCCATAAATCGTCCCACCAGACGGGATGGGGGAACATCTGCATGATAAATCTTGTATTCCCAGTCATCCCAGTCATAATGAATGGGCCTGCCAGTAAGCCAGGCAGCTATTACCGCGGGTAAAGCTGAGTAATGGAAACATTTCTGAAAGTGAACCACTTCTGCCCACATACAGAGTTTTATGAGTTTCAAAAGATTCTTGAAAAAAACCACCCATCCTCGACCTCTATCCAGAGGGATTGCAGAGAAAGGTAAATCTTTCCAGTTCATTTCCTCTTCTTTAATAGGGAAATAAACAACTTTAACCTCTTCCCCCCTTTTTATCAGTTCATTGGCCAGATGAACAATACGAGAAGTCCAGGGTTCGGAGTAGGAAAAAATGTCATGAGGATGAATCATAAGTATTCTCATCTGTCCACCTCCCGGAAGAAAACCTCATAGATAGCTAAAGCTGCAAGGTAATGCCCAAAAACAGAAGGATGAATTTTATCCCGCCTCAACCATTTTGGTGGGAAAAAACAATAGATGTGATAAAGGTCCAAATAAGGAATCTCTAAACTTTTTAAAATTTGCTTAATCCACTGGTGTTCAGGCCATAAAAAGTAATTTTTCCAGGATTGGAAATAGGGGAAAATTATCACGAACAATTTTATTCCCTTCTCATCACAATAATTTCTCAGCTTCACCAGTGCCTCTTCCATAGGCTTCGAGCTCTCCTGGGGGATATATCTTTTAACATGTTCACTCTTATTTATCTTCATAAAAAGCCCACTCAAAGCGGATTGAAAAAGTGCATAAGAACGCACATGAGTAAGAAAGAATCTATTACCGGGTAAGGGGAAAACATAAGGGTAATTATAGGAGTAAAAAATTATTTCTGCTACATTTCCCTTACGACGAAATTCAGGAATATGAAATCCACGGTCATTTAAGCAATACCCCACAATTACCACATCTGGCTCCAGTTTATAAAGATGATGGAAAAACCAGGCTATCTGTTGGACGGTATTGTAACCTTCCACCCCTCCGTTTAGTACCTCAAATTTCTGACCATTTCGGTTTAATAACCTTTCTAAGAATTTTGCATAGGTAAATTCCTTTGGAACACCTGTGCCGAAGGTGATAGAATCGCCTATTATCAGAATCCTCACATGACCAGGTGATTTATGCCACTCGTACTTTTCATAATCCCTTAATCCCAGAGAATTGAACTCTCCCTTACCCGGAACAGGTTCATAAGCAAGTTCAGGTATAGAAGACTCTTGATAACTTTGAGCTTCTTCACCCACACGAAAACTCACAAATTCTGCCACCTGGAAAGGATTGTAAAAAAAGCGAGAAAGTAATTCCAGACAGCAAAGAGCGAAAAATAGCGAAAGGAATACTATTTTAGCCCGTAAGTATTTCGCCATGGAAAGAGATGTTAAGTCCTATATTATCACAACCCTTCCGGCAGCCTATAAGCTGAAAAATAGGCCCCTCTTTTAAGAGTTTCCTCCCCTCCCTTCTGAAAAGTCTTTCTTTTTCCCCATTCCAGATTTCCCAAAAACTCTTTTCAAAAATATTTCCTACTGGGAAAGCATGCCCCTTACAACAGGGAATAACTTCCCCATCCGCCTCCACTCTTGCATAAAGCCATCCTGTATAACAGGGGATTTTATCCACAATATCGCAAGCATAGCTTCCTTTCTTCTGATAGTTTGTGATCTCCCTTTCCAACCGGCCTAAAGCTAATAGAGAAAGATAAGGGAGTCTTACCTCCTTTACCTCATCATCCCTAAGGAAACAGGTGGAAATCATGGGACAACCTTTGCAGTATTCTCGGAAAAAGAAAAAGTAAAAACTCTGGTCTGGTTCCTCCCTCAAAATCGATTTATGATTTATCCGCTTCTTAGGGCATCGGACATTCAACTGTTCTGGCTCGGGATTATTGGGATCAAGGTGGTCGAAAGAAACGGAAAATCCGGGTGGAAGGAGATTTTTAAGTAAGAACCGCCCATAATCCATGATTTCTTTCCTCAACTCAATGTCATCAAAAACAATAAGGTGGGGAACATTCAGAGGGTCATAGTTAACAGAGTATGGAAAATCAACCTTTTTCTTTAATCTTTCTATGCTTTCCAGAAGCACCTGAACATCGTTTTCTGTAAAGGCAAGGAAGTCTGTTTTTCCAGGAATTATGTCGATGGATTTGAATTCTATCATATCTGCTCCAACATCAAGTGCATGCTGAAGCATAACTTCCATTTCTTCAGCATTTAAATGGTTAAGGACATGATAAACCTTAACCTTTGGATAAAATTTCCCTCTCTCATCCCTTTCCTTTCTCAGCTTTTTAAGCTTTTCACTGATTCTTTCAAAGTCTTCTTCTTTTCTATTGGGATGGAGAAGCACAAAAGTCTCTGGAGTGCCGGCCCAGAGAGAAACGGTTAAAAGATCCAGACCTTCTTCAATAAAAAATAGGATTTCTTCATCCCCTGCAGATAAAAAATTGGTTACAAGATGGCATCTAATACCCTTCCTTTTTATGAGGCTTATTATCTCCTTCAGCTGGGGATGAAGAAGTGGTTCACCAGCACCCGAAATCTGCACTTCCTCCAGTCCCTTTTCTTTAAGCTCACAAATCAATTCTTCAATTATGTTGAAAGGTAAAAACAATCCCTTTTTTTCTTGGGGGAAATCCACAAAAGGGGAATGGCACCAGCAACCTAAACATGAACTATCACAGGCTGTGGTTATGGAAAGTTCAAGAATCCGAGGACCCAGAGAGAGAATCTCCTTTCCTTCAAGAAATTCTTTAACTCTCCTGTTCATCCTATGATTTTACCATCCTTAATAGTTTCCATTCCCTCTTTATAAATTTCCACCTTCGGAAAGAAAAACCAAAGAAGTCTGCTTAAATTATAGAAGAGCCATTTTCTCAAGGTCACCCCGTATCTCCTCTATTTTTCGCATGCTATAGAAAAAAGTTCCGGGACATGAAAAACATTATTTTAAGGATAAACAAGATAATGAACAAAAGCGGAAGAACCCAAAAACCGAAACAGGAAACCTCAAAAAGCTTAAAAGGGTTGATATAATTTTTACCTAAAAAGCGAAGAAAAAGCTTTGAAAAATCTACACAATCTTGATACTTCCTGAAAAACAAGTTTTCTTTTATGGTTTTCTGACTTCTTTAGAGGAAAAATATTACCTCTTTCACCCTTCCTCTCTTCATCCATTTTTAAT
>Ga0116200_10000922_pt1 | contig 10811 bp, 12 predicted proteins | sample Mar14436cmmetaG_FD_94478 | JGI IMG/M metagenome (GOLD analysis project Ga0116200, IMG submission 94478) | Marine hydrothermal vent microbial communities from Guaymas Basin, Gulf of California to study Microbial Dark Matter (Phase II) - Marker... ... | reverse complement strand
CATCCGCTTGTAGCGTGCGAGTATGTCGAAGTATGTCCAGTTCAACACGTTTCCCATGTGAAAGTCGCCCGAAGGGTATGGCGGCGGCGTGTCTATGCTGAAAGTGGGGCGTGTAGTGTCCTCCCAGTCGAAACGGTAGATTCCCATTTCTTCCCATTTCTTCTGCCATTTCAGCTCGATTTCAAGTATGTTGCAACGTTTCGGTAGCGCTTTCATGCCCTTTTACGCTCGTTTAAAGCCTGTTTTGAACTTCTATGCATAGGAAGAAGACACGTAAATAAATAACGCTTATCATCTCGGAATCAGTAAACACTGGTTGGCGGAAAGAAGAATGGTTGACCGTTTTTTCTCTACAAAAGTGTTGGCTGAAGCTTCGGTAACTGTGGCTTTAACTGTGATTCTAAGGGAAATCTTGCCTCCCTTATACACAATGCCTCAAGGTGGCTCCGTAACCGTAGCTGGGCTTGTCCCGCTTTTATGGTTCGCTTTGAGGCGGGGAACAGCAGCTGGAATGTTCGCTGGAGCCGTTTACGGGCTTATCAACATGTCTATGGGCGGGGATGTTGTTCATCCGGTTCAAGCATTGCTGGATTATCCCCTAGCCTTTGCAGCCTTAGGCTTAGCCGGGCTTTGGAAGAAGTATCCCCTAGTCGGGGTGGTTTTCGGCATAGCCGGAAGATTCGTGTGTTCCTTTCTAGCGGGAATAATATTTTTCACAAGCTTCTCCATAGACGGCGTGGTTGCTTCCGCCGTTTATAACGGCACATACCTCGTAGGCGAGCTCATCATAAGCCTAGCGGTCATGTTAATGCTCATGAGAGCAAACATGATCGACGTGTATCTCTAGCGCCCCTTCATATGAACAAGTCCTTCTCCTTCGGTCTCACGAGCTCGGCCGCTGTCGCTTCCTCAGATTTCGGATACGCGTATCCGCGGATTATAGCTGCTGGAATTCCCTCGTCGGCTTGTCCCATAACGAGCTCCGCTGCTGAAGCAAGCTCGTCAGCTATGGCTGTGCGTTTTATTCGAAGAGTATAGCCGAACAAGTCTTTTTCTCCCCTTCGGTCTCGTATGGGTGATATGCCCGCTACGCCTATGGCGATGTTTATTTCGCCTTCCCTTAAGGGGCGTCCATGCGTGTCTGAAATGATAACCGCCACGTCCTTTCCCGTAAGCTCCCTAATCCTTTTCCGGATTTCTTTCGCTGTTCTATCCGGGTCATCCGGAAGCAACGCAACCATATTTTCACCCGGCACGTTCGACCTATCTACGCCCGAGTTGGCGCAGATAAGCCCGTAACGCGTTTCGGTTATGAGATTTCGGTTTCCCATGCGCACTATGCCCTTCGCTTCCCTTAATATTACCTCGACAAGCTCTGGCTGTTTCCCGGTGTTCCGAGCCACGTTTTCAGCGAACCTTGAGGGTTTGACGGTTTTTAGGTCTACGACGTTGCCTTCGGCTCTGGAGACAACAACGTGGGTGACGACGATTATGTCGCCGTCGCGTAAGGGTGTTCCCTGTTTTTCCGCCGCGCTGCATATGAGCCTTGCGAGGTCGTCGCCTTCACGTATTATAGGCAAGCCTTTAACGCCGAATATTTCTACTTTTTCCACGGTTTTTCCCTCTCGCATGGATTAGGCTTTCAGCCCTTTTCAAGTCCAGAGGAGTGTTCACGTTAAAGAAGGTTAGTAGCTGCGGGTCGAGCTGTCGAAGAACAAGCGTGGAAACATATCTGACTCCCCGCAGCTTTTCAATCATCGAACGCATATCCAGCTTTCCTTCACCCAAAGCTTCTTCAGCCGCTTGGATAGCTGGTTCCACCGCGTAAACTGCTTGAAGAGGCTCGATGTAACCGTTTGTCCATCTCGGAATAACCGCTGCCCTTCCACCGCAGATTTCAAGCAGAAGCGAAACCACGTCTCGGGAAACAAACGGCACATCGCACGGAAGAAGTAAAGCATACTCGCCGGAAACGTGTTGAAACCCAGAGAAAGCCCCTACGAGAGGCGACTGCTTCCCCGTCGAATCCACAACTACACGGTTCTCCGGCAAAAGCTTGCTGAAACTTTCTCTCTGCGCTTCCGAACTAACAACGACCACGTGTTCATCCACTAAGCCTGAAACCTTTTCGACCACGTGGAGAATTAAGGGTTTTCCAGCAAGCGTTACGAGCCCTTTGTCTTGTCCAAAACGCTTAGAACTTCCTCCAGCCAAAATTACAGCTGCCTTTTCCAAAAGAGTTCGAGCCTCGTTTCGCGTTTGAATAGCCGTTATTATAGCTGCTCCTATAAACATTGCTGTTATGCGATAGGGTTTTCGCGGAATATTTCGCTGGTGGAAATAACCAGTATATTAAGGTTTCAGATACGCTTTATTGAGGAGGAGAAAATCAACATGAACGCCGAACTGAAAGAGCTGAACCGTCTCCTATGCAAAAACTGCGACAAAACCAAATACGAAGACTGCAAACGCTGCAGAGTCTACCAGCTTATAAACTCCCTCGCCTCGAAGCAACGAGCAGACGTTTACCCGTAAATCCAGTCCAAGAAGTCTTCTGTTCCGGAAAAGGACATCCAAGCCGAGTCGGAGAATAACCACTCTACCTTAACATTTGCTATGTTCAGGTAATCCAGCCATTTATAAATCTCTGTTCTCGCGTCTTCAGACGTCAGCTTGTAAGCGGGCCATCCCGTGTTGGTCGTGTAATGGGTCGCTGGGTCAAGGATGCATATTTCATGCTCTTCTACGGGTAGCATAACCGCTACGTGTTGGGTTACCACGATGCAGTAGGCATCGTATTCGCCTCTTACGTAGCAGCGAATCATGCTTAACAGCAGAATAGCCATGTCTTCGCAGTCTCCAGATTTGATTCTTAACGTGTCGTTCGGGAACTGCCAAAGGTCTTCCGACATGGCGGTTGGCAGCGACGGGTTTTCCGGAAGCACGGGGAAATACGGGTCGCTTCGATATTCTATGTTGCTTTCAACCCATTCATACATGGCTTTCACGTCGCTCCAGAACTCGTCCCAGCTTGAAGGGTTGCTCCATCCACCGGTTACTTGGTGAACCACCTTTTTCACCGTCTCGTCGTCCGGAGTGACCAGCATCTTCTCATCTTCTGTAGGGTGCATAGAATGCACATTGACCGAAGTTCGCAGCTTCTCGTAGGACGCCATGTATTCTTCATATTCGCTTTCCAGCTTGTTGTATCTGAATTGGGCGTTCGAGTATAACGCGAAGAACGCCAAGGCTTGGACAACGATGAGCGCTACTAGGATTAAAGCGAATATTTTCCATTTAGCCGCTTTGGGCTGAGCTTCCATCATAGTTTCATATTCGGTTTCCATCGGGTTCAACCTCTTTTGATTCAGAAAACGCGTATAGGGGCTATTTAAGGTTTGAATATGTTAGAAACGTGCTAGTTTCATCGTTTGTTCGTAGTAGTTGGGGCATCTCGTTAAGGTTATCTGATGGAAAACGTCGTTGTCTGTTTCCACTTTTTCGAGGTTTCCCTCAACATAAACCGTTTCATCCCGGAAGGCTTGCAGCCTAAATTCTTCAACGTAAGAAACTACGCGTTGAACATTCTCTACTCGCGCGCTGTTGCTCGTGGAAAGTTTGAGTGTTTCCACCGTGTAGATGGCTGGCATAAAAGCGGCTTCAGCGTCGTCGGTCACGCGAACCAAGGCTTTAGCCCATCCGAGCCTTGTTATTTTTCGCAATGTTGAATACTCGTCCCGTATTTCGTTCCATTCTTTTACAGGCTCGAACTCCACCTTTATGACTCTGCCGCTTTTCGCGTCGTGATACACGCCGTAGATGAGCTTTCGACGCTGATGCCATAGAAACTCCTGCGGTGAATAGTTGTGGAAACGCCATTTCTTTCCTTCTAGAACGTTTGGTTTTTCAAACTCGTTTTTCAACGGCGAATTGGCGGACTCGTAGGCTTCGCTTAAATATTCGCGTAGCTTTTTCAGCTGGGGTTTACCGTAGACTACAAAGTCGAGGTCGGAAAACCGTGGATGATAAAAGCCGTGAAGCAAGGAGCCGAAAACCCCGAAATTCTCTGTTTTCAGCCCAGTGGCGCTTGTTACGAGTTTCAAAACGTCGAGCAAGGCTTCGTGCAGCTCGTCCGCAGGCGTCTGCTTTACGAGTTTTTGAAGTTTCCTTTCCGGCTTCCGAGTTTCTTTTATCTGGTTTTTCTTAACTCCCACTATTTTCTTTTGCAGAGGTTCGTGGAAAACTTGGTATTGTGGATATTTCTGGCGTATGAACCGCAATCCTTCGTCTTCGAAGAACTTGTAGTATGTCTTGTCGGATACTCCTCGCCTAAACGCTTTCGGAATCGCTGATTGGAAAATATTTGAAGGCGCGTATTCAACGTCGCACACGTAGCCTTCTGGGGGGTGAAGATACCCGTAAACCCGGAAGATTATGCCCATGCTGGTTATTATCGCGTCCCGGTCTCTAAGCTTCAACGCCGCCGTGCTCCTAAAGCTTGTGCGCATAAACTCTAAAAGAACCTTCCGGCTCTAAACGTTTTAGGGAAACGGTCGAAAATGGGAAAATGCCGAATCTGCGGAGAAAAATCGCCTCTAATCAGCGGGAAACTCGGCGTCTGCCTAGACTGTATTCGACGCAAGCCTGAGAAAGCTTTAGAGGTTACTGCGAAGGTGCATGCTGACGCACGGAAAACCTTCGGTTTGCCTCCATCTCCGCCGCGAACCAGAGGCGGCGTTCGATGCGAAGTGTGTGCCAACTGCTGCGTTATAGGCGAAGATGAAACCGGATACTGCGGTCTCGTAGCCAACGAGAATGGAAGGCTGGTGCGTTATGCTGGTTTCCCGGATAAGGGGTTGCTTGAATATTATTATGACTCGTTGCCGACCAACTGCGTCGCGTGGTGGTTCTGCGCCGGATGCACCGGAAGAGGCTACCCACGATACGCTTATTTGCCGAAGGCTGAAATCGGCTATGAGAACCTCGCGGTGTTCTACGGCGCATGCTCCTACGACTGTCTTTTCTGCCAAAACTGGCATTTCCGAAGCCTAACGCAGAAACGTCAGCCAACCATGAGCGCCGAAGAACTCGCAGCCAAAGCCCACGAAAAAGTCTCGTGCATATGCTATTTCGGCGGAGACCCCTCGCCGCAGATAATCCACGCGTTAAAAACAAGCCAGATAGCTCTTCAAAAAGCACAAGAGGAGAAGCGTATCCTTCGGATTTGCTGGGAAACTAATGGCTATATGAACCCGAAACTCGCCTTGAAAGCAGCTGAACTTTCGCTTTACAGCGGAGGCATCGTGAAATTTGACCTTAAAACGTGGAGTAACTCTTTAAACGTGGCTCTATGCGGAGTTTCCAACAAGCCTACGCTGGAAAACTTCCGGCGCATAGGCGAAAAATACTATAAAGCGCGTTTAGAACCGCCATTGCTTACCGCCAGCACCCTTCTCGTTCCGGGATACGTAGACGCAGAAGAAGTGGAAAACATAGCAAGGTTCATAGCAGAAATCGACCCCACAATTCCTTATACGCTTTTGGCGTTTTATCCTCAATACGTAATGAACGACTTGCCCACCACGAGCCGAAAAACAGCAGAAGAATGCTACCGAAGAGCACGGAAACACTTAGAAAACGTGAGAATAGGCAACGTGCACCTACTTTCCTAAACGGGGATAGATCTCCAGTTTAACACACGGCAATAAACTCGTTTTGGTTTGTTCCTGAACCCACCACAACTTGGTAAAAGATTTCGCTGTTTCGCGCATCTTCAACTTTTTCCAGCGTTCCATGCACCCTTATTTTTTGTCCTTTCCTAGCTATGTTTCGGTAGCATCCAATCATGGAGACCACCCTTCGCGGAACCCTGCTGCTTTCTAGTTTTGACTCTTCGTTCAGCGGCTTATACCCCGTTATCGGATACAATGCCGGTCTAAACATGCTTTCTGAGTCGTCCGTCACCTCGCATTCGAAGCTGACGGGTTTAACCGGTGTGTATCTGTATCTTCCATATTCCACGCGTATTTCGCTGGGTTTGCGAACCGCGTTATACATGAAAACCTTACCCTTGTATTTTCCTCTGAATCGGCGTTGAAAGTCCATTTTGCGGCTTGTCAAATAAGTTAGCACCCCTTTTTCCACGAGGTTTTCCACGGCTTTCTCTACACGTCTAAAGTTTTCTGCTCCGTAAACCGCGAAGTCAACGTCGGATTCTTCGCTGTGCATGTTCAACGCAATGGAGCCTCTTAACCCGAAGTCTTGGATTGGGACACCGGCACAGCGAGAGAGAAGGGTTATCAGCTCGGCAGCTAAGGCTTCTAACGGGTCTTTATCCTTTTTTGCTAGGAGTTTTTCCATGCAGTTTTTCGCTGGGAAAACCCGTTTTATGGCTCTTACGGGAACGCTTATGATGTCTTTCCGTCTGTAGGGGCAGAAGTAAACGTAGTCTGGGAAATGCTCTTTAAACGTGCTGATTAATGTTTGATAGTTTTTCGCCGTGTAGAGCTTTTCAGCCCTAAAAAGCGTTACATCGTCGGGTCTAAGCTTCCACGTTCTCCGGAGCAAACGTACGGGGAAAAGCGGTTTTAGTTCCGCTGGAATATATTTGAGGAAGCAGAAATACCGGCTGTTCGGATGCTCGTATCCTATGACGGTGAATATGAAGTTTTCCTTCGTTAGGAAAGCGTCGCCGTCAAACAAGGGTTCGAGTTTAGGCATATGCTCCGTTTTTCCACTTATCACAGTTAAAGAATCTCTTTCAGATACACCTTGTATGGTCCAAGTTTTCCGCCGTAGTTTCCAGCTGAGATTTTGACTACTCCGGGAACCCTTATAGCGGCTTTTACTCCTTCGCTCATGGCTTTTTTAACGGATTCGAGGTCTAACCCGTTAATCACTATTTCATAGACGCAGCGGACGTTTTCCGGAACGGCTGAATCTTCAACGAGTTTCTTAAGTTTCGGACAGAATGGATGATTCGTCGAAGCCTTTAACTTGTATTTTAACGAGCCCGCTTTGGAGCCTGCGCGGCAGATTCCTCCTGGAAACGGCATTATCACGCCTTGAGCGTTTCGGCTTACGGCTTCTACGGCTTCCTCGGCTGCTTTAAGCCCTGCTTCAAGCGTTTCAGCCATTATGAGGAAGTTCCCGCCTGCAACGGCTTGGACGGCTCCGAAGCTGTCTTCAACTATGAATTCGCCTTCCATCACGGGGATTTTCCAGCATTTTCTATCGTTCACCACGGTTTTTCTTTGGAAGCCGTCTCCGAACAGCCGAATGCTTCGCCCAACCTTCAGCTTTCTCTTCGCTTGAGGCAACCCGTCGAACGCGGCTGTCGTCGGACACGTCATAACGCATTGTCCTATGCGGGTTATTAGTTGACTCTTTAAGTCGAACCGGTTTCGCTGATACACCTGTATGAAGACGCCGCAACGTTTATCCGGAGTCTCGTCGGGCGACGCTGTTCTCCCGATTCCCGCTTCAGCCGGCGACATTATGATGGACGTTGCCAAGCCCGTTGCGGTTCTAGCAGCGGTTAAAGCCCACTTCTCGTTTTTCGCCGTGATTAATACCCGGCTAGCCCACATGGGAAACAGTTCGGCGAAAGTATCTTCTACAAAAACCGTTCGCCCGCTTCCGCTGTTTTCAACAACAAAATCACCTAACTCGTTTTTCCCAACTATATGCAAAGCTTTGTTCTGCAATGTTTTCAACTCCGTCGCTTCGGATGTTGTGTTTAAACCCGAATTTAGTAGTTTTCCCCTTCTTTAAGAGTTTTCGTTTGAAGATTCTTTTGAAAACGACACGCCGTGCGTTTTGAATGTTTTCGAAGTAATATAGAGAGCAGCGTGGTTGTTGCCATCATTGCGGATAAAAATATAGGTGGTTGAAATTCTGGGATTACGGGTGTTTTTTGGAGAACTTTGTCGAATGTTGCTCCTGAAGCATTTTTCGCTTGAAGGTTAAGCGTTTTGTTTGCGAATATGCCCACTATAACGAAGTGATAGACGCTTCGAGAATATGCCGTCCACCATTCGGTTCCAGATTCGTAAAGCGGGGCTCCTAATCCGGCTGAAACTATGTACATGGTTCCTCTCGAATAGGAAGGTTGAGGAGAAGTTTTGGACGCTGTCCAGTTTATTGGTTTTGTCCTTTCGTAGTTGTGGTCGTGTCCGGAAAAAACTATGTCTACGTGGTATTTATCGAAAAGGGGGCACCAGTACTGCCGTCCTTCTGTCCAGCATCCGTGTTTGCTGGAGGAAAACGGTGGGCGATGGAACATGGCGAATTTCCACGTGTAATTTTCATGTGTTTTGAGGTCGTTTTCTAACCATTGAAGCTGCTCTTCGGATGGGTTAGCTTCGCTGTTTAAAACGACTATATGTACGGTTTCGCCTATGTCGAGCGAGTACCATTGTTCATTGCCTGGAAGAGCGAACTGTCCATAATAGTTGGTGGCGTTTTCTTCATGGTTACCGAGACACGGTATTATGGGGATTGTGAAGCCGTTAGAGCCAACCAGATTTTCATGTAAACTTTCGAAAAAACTGTCCCATTGAGTCTGGTTATTTCCCGAAGTTACGAAGTCCCCGACTAACAATATAAAATCGGGGTTAAATTCGCTCATAGCTCTAAACATGATGTCTCGTTGCGACCAGTTTCCTCTGCAGTCGCCGCCAACAGCGAACCTTAAATGGGAAAAGTTAACCGGGATGGTTCGAAAACATCGTTCTTCGCTGTAACCCCCGTTTCCTCCGCAGATGAAATAATAGGTTAAACCGGGTTTTAATCCAGTTAGCTCCACCTCATGTATATATCCGGAGGCTCCGGGATACGTGTGACATTTTCCAGAAGCGGAATATCTATAAAGCGCCGGGTCGCCGCTTCGGGACACGTTGTCATAAAGCACGGTGTTTCCAGAGTCGGAAAACGCTGTTTGCCACGTAATAGTTATCGTGTTTGACATATCGCTATGTTGCCAGGTGAGGTGGATGTGGATGGGCGGGTCTGAATTTCCCGTGGATGTTCTGTTGCAGAGTAGAACGGTGAAAAGTAGCAATGTAACGTAAGCCGTGTAAGCGTAGTTTAGTAGGCGCATTGTATTGGTCTCTCTGTTTCGTTTAGGTTTCGCCTAGTATCATTTTTGTGAATTTTTCTGGTTTGAATTCTTCTAGGTCTCGGTATTTCTGTCCGGTTCCTACGTATATTATTGGTTTTCCCGTTATGTGGGTTACGCTTAGGGCTGAGCCTCCTTTTGTGTCTGCGTCTATTTTTGTTAGGATTGCTGCGTCTATTCCTACGCTTTTGTGGAATTCTTCTGCTTGCATGACGGCGTCGTTTCCCGTTAGGGCGTCTACTACTAGGATGGTTAGGTCGGGGTTTATGACGCGTTTTATTTTTGCGAGTTCGTTCATTAGGTTTTTGTCTGTCTGGATTCTTCCCGCCGTGTCGATTAGGACGACGTTTATTCCGTTGGCTTTTGCGTGGCTTATCGTGTCGTAGGCTACTGCGGCTGGGTCTGCGCCGTACTGGTGTTTTATCATGCGGACGCCTAGGCGTTTGGCGTGTTCTTCGAGCTGTTCGATTGAGCCAGCTCTGTAGGTGTCGCTGCAGGCTAGAACTACGGAGTAGCCTTTTCCGGTTAGGAGCTGAGCAATCTTCGCGATTGTAGTTGTTTTTCCGGTGCCGTTGATTCCGACGAACACTATTACGTAGGGTTCGCCTTTTCGCCGTTTAGCTTCTATCGCTTTTAAGAGGTTGACTTCTTGTTTCGGGGTTAAAATTTCGAGTAGGACTTCTTGTAGGTGTTTTTTTATGATTTGTTTTCGGTCTTCGAGCCGTTTTATTTGGAGTCCGTTGAGGCGTTTTATCATCTGTTCGCATACGTGTTCTGCGACTGGTACTGCCACGTCGTTTTCTATGAGGGTTATTTTGAATTCTTCGAGTATGGGGCGTAGGTTTTTCTCGTTTAGCTCTGTAGTTGTGATTTTGTTTACGAGCTTGTTGAAGCCTTTTTTGAGTTTTTCGAACATTTTACTGGGGGGTTCTCCTCTGGCTTAGCTTGGCTGATATCTCTTCTAATCGGGCTTTGTCTTCGCGTATTTTTTCGATGATTTGGGTGAACTGCTGCTGGAGGGATGCGCGTGTTTTTTCAAGCTGGCTTATGCGGTTCTGAACCGTTTCTTTTGCTTGGGCTAGGGTTTTTTCCACGGTTACTCCGGCGCCCATTCCTACGAGCACCGTGTTTTTTTCCTGAAGTTTTGCTTTTACGTAGGAGCCTCCGCCTACTGGGACGAGAAGGTCGGCGTTTTCCTCTTCTTTTTCTATGCTTTCAAGCGTCATGTTCGCGTAGTTTAGGTCTGTCAAAACCGTGTTCACCATGTTTATTCGTGCTTGGATTGTTTCAGCTGTGCTTTCCAGTATGCGTAGTTCTACGGCTAGTCTGCGGAATTCTTCTTCTTCGCTTGGAGGCTTTTCATTCGACAACTTCTTCTTCTCCTAAGGCTAGTTTTCTAATAAACGGGTCTTGTATTTCTTCGGGGGGCACTTCCTCGACGGCTGAAATTTTTATCTGGAAACGTTTAACCCGGTGTTTGCTGCCAAGCTCCATATAAACCTTTTCAACGGCGTGTTCCGGCTTTAAGGCTCTGACTTCCTTTTCGAAACTTGTCCGCAGATTTGGCTTCCGAATTTCGCCTATTACCCGGAAAACCTTCACTTCATTCATCTTCCTTCACCACATCCAAAACATGCCCAATAATAAACATTTCTGGGCCTGTTGTTAGGAATCCGGCTACTGCGGCGTGAGT
>Ga0116200_10000918_pt1 | contig 10827 bp, 10 predicted proteins | sample Mar14436cmmetaG_FD_94478 | JGI IMG/M metagenome (GOLD analysis project Ga0116200, IMG submission 94478) | Marine hydrothermal vent microbial communities from Guaymas Basin, Gulf of California to study Microbial Dark Matter (Phase II) - Marker... ... | reverse complement strand
GATTAATTGTAAACCCGGAGGACATGCCATTCACCGAAGACGGCATCATTCCCGACCTGATAATCAATCCTCACGCCATTCCCAGCAGAATGACCGTGGGTCACGTGCTGGAGATGATAGGAGGCAAGGTGGGATCCTTTGAGGGCAGGTTCGTGGACGGCACACCCTTCTCTGGAGAACCGGAAAAGGTGCTGAGAGAGGCACTGGTGAAAAATGGCTACAAACACAACGGGAGAGAGGTTCTCTACGACGGGGAGACGGGACGAATGTATGTCGCTGACATCTTTGTAGGTGTCATCTACTACCAGAAGCTCCACCACATGGTGGCCGGCAAAATGCATGCCCGCAGCAGGGGACCCGTGCAGATCCTCACCCGCCAGCCCACAGAGGGGCGTGCGAGGGAGGGCGGCCTGCGATTCGGAGAAATGGAGCGGGACTGCCTGATAGGGCATGGCGCATCCATGACCATAAAGGAGAGACTGCTGGAGGAATCCGATCTGACGGTACAGTACGTGTGCGAAAATTGCGGGCACATCGCCTTCAAAACAAGGAGAGGCTTTCTGAAATGTCTGATATGCGGGGATGATGCAAAAATATCCCCTGTGGAAATGAGCTATGCATTCAAACTCCTCATTGAGGAACTGCAGTCGCTCACCATAGGACCGAAGTTAATGCTGCGGAGGCTGATATAAATGATAACACCTTCAAAGAAGGAGATAGATAAGATTGTTTTCAGTGTGCTTTCCCCGGAGAAAATCAGAAAAATGTCAGCCACCCGAATCATCACCCCGGACACCTACGACGAGGATGGGTTCCCCATTGAAATGGGGCTGATGGACACCCGCCTTGGCATCATAGAACCCGGACTGAGGTGCAAGACATGCGGTCAGCGGGTGAAGGATTGCCCCGGGCATTTTGGCCATATTGAACTGGCCATGCCGGTCATCCACGTGGGATTTGCCAAGATGATATACGCCATACTCAAGTCCACATGCCGGGGATGCGGCCACCTTCTGCTGGATGAAAAGGAGATAAAGAGGCTGAAGGGGTTGCACGAAAAGATCGTCGAGCGGGGGGAGAACACCTCATACCTCATTAAAGAGGTAGTGAAACGCACCGGCAAGGTATCGGCGTGCCCCCATTGCGGGAGAGACAAATTGAAGGTGGAGTTTGACAAGCCCACAACCTTCAGGGAAGGCGGGCACAAGATGACCCCCGCAGAGGTGAGGGAATGGCTCGAGAAGGTGAGCGAGGCACTTGGCGATAATCTCAGATTACTTGACATAAATCCCAAGGTGGCACGGCCGGAGTGGATGGTTCTCACGGTGCTCCCTGTGCCGCCTGTCACCACCCGCCCCTCCATCACACTGGAGACGGGCGAGAGGAGTGAGGATGACCTCACCCACAAACTGGTGGACATCATACGGATAAATCAGCGGTTGCAGGAGAACAGGGATGCAGGGGCGCCCCAGCTCATAGTGGAGGACCTGTGGGAGCTCTTGCAGTATCATGTGACCACCTATTTTGATAATCAGACATCGGGCATTCCTCCCGCCCGCCACCGTAGCGGCAGGGCGCTGAAGACGCTGGCCCAGCGGTTGAAGGGAAAGGAGGGGAGATTCAGAAGCAACCTGTCGGGGAAAAGGGTCAATTTTTCCGCGAGAACCGTCATCTCTCCGGACCCCAACATCAGCATAAACGAGGTTGGTGTCCCCATAAAAATAGCACGGGAACTCACGGTACCGGTGAGGGTCACCCCCCTCAACATTGAGGAAATGAGGGAACTTGTGAAGAGAGGAACCAACCCGAAACCACCCATTGGTGTCACCTATATACCCGGCGTTAACTACATCATCCGCCCCGATGACCGGAGGATAAAGGTGACTGATGAAAATGCGGAGACTGTTGCCGAGCGCCTGGAGGTTGGCTCCATCATCGAGCGGCAGCTGCAGAACGGAGATATCGTGCTCTTCAACCGGCAGCCCTCACTTCACCGCATGTCGATGATGGCCCACAAGGTGAGGGTGCTTCCGTACAGAACGTTCCGCCTCAACCTTGCAGTGTGCCCCCCGTACAACGCCGATTTTGACGGCGATGAAATGAACATGCACGTGCTGCAGACAGAGGAGGCGCGGGCGGAGGCGGAAATACTGATGAAGGTGCAGGAGCATATTCTGAGTCCCCGGTTCGGCGGGGCAATCATAGGTGCCATCCATGACCACATTTCTGGCTGCTTTTTGCTCACCTACAAAAACAGGGAATTTTCACGTGACGAGGCAATCTACATTCTCTCGGCGGCTGGATATAAGGGAGCGGTGAAGGGCAGCATGAAAGGAAAGGAGATATTCAGCAGGGTTCTTCCTCCTGAACTCAATCTTGAGTATACGGCAAAGGCATGCATAGGATGTGAGAAGTGTCTGAAGGAAAAATGCCCATACGATGCGTATGTCATAATAAAGAATGGGAAGCTCATCACCGGTGCCATTGACGAGAAAAGCATCGGTTCGTTCAAGGGGGAAATACTGGAATACATTGCGCGCAAGTTTGGCAACGATGCCGCGAGGGAATTCATCGACAGAGTCACCAAGCTCAGTGTGGCCGCCATAATGATCATAGGATTTACCACCGGCATAGATGATGAGGACATACCTGAGGAGGCATCCCTCCAGATCAGGGAACAGCTTGACAAGGCAACGGAAAAAATACAGCAATTTATCAAGGCCTACAACGAGGGGGAACTGGAGCAGATTCCTGGAAGAAGTCTTGAGGAAACACTTGAAATGGAAATAATGCGCGTCACCGGCAGAGCAAGGGACTACACGGGAGAAATCGCAAGTAAGCATCTGGGAATGGACAATTCTGCCGTTATTATGGCCCGCTCGGGAGCGCGGGGCAGCATGCTCAATTTGAGTCAGATGGCAGGATGCGTGGGACAGCAGGCAGTGAGAGGAGAGCGTATCCACAGGGGTTACGGAGGCAGAACGCTTCCCCATTTCAAAAAGGGAGATCTGGGCGCACAGGCAAAGGGATTCGTTTCTTCCAGCTATAAACGGGGTCTCAACCCGACGGAATATTTCTTCCATTCCATGGGCGGAAGAGAGGGTCTTGTGGACACAGCGGTGAGGACGTCACGAAGCGGATACATGCAGCGCCGTCTGGTGAATGCGCTTGAGAATATCAAGCTGGAGAGAGACGGCACTGTGAGAGCCACCAGCGGCGAGGTAATACAGTTCGTGTATGGAGAGGATGGCATTGAACCCATGAAGAGCATAAAGGGGAAGGCAACATCCATCAGTTTGTTACTGAAGGAGGTGGAACATGAGTAGCTCAACGGTCAATGCGCTGGTGAAGCGTGGATTGAGTAAAAAGCTGGCGGAACGTGTTGCCGCACAGTACACACTGACAGAATTAAAGAAACTCTCTGATAAGGAACTGAAAAAGCAGTTCGGAAAGGATGCAGAAAAAATTGCGAAAATCTTTGGCAGGAAGCTGGAGAAAGAGGAGAAGAAATCAGGCGCCAAGAAAAAGAAAAGCAAGAAGAAGGAAGCCAGTACGGGGAAGGCGAAGAAACCAAAAACAGCCGGAAAACCAACGGATGCAAAGGAAGAGATAATGAAGCTGCTTGATAAGAAAAAGGAATATCTCTCGATAGCCGTCATAGATGAACTTGCATCGGCGATTGAACGGGAAGGACTATTCGATAAACTCGAGGCAATAGTGGATAAGGCCATAGAGGAGTATAACAACCATCTGATGGACCCCTACGAGGCATGCGGCATGGTTGCCGCACAGTCAATAGGCGAGCCCGGCACCCAGATGACCATGAGAACCTTCCACTATGCAGGTGTGGCGGAAATCAACGTGACGCTGGGGCTGCCCCGGCTCATCGAGATAGTTGATGCGAGAAAGGACCCCTCCACCCCCATGATGACGGTGTATCTTGACGGCGTGTACCGAATCAACAAGGAAAAGGCAAAGGAAGTGGCCAACAGGATCGAGGTGACCCGCCTCATCAACGTTGCAGAAATTGAAACCGATATCAGCAACATGAAGGTGGTGGTGAGAACAAATCCAAAATCAATGGAGCGGAAGGACATCGTCATGGAAGATTTAATGAAGGCACTGGGAAAGATGAGCAAGGTTGAAATAAAGGAGGGAAAGGACGAGATAGAAATTTTCCCCGAGAAAGAAAATGAGAATTACCGGGAACTGAGACGGATAAGCGAGGAGATCAAGAATATCAAAATAAAGGGCATAGACGGAATAAAGCGGGCCATCATACGAAAGGAAAATGATGAATATGTCATATACACGGAGGGGAGCAATTTTGAAAAGGTGCTCACCCTCGATGGTGTTGATAAAACGAGGACAAAAACCAATGACATCCAGGCAGTGTATCAGGTACTCGGCATCGAGGCAGCACGAAATGCCATAATAAACGAGGCCCACGCCACGCTTCAGGAACAGGGATTGAATGTTGATATCCGCCATATCATGCTCGTTGCTGACCTCATGACATCTGACGGCCACATACGGCCCATCGGAAGGCAGGGCGTGAGCGGAGAAAAGGGCTCCGTCATCGCGAGAGCTGCCTTCGAAATCACGGTTGACCATCTGCTGGGTGCATCCCGGAAGGGAGAGGTGGATGAGCTTCGCGGCGTGGCAGAAAACGTTATAGTGGGACAGCCCATTAAGCTTGGCACCGGTTCGGTTGAACTTGCAATAGATGTGAAAAAGTTAGGAAAATTGAAGGTGAAAAAATGATATCCAAGGAGATAATAAGGGCGATAGCAACGGGGAAAGTGATATTCGGACACCGTCAGGTACTAAAAAAAACGGAGGAGGCAAAGGCCTTCATCATCTCAAAGGACTGCCCCACAAAACAGGAGGTGATGGCACATGCGCAGGACAAACCAGTGTACATATATAGGGGGAACAACGTGGAACTCGGCTCGGCATGCGGGAAGCCGTTCGGGGTGAGCGTGCTGGCAATCGTTGACGAGGGGAAATCAAACATACTGAACATGATAAAAGGATAGCATGGAGATAAAACTGACGCAGCAGGAGATGCATTACATATCCACGGTGGAGCCAATCACGGGAACACCCATCATTGACTGTATTGAACGGGAAAACAGAATCACCTTCATTGTGGAAAAGGGGAAGCTCGGGAAGGCCATTGGAAAGCAGGCGCGAAACATAAAACGGCTGGAAAAGCTCTTCAGAAAGGAAGTGAGATTTGTTGAACATGACGACGACAAACAACAGTTCATCATCAATCTGTTCAAACCCTTCAAACTTGAAAAGGTGGTGGTGGATGAGGAAAACAACAAGGTGAGCGTGGTGGTGGATCAGAGGGACAAGGGAAAGGCCATCGGGAAGGCGGGAAAAAACATCACCATTCTGCGGGAGATTGCAAAGCGGCAGCACGGCATCGAAGAACTCAAGGTGCTCTAGCGTTTCAGAATCTTTCTGTAATACTCAGTTGTGTCCCTGCACATTTTGGCAAGCAGTTTGTGCCGTACATATTCACTCTTTATGACATCATAGAAAATCCTGCTGGTGTAGTAGGTACGCCTGAGATATTTCCCGAAGGTATTTTTCCATCCCCTCTCGTACGGCGAGAGGTCCACCTCCCTGAAATCCTTTCTGGCAAGGCGTTCTATCACCTCTGCCGCTATGTATGCGCCAATCATGGAGGGCATGATACCTTCCCCCACATTCGCCACCACATGGGCGGCGGCGTCACCCACCAGAATGGCATTTTTTCGGTACGAGCGCCCCGGTTTGTCGATTGGCACCGGAGCACCCCGCCATCCCTCCCCCTTACTTTTTTCTCGAAAGCGTGAAAAGGTCTCCCTGAACGTGCGCTTTTTTGAACATCCTATGCCGATATTCCATACCTCCCTTTTCGGGAAGTACCAGGCATATCCATACCTCACCACCTCATTCTTCAGCACCACATGACACCTGTCGGGATCCATGTCCACCTCTGTGGCATATGCCTCTGCCGCAATGCCGCACCGTACCTGTCTTTCACCCATGTAACGTCTCACCAGGGAAAAGCAGCCGTCAGCCCCGATGATGATTTTTGGTTTTATCTCCTGCGGCAGAAGCACCCCATCAACAATTTTCTCCACCCTCTCCCCCATCCTGATTTCTCCTTGGGCTGCCGCCTGGCGGGCCAGCTCCGCCTCCACCTCCCTTTTGCTGGTCATCAGAACGGGCATTTCAATGGAAAGTTCTCCGTATTTTGTATGAATGATGGTTTCCCATATCTCTCGCTCAATCCCCCTTTTGCTTCCGTACAGGTCGTGAAACTCGTATCCCACCGTGTTGCGGATGATTCCCTCGCCGCATGCCTTTTTGAAGAACTCGCGGTGCTCTTCGAGCAGGATGAATGACACTCCCCGCTCGGCCAGAAATTTACCGGCACTCAACCCCGCTATTCCTCCCCCGATGATGGCCACATCACACTTTTCCACACATTAATTTTTGTCTGCCTATTTAAAATTTGGTGATGATGAAACCGGCACTCGGAAAATGGATCATACATGTTCTTCCTTTTGCTCCGGGTAGATTACCTTTCCTCTTTCAGTTGTGCAGGGCAAAAGCAAAAAGGTTTAATTGAAAAAATGATAAATGGAGTATGTGGATAGGGGGAATGGAGAGAGCATGAACCGCAAAAACATCAAAATAATCAGGAGTGAAAAGAGGAAAAAGACCATTCAGGCACGGGATATCAATGGGGTATTGCACGTTTACCTTCCCGCTGGCATGGGAGAGGATGAGGAGAAGAAGTGGATTGATGCCGTCATAAAAAGAATGGAAAACCGCAGGAAAAGACATGCACTCAACAACGATGACTCACTGAAAAAACGTGCCCGGGAACTCAATAAAAAATATTTCGGAGGAAAACTGGAATTTGAGATACGGTATGTCACAAACCAGAATAAGCGATTCGGCAGCTGCACCCACATGGATAAAACAATCAGAATATCCCATCGGGTTGCCGACATGCCACAGTGGGTGAGGGATTATGTCATCATTCATGAACTGGCACATCTCATTCACCCCAATCATTCAAAGAAGTTCTGGGAACTGGTGAATCAGTACAAATATACAGAGCGGGCCCGGGGCTATCTCATGGCCATGGGCATGGCATCAGATGAAAAAGTAAGCGATGAACACACCCGATGACATTCGATTGCAAATTGTGCCTCATCTCTTCAGTGCCACGCCGACGACCTCGCGTATATGGCCGTATCCATGCTTCTCAAGCCATGCGACAAGGTCCCTGCACAGTTCCTCAAAAACTGTTTCTCCCCTGTAATACAGGGCCGTTCCAAGCTGCACTGCCGATGCGCCCGCCATCATATATTCGATGATGTCCTCGGCTCTTGTGATGCCTCCCACCCCGATGACCGGCACATCGAAATTGCTGGCCAGTTCATACACACATCGCACCCCTATGGGCTTTATCGCCGCTCCGGAGTAACCCCCGATCCGGTTGCCCAGCACCGGCATGCCCATCTCTATATTGATGGCCATGGCCCTGACGGTGTTTATGGCCACAATGCCGTGGACACCGGCATCAACAGCCGCCTGGGCACGGTCTATTATGTTTTCCATGCCGAGTTTGGCAAACACCGGTTTTCCCGCCCTTTTAACGGCCTCTATGGCAGGGGATATTTCCTCCACGGGATACTCGGCTCCCACCTTTTTTGCATGAGGACAGCTCAGATTCATTTCCAAGGCCACCACATGGGGGGCAAATTTTTGCGCGAGATAACCGAATTCCTCGGCATCCCCGCCAAATATGCTCCCGATGACGTTGTCCACCTGTATCTCCTGCAACTCCTTCACGTATTCATTTATGCCCGGGTTTGCAAGACCAACGGCGTTCAAAACGCCACACCCGGTATCGTAAAAAATCGGGTTTGTGTACCCCTTTCTTTCTTCCGTTCCCACCGATTTGGTGACAATTGCCCCCGCCCCGCTGCATCGTTCCATGCTCTCCTTTGTCAGATCGCATATGCCGGAGGCAAGCATCAGCGGGTTTTTCATTTTTATGCCGGCAATCTCCGTGTCAAGCATATTTTTAAAGGGATTCTCTATTTAAATTAATGCCGTATTTGAAAACCACGTGGTTTGGCGTTTTCCTCTATGACGATGATATTATTGAAAAGAAGTTGTTCCCGAAGGATGCGGATGAGATAGCATCGCGGATGTATGCGCTCCAGCACGGAGAGATTCTCGACGAGGAACGGGCATTTGCGCCGTATCAGCCCGTGGTTGATGATGCACGGCTGAAGACCATGGGAACACTTGGCACGGTGAAAAAGATGCACATCATCCCCGAGGATTTTGGCTATGGAAAGGATCTCTTCCGGGATGCGTGCCTGAAACTCGCGCAGAAGGTCATCGGCGAAGAGCAGCAGGACAGGACAAAGCGAATTGCAGAGGCAGTGGATGCGTTTGAAGATTTGCTCAAAGTGAATAACATCCTGCTGGAACGGCTGAGAAGCTGGTACAGTTATTTTTCTCCCGAAGCACTGGAGAGTGAGGAACACTTTGCGGAACGGCTGCAGACACTTTCCATAGGCGAGGGGGCACTGGATGTCGCCGAACACAAAAATCTCACCAACCTTGCGGCTCTCCTCACCACCCTCTCCCGTGCACGGGAGGAACTGGAATCCTACATTCATGCGGTGGTGGAGGAAATGGCGCCGAACGTGAGTGCCATTGTGGGTCACGGCATCGCAGCACGCCTCATTGCACAGGCAGGAAGCATCACCCGGCTCGCCGTCCTCCCGGCCGGTACCGTGCAGGTGCTGGGTGCCGAAAGAGCGCTGTTCCGGCACCTCAAGGATGGAGCGCCTCCGCCGAAACATGGCATCCTCTTCCAGCATGAAATGGTCAACAGGGCTCCGAAGAACAAGAGGGGCAAGATTGCGCGCCTTCTGGCAACGAAGGTGGCAATTGCGGCAAAGGCCGATGCCTTTACCAAAAATTTCATTGCGGAGGAACTGAAAAAGGAAATTGAGAGAAGATATGCGGAAATAATGGCATAACCATGAAGCGATATCAGAACATGAAAAAAATTGTTGCGCCCCTCGGCATGGCACTGCTCTTTATCGCAACCCAGCTCATTGCGGTGTTTGTCGCTCCTCCCTTCAAAGAGGCCGGGTTTGAAACCTTTGAAAATCCGGATGACCCTCTCAACATCATATACATCTTTTTCGTCATTCTGGCATTCACTGCAGTTATCCTCCTCATCGCCAGGTACCGGAAGGATGCGGTGAAATATCTCATTCTGCTGCTCTTCTTCATTTCCGCCCTCTCCATTTTTGATGCCTTCTTCTACTTTCTCAATTCTTCCTTCTCATCCATACTCGCCCTTGCGGTTGCCCTTGGAATGCTCGTGCTGCTCATAAAACACCCTGAGTGGTATGTGGTTGACTTTTTCGGTGTATTTCTGGCCGGCGGGATTGCCGCGCTCTTCGCCATCTCCCTTTCCATCGAACTGATCGTGATATTTCTCGTTGCCCTTGCGGTGTACGATGCTCTCTCTGTGTACAAAACGAAGCACATGGTCACGCTTGCGGAGACCCTCACCTCATCGAATCTCCCGCTGCTTCTGGTGGTCCCGAAGAAGGCATCCTTTTCATACAAGAAACCCCATTCCTTTGGCGGTGAGAGGGATGCCGTGTACATGGGTCTCGGCGATCTGATAATCCCGGGGATACTGATCACATTTGCATATCTTGAGAAGGGCCTTCCCGGTTTTGGTGTCACGCTTCTGGGTGCGCTGGTGGGATATGTGATTCTCATGCTTTTGGTGGCGCGGGGCCCACAGCCCGGCCTGCCCTATCTCAACGGCGGCGCAATCATTGCATACACTCTCGTTCATTTTCTGTAGCCGCACCTCCTGCATCGCACGCCATCTGCTATTTCGAGCTCCCCTCCGCACCGTGGACATTTCAGCTGCCGCTTCAGAGCAGAAAGCCATGCCCGGGCGACTTCCGGTTCATCCGCACCTTTCGCCCTTTCAAGCAGTTCCCTCTGTTTTTCTGTGGTGACAAAGGCCGACAGTTCGTCAAAATCAATCTTTTCGCTTCCCGCAGATTTCTCTTTTTTTGGAAGCATCACACCCAACACTATTCCGGCAGCCAGCCCTCCCAGATGGGCGAGATACGCCACATTCTGGAGTCCCCCCGACGGAAAGTAGTTCTCCAGCACCAGCAGCACCACCTGCAGAAGTCCGAACAGCACGGCGGCGGTCACCACCTTCATCCGCATGAAAAACATTATGGGAAGCGGGACCAGCATCACCACCTCATCCCGGGGATATGCAGCGGCAAATGCTCCAAGCACGGCAAAAATTGCACCGGATGCCCCCACGAGGGGCACGGTGCTGTTCAGATTGGCAGCCGAGTAAAAGAGGGTACCTGCTACTCCCCCTGCAAGGTAGATGAGGATGAACCGCTTTGCCCCTATGCGCTGTTCGAAGGGCATGCCGACAAAGAGGAGGACAATCATGTTTCCAATGATATGGAGAAAACCGGCGTGCAAAAACATTGAGGTGATGAGTGTGTACATCCGTGTCACATCGGTGAGATGGGATGGCCGGAAGGCCAGTTCGTCAAGGATATGGGGGGAGAACAGTGTGAGTACAAATATGATAAAGTTGGCAATGATGAGGGCCTGGGAAATCATCATTTTTTTTGCGAGTGCATACGCCAGAAAAAGGCCGATTATCCCGATTACCAGCAACGCTGCAGGAGTCATGTTACCTCTTTTTGTATAGATAAATCACTAAAAACG
>Ga0116200_10000916_pt1 | contig 10831 bp, 24 predicted proteins | sample Mar14436cmmetaG_FD_94478 | JGI IMG/M metagenome (GOLD analysis project Ga0116200, IMG submission 94478) | Marine hydrothermal vent microbial communities from Guaymas Basin, Gulf of California to study Microbial Dark Matter (Phase II) - Marker... ... | reverse complement strand
TGCAAAGCCTCTTGGGCCTCCGGACTATGTATATAGGGATTTGAGGCATAGGGTTAGGCATGTGAGGAGGCAGGTTAAGAAGTTTCATGAAATGTATTTTATTAGAAGGATATTCAACTGTGTCGAGATAGAGCTTCTAGAGTATCTATTGAATGGTAAGAGTGGGGAGATCTGGTTCGTCCCAGCTCACCACAGGCATTCACTAGTTGTTAGTCTAGTGTATAGGTGGTGGAGAAGATATTATGACATGGTTTTTGAGACGCTGGAGACATACTACAACATATGCTATAGACTCCTTAAAATAGTCTATCCATTTACATCGTGGGGGCATGACTACCGCATCGACATAGCCTTAGAGAAATTAGAGAAGTTTATCAGAGATCTACATGGATTCAATATATTTATGGAGAAGGTTAGGAGGCTGAGTCAGTCGGATATGACGAAGAGGGAGAAGGAATATTGGCTGCTTCAACTGAAGAATATAGCGTATAACTTCTGGAGTATATTGGAGGAGTTTAAAGTCGATAGATATATAAAGGGAGAGATCAGGAAGATAACGTTCTACAGGCTTAAGCTGGATGTAAAGACTGTTTTAAAGGAGACTATGAAGAATGTGGAGTGGGTGTTAGACGACACGATCCATGAGCTGAGGAAGGAGCCTGAAGATGTAATATATCTCCGCATACCAGAGTGGTGACTGTTGATGGTTTTGGAGTTTAAACTAATTGCCATTACTATGATTATACTTGTGCTTATTATCCTTACGTTACTTGAGGTTAGGGAGAGGAGGACTAGGGTTAAATGCTATTACTGTGGCCATGACGCCAGATATGTTGTCGTCAGCCGTGACAAGAGGAAAATAACTTTAGTCTGCGACAGCGATGAATGTATAGAGAAGGCTAAAGAAGGATATAGGTGAATGCTGATGCTGAAGATTTTATGGTTGAGCGACAGAGTGATTGGAGGTGTGTCTGCATATTCTAAAGTCAGCCTCGAAGTCTTAACCCGCCTAGCTGAACATGGTTATTCAGTTGCACATATTCCTATGGGCAGGGTTAATCAGATGGGGAAGTGGGTGTATAGGAATATCTTAATCTACCCCAGTGGAGAAGATCCATTCGCAGAGGATGTAGCCCTAAAATACTATGTCGACTATAAGGCAGATCTCCTAATCTGGTATAAAGACTGCTGGGTCATGCGATACCTACATAAACATTCAATAAACATGGTTCCCTACTGTCCAATTGATCATTCCCCTGTTTCCCCGAGTATAACATCTAAGTTACATACAGCATTCAAGGTTTTAACTCCAAGCAGGTTTGGTCAGCGTGAGCTTATGCAGGCTGGTTTAGAGCCTGATATCATATATCTACCACATGGCGTTGATACTGAGAAGTTTAGGTATGTCCCTCCTGAGGAGAAGAAGAGGTTTAAGAGACACTGGTTTCTGGATGAAGATGATTTCACGGTTTTATTGATTGCCAGGAATCAGAGCAGGAAGATGATTGCTAGACAGCTCAGAGTTTACAAGAGGTTTTTGGAGTTGAATCCCGATGTTAAGAGTCACTTGTATTTGTGGACGAGTGTCAAGCCTTACAGGATGCCCTTCGAGACATATACTGGTGTCGCTGATGTAGGAGTCAATCTGTTACCCGAGATCATGAATCTAGGCTTAGGCGATAACGTTATCTGGCCGGATGAAGAGCTTGTTAAAGAAGGTATCCCGGATGTAGGTGGGAGGTGGAATCTACACTCCTTATATGCAGCTAGCGATGTTTTACTTGGCTTGACTGGTGGAGAAGGTTTTTTCATGCCTGGGTTAGAGGCTCAGTCTGTTGGATTACCTATTTTAGTGACTGGATATGCATCTGCACCCGAGATCTGTGGCTCAGGATATGTAGTCCCATACTCAGACTACGTCATCATGAACACTCCTGGAACTAGATATGCACTCGTAGATATTGATAAGGGTGCTGAGGCTTTAACCAAGATCCTTAATAGTGATTGGGGGAAACTCAGCAGAAAAGCTAGACGGTTTGCCGAGAGATTCGACTGGAGGAGGATTATATCGAATTACTGGATTCCATTTCTGGATGAATGTGAGAAAGAGTTATATCCATTAGTTACCAAGAAGGGTGTGGAGTCATGGGCATGAAGAAACTTAAGATTGGTATGGTGACTCCTTGGGGTAGGGTTAGATGTGGGATACGGAGTTACAGCGAGAATCTGATAAACTCATTGGTTAAATATGGTGTTGAGGTTTATGTGATTCGCTGGCCACGGTTCGGAATACTCACTAAAGAAATAATACAGAATATAGTTGAGAAGATCCCTGTCGACAAGATTGATATTCTCCATGTGCAGGCTGAATACGGATTATTCAAGAATCTCGATGGATACTTCTATAATCTCCTAAAGGATCTCAACATCCCTATTGTCACTACTGCTCATGCTGTCGGGAGTTTCGAGGTTGACCCTATAATCGCTAGTGTAAGCGATAGAGTTATTGTTCATAATAGATTCTGCTTTAAGAGATTTGGTTTTCCTGAGAAGACTATAATTATAGAGCATGGTTGCCAGCCTACTGAGACTCCTTCTATGGATGAGTGTAAGAGGCGGTTTGGTATTGACCCCCGGATTCCTATTGTTGGTTATCTCGGTTTTATTAGTAAGTATAAGGGTTTGGAGATTTTGATTAGTGCTATATCTAGGATTCCTAATGTTGCTTTGTTGATTGGCGGTGGTTATCATGTTGAGCCTGGGACAAGCTATATAGATAATTTGAAGAGGTGGAGTCTACAAGTGTTGCCTGGTAGGGTTCAGTGGCTAGGCTATGTACCTGATGAGGAGATGAAGTATGTCTATGGAGCTATGGATCTATTCGTCTATCCATCTATATATAGTAGTGAGTCAGGTGCTTTATTGACCGCAGTTTCACATGGTAAGGCATGTATAGCTAGGGATCTCCCTCCATTCAAAGAGAAAGAAAGGAGGAAAGCACTAGTCACGTTTAAGGATCTTGATGACCTCGTAGAGAAGATTAAATACTTTGTTTCTGATGTTGATGCTAGGAGGAAGTTGGAGGATGGAGCTAGGAAGTATGCTTTTAGGTATAGGTGGGATGTAGTTGCTAGAAAACATATTAAGTTATACTGGTCTTTAATATAGTTGGGATGATATCTACAGAGGAGATTTTAAGGGTTTTGAGGGAGACTGTTAGGTTCAGTGTTACTTGGGCTGAGGTCTTGGTCAGTGGAGTGGCATCTGGAGTACTGCAGCTTAGGGGTGTCAGGATTCCACTTTATATTCCTCCATATACTACGGTTGAGATGCGTTGGAACACTCCTAAGGGAATGGTCTACCTTATTCTAGCTGGAAACCTGAATACAGATACTGATCATGCTCTTGAGTTTGAGTGGATTCTGGATGGAAAGACGATATATACTGATCCAGATGTAGTAGCCGCATATTATCCTATACCTATGATTAACCCCTCGATACCAAGCTATGAATATGCCATGGCTAGAGTCAGGAATAAGACTGACAGCACGGTATATGTGAGTATGCACTGCGTCTGGCTAGAAGCGAGTAGAAGACTATTCAACATGCTTATGAGAGTGTATCTAGGCACAGTCTGGAGGGTTACAACCAAGGGGACTCCATGGGAGCAGATGGTCTTAAGAGGGTGAGAAGATGAGGGTCAGGAGATGCGGTAAATGTGGGGCGAAGATAAAGGTTATGGATGATAAGATCGTTATTGAGCAGGAGGGTTTAAAGCCATTATGTGATGAATGCCTGAAGTTTCTTAGGGAGGTGAGGAAGAAGTGACTATGGAAGCACCACAGACATTCTGGAAACACTTCAAACAATACCTAGAGGAGTTGGGATTAACGAGGGAATACCTTGCTGAGAAACTGAGGGAGGAGCTTGGTTGGGAGTATATTAGTAAGGAGAACTTCCACCATCATCCAGATAAGAATGCCCAGTTTACTCTTCGAGGATATAATCCCTATGTTTCTCCAGTAACAGTAACATTCTGGGGCGATGCTAACGATGCATTCGAGAGAATTAATGTCGAAGATTTTTACTTGGTTTATGTTGATGGCTCAACATCACTATATAGTAAGAGAGCATTTAAATACGGTGTTTTTGGCTTTCAAGTTAAACTGCCAGACCCAACAGATAAGGCATTCAAGAAGCTGTGGTTGGGGGCTGAAACATGTGGTGCATGGTATGGTGGGCTTTGTAGTTTTAAATTCGGTATTGCTGGTGGTGCGATACAGACTGTTCTTTATAATGTAAGCGTTAACCGTGCTGGAGTGCTTGCACCTGATATATCGGCACTTATGCCTGTAACACCGAATGAAGATTTATATCTCTACCTCGTCAAGATAAACAAGGCGAGTGTAGAGTATTGGGTTCAAGACAAACTTGTAGGGATAGTGCAGTTCGCCCCTAATAGCGATACCTATGATGTAAGGACTACGGCACCATACTATCTTGGTCAAGTTAAGGGTTTGATTCCAGCGGTTTCGCCAGCACTTATAGAGTGGGATTGCTCCGCCGAGGAATATATAGGTAAAAGGAGCAACATCCAACTTCAAAGCATATATGTAACAGATGGCGATCCAACTCCCCCGAGGACTCTCCACCCCTATACTGAAGGCTCGGAGTGGGAGGGGACATCGATAGATTCGGGGACTTTGACGAGTGACAAGATACCAGTCGCAGGATATGATAATAAAACTATATTTTTCCTAGCAGACCAGCCTGGGACGCTTTACATAGATGTCGATTATGGTGATAACAGTAATGACGAGTACGACTCGGTAAGCATCTCAGCCAACACCCTCGAATCATATATATTGACTGCGAATCCGCTGTGGATCAGGCTAAGATATACTCCATCTTCATATCCATGCACAATAAGAAGGGCAAGGATTGTGATGAGTTAGGTGTCTATAAATATGAGTTTTCCACTATCTATATATAGGAGGATGAGTAGGCGTATGCCCCTAAGCATAGGTTTCAAGAGATATGCTTTAGAATTTGATGGAGTAGATGACTATGTGGAAGTGCCTGACTCACCGAGTTTGAATTTTACAGTGAATAATCAACTGACAGTTGAGGCATGGGTAATCGATAGTGTGGTCGATGATACTTATAGGGCTATTGCATCGAAAGACGGAGAGTTTCTATTGAGGAGGACGAATGCAGGGGAAGGTAATGACTTCGAATTTTTTATATATGATGGTTCCTCGTGGGAGCCACGAGTAGATAGCGGTGTAGTTCCTGAGAGGGGGAAATGGTATTTTGTCGTGGGGGTCTTCGATGGCTCGGAGCTTAGGATATATGTAAATGGTGAGCTTAAAGGCTCAAAAGACAGGGTTGCAACACTATCAGATACAACGAATCCATTAAAAATCGGTATGTTCAACGGAGGATATAGGTGGAATGGTGTCATCACCCTCATCCGCATCTACAACCGTGTATTAAGCGAGAGGGAGATAAGGTATAACATGCTTAACTACCACAACCCAGTTAGAAACGGGCTTATCCTATGGTTTCATGACAAGATAGTTGGAAATACTTGGTATGACGAGAGTGGACAGGGTAACCACGGGACTATCTATGGGGCTACTAAGGTTAAGGTTAAGCAGTATGAGATTAGAGCTGAGGTGGGTCTCTGATGGCTAGATATAAGATTAGGGACTGTTTTTTAAGCGATGTCTTAGGTAGAGACTATTTTCTTCCTGAGGATAGGAATTATGCCGAAGATACCTTTGGAGGAATTAGAGTCGTCTTTCACGATGCACAGGCAAATAGATTGTTTGTTGAGGTGGATCATAGGGAGGCAGTTGGATTTATTGATTTCGTGGATGGATGGGGAGAAGCATACATAAGTATTCCTCCGCCACCGTTACCGATTATGGTGTTCACGCTTTCAAACATGGCTCTAGGCTTAGGCTCACTATCACCATTAATAACAATAGGCTCTGTAGTAGGCTATAATGAGCTTAGGAAACTAGTTAAAATCTAGGTACATGCAAGTAACTATATTCGACGATCTACCTTCACTAGCCCACTTCATTATAGGCATCTTAACCTACTACCTTCCCTTCCTACTCGTAATCTTCTTTTTCTATGAATTTCTTGAATTTGTTTATCGCTATCGTAAAAAGCATCCTGAGAAGCTTAAATGCTTTTTAGGTGACCTAGTAGAGTATTCATGCGGAGTAACTTTTATTTGCATATTATGTAATTTATTTTTTGTATGACTGTTGGAGATGTTTTGAGGCGGGCTAGTGTTGCGAATGTTACGGCTGGAGTCATTCTTATTGGAACGGTTGTTTATTGTGTTTTTTCTGGTGATGTCGAGATCTTGAAGTATTTGAGTGCTTTTGCAGCTGGATACTTGTTTAAGCGGGGTGTCGAAAGTGGAGAGAAAGAAGCGTAGAAGAGATTATTTTAGGCTTGGAGTCGCCTTACAGGCATTATCCTCATGCTTGACTGGTGCGGGGATAGCTATTGAATTAATGGCTGGAGCCGACGCAGGATTCATTCTTATTAGTGTTGGGTCGCTGTTGTTTGGGATAGCGTGTAAGTTGATGAAGTTGTAAGGTTTATATATAGGATTTTCATATTTTCTTATTTGGTGAATTTATGAGGAGGAGGACTGTAGTCTTAGATGATGATATAGATGAAATGGTTAGGAGGAAGCTTACGGAGATGATTAAGATGGGTGTTAAGAGAGCGAGTTATTCGAGGGCGTTGAACCAGCTTATAAGAGAGCTCTTGAGGGGTGAGAGATGATGGTTTTATATGTTGTAGATAGTTTCGAGACTATTCTAGAGCATTACGAGAGGTGTAAAATGGGGAGTTACCAGTGTATCGAGATTGAAGACGGTAAAGTCGTCTTGAAGATTCGGGCTGGCAGCCTAGCATATGAAAAAGTATTCGACTCATGGGATGACGAAGATCTAGTTAAGAAGCTTGAAGTCCTTAAGGCAAGGGGATTCCTTGAAGTCACTAGAGTCGTAAATGAAGATTCATTCTTTCGATGAAGGTGATGCAGATGGTTGGGTTTGAGGATGTTCTTGTCCGTGAGGCTAGGGAATGGGGGTTTGACGAGGATGTTATAGAGGAGTTCTTCAAGCCATTAGGGAAATATTTAGATGGAAGGGTTGATGAAGTTCCTGTTGAGTGGATTGAGAAGTGTAAGAAGCTGGATATAATGTCGGAGGATGGTAAGATCATCTTGTTTTCAGAGGTCTATGACCTAGAGTTTATGATGCTTGGACTGGTGTGGAAGGGATGGGTGAAGAGAATTATACAAGGGGAGTGATGCTGGATGTATTTCGTTATTGAGCGTTTTTATAGGCTTTGGAGGACTAGAGGCGGTGGAGAGTATAGGCGTGAGACTTTCCATGTCTATGGCCCTATGGATGAGGATGAGGCTCATAGGTTTTTTGATGAGAGGGTTAAGACGGCTGTTGAACTTAAGATTGATAAGGAGATTTATCTGGTTAAGACTGTAGACTCATATAAAGGTGGTTAGATGTTGATGAGGGTTTATCTCTCGGCTGGGGAGAGGCTTAGCAACTTGTTTAAGGCGGTTAAAATCTTCTTTAGGGGAGTCGTTATCGGGAGAGAACCTATATATAATGTCGATGAGGGAAAGTGGGAGATAATGAGCAGGATGGAGGCTCTAGACCTTGCATATGCATATCTAGATACATTCCTATGTGGATACATGTATATAGTCAAATGCGAGAGTGATGTAGATGAGCTTCTTAAGGAGGGGGTTTGAGACTAAAAATATTCTCTTATGCACTTTATTAGGTAAGGTTGTAGATGCAGACTTGTTTTACGAGTATATTAAGGAGAATAGATGCAGATACTTTACATATTACAATGGATGTGGAAACTGCCCATATGCATTAGACATTGAAGTAACAATCTCAGAAACCGATAAACAAATACATGTCGAGGCACACGGATCTAAAACAACCATAAAGAAAAGGTGATGTAGATATGATGTATAGCCTAAGGAAGATGGTTGAATTCCTGTTGAAAATACATGGTATAGACCCGGAAAACCTATCAGATGAAGATAAGGAAAGGCTATATGGATTCATAGACAGTATTGAGATATCGTTGTCAGGGTTGGCAAGCCACCTGCTACACATATATGATAAATATAGGGAATATGGAAAGTAGGTGGTGTAGATGGGTTTCTTAGGTAGGGCTGGGGAGTATATTAAGATTTTATTAGGCGTTGTATTCTGTCTAATGATTCTTCCAGTGATATTGGCTGTCGGATGGATCGTCGATAAACTGGAGGGGGAGTATGATTGGTGAGGGTTGGAGGAGGTTTGCGAGGAGGATTCTCCATCCGTTTAGGAGGGTTAGGGATACTGGAGTCATAGATACGAGGTATAACCAGATATTGATTCGTCTAGAGGCTTTGGAGAAGAGGTTGAAGTTTCTTGAGAAGAGGGTTGAGGGTCTTGAGGAGAATTATCGTAGGCTCTTCGAGGTGAAGTAGTGAAGCTTCTTAAGTTCCTCCTACTCATAATTATTTTTTTAATTGGATTAGTCTTATATGCATGTGTAATTGGTTATACAGTCGTCATGACTAGTCAGTTTGAGAATATAACTATACATCTCCTTAGGAATGTAGGTGCAGGTAATGAGACTATAAACCAGACTCTACATCTAATAACCCCGGGATTCAAGATAATATTCTATGCACTAGCCCTAGTATTCCTGACATTCATAATAGCATTTATAGTTTTGACATTGGAGGCTATGGCGGTGGATAAGTGATTCAAACGATCTCATATACATAATATCCGATTTTTTTAATATATCCGAGTTTCAGCAGGTTCTTAATCCATTTCCTTATTGTACGTGGGTCACTGCCTCTAACCTCCGATATGATGTTTACAAGGTTTACATGATCGATCTGGCTTAGGAATCCCTTAGACTTCATCCTAAACTTAAGTTCATCACATATTTGCTGCACGGTAGGCCGACCTGGGTTCAGAGGCTTTGATGCATGTTGCTGCTTGCGTCGGCCGAGATACTCCGCTATCGCATCTTGAACCACTATAGATAATAATCCTCTTGTATATACTGGATATGTTTCTTTTATATATTTCCTTAGTTTATCATTCAGCTCCTTACTGATAAGAACGCTTAAATGAACTTTCCCACGAGGAATCTTACTAGGCATATGCATGGTCACCTACATAAAATACTGCATTTCCGGAAATATTTAAACATTTCTGGAAATCCATGTATCTATATATGTTTCCTTATATGTTTCCTTATATATTTCTTATATATTTTACTCGATTTCATCAAGTATTTCATTATTTAATAATTAATGTTTGGACATTCATGCATGCAACAACATACATCATAAAAAGAGTGTTTAGGGCTTGTATCTAGTGATCTTCATATCCTTCGTCGCTTGATGAAACTTTTCCCTAGCTTCATAAACCTTCGGACTCGAATATATTGTTCTATCGCTTACTCTGAAGCTTCTTCCACAGTAGATGCATTTAACCCGTTTCCTGGCACTCGTAATGAAGATCCCGTTACACCATGGGCAGCATACGACGGAATACTTCTTCATTATTCCCATCTCCTATGTTTTTCGGATATCCATTCAGCTCCATCATACTCTTCAATCTCCCATTCAACATCATCTGGGACTTTAACTATCTTCAGCTTCGCATGTTCGCCATATGCCTTCGCACCGAGTTTCTTAACTACAGCCACTAAATCCTTATCTGCCCTGCATTCATCATCATGATATCTAAATCTATATACATATCCATCTCTATACAGTATATCCAAGACTCTATGCTTCATATACCCCTCTCTAAACTCTTCAAACTCATTTAAAAGATCGTCTGCATACTCCCCTGCATATTCCTCGATCCTAATCTTCTCTATACATCTACAGCCTCTCTTCACCAGCTCCAGCAACGCCTCAGGACTTAATCCAAATCCACCGAAGCAAGTGTTTATAACAACTTCAACCATCACCCTCCACCTTCCTATAAATCAATAATCCCTTTTCAATATCTACTATACATTCCAATATGTCTCCTGGATTTATCTTCAATATTTTAGCTACTGCAGCTGGAATCGTGATCTCTCTGCCCCATGATATGTTTCCTTTTAGTTTTCTTGTAGATGGTCTTACCTTGACTTTGCCTATGGATATTTGTGTCATTGCATATAAAGATATATAAGTGGGTGTATATAAGTATTTATAGATATGCGGTATAAAATGTATGAAGTGACTGGAGCAGACCTTGAATATGCTAGTTACCTAGCTAATACTATAAACAGGATAGATGCAGACTCTAGAAATAAACTGATCTTGATTGAAAAACATGATTTAATCGCTTTCCTAGGTGAATTAACTTTTGAAAAAATTCTTCTTGAGAATGACATCGACTATATAAAGTATGACATCTTCGAGAGGCCTGTACACGGAAGCTACGACTACCTAGTAAACAACTTTAGGATAGATGTGAAGACTGAGAAGCTCTCGTTTGGAGAGCCTGATAGAGAATGGATATGCCACGTCAGAGACTATCAACTCAGAAACTATTTAACAGATCCAATTGATTTCCTAGTATTCACAGTGGTAAACCTACGTGAGTTGAAGAGCTGGATACTCGGATACATTTCACTAGATAAATTCCTTGAAGTTGCTAAGCCAGTTTCAAAGGGAGAACCCGTAAACGGAAGATACACCTGTAAAGAAGACATGTGGATAATAAAGGCTAGAAACCTAAACCCAATAGAC
>Ga0116200_10000913_pt1 | contig 10845 bp, 11 predicted proteins | sample Mar14436cmmetaG_FD_94478 | JGI IMG/M metagenome (GOLD analysis project Ga0116200, IMG submission 94478) | Marine hydrothermal vent microbial communities from Guaymas Basin, Gulf of California to study Microbial Dark Matter (Phase II) - Marker... ... | reverse complement strand
TCTGGCAACTGCATTTACAGCAAAAGAGCCACTCAACAATATTGCAAGGGGAACTATCATGTCCCTGGTGGCAGCTCTTGCCGGCTGCAACGCCATTCACACGACTTCTTATGATGAGGCATATGCGATTCCAACAGAAAAGGCCGTTCGGACGGCACTGCGAACTCAACAGATAATAGCCTACGAGACAGATGTGGCGTCGGTTGCCGATCCCATGGGGGGCTCGTATTTCCTGGAATATTTGACTAACAGGATCGAGGAAGAAGTTGAAAAAGAGATGAAGCGTATTGAAGAAAAAGGTGGCATTTTGAAGGGAATAGAGGATGGAACTATTCAGCAGGATATATTTCGGCAGGCGTTTGAATTAGAGGAAAAGATCCAGAGAGGGGAAAAGGTGATTGTCGGTGTAAACAAATTCGTTTCTGACGAAAAAGAACAAGAAGTAGAATTGCATCGGCCGAGCAAAGATGTCCTAGAAAAACAGATTTTGAATCTGAAAAAGGTTAGAGAGGAAAGGGACAATGATGAGGTAAAACAGGCCCTCGCCGAAATACGCAGAGTAGCAGCGGGGAAAGGTAACTTAATGGGACCTATCCTCTGGGCGGTCCATGAATATGCGACGATAGGAGAGATATGTGATGCTCTTAAGGAAGTGTTCGGCGAGTATCGAGAAATGGCGTGATTTTGCATCATACAGGAGGGGGGAAATTTGGACAAAGAAAAATCCAGAATAAGGGTTTTGATGGCCAAACCAGGTCTTGATGGCCATAGTCGAGGGGCCAGAGTGGTGGCTACGCTGCTTCGTAATGCCGGCATGGAGGTCATTTATACAGGCTTGAGGCAAAGCATTGACCAAATTGTATCAGCCGCTGTTCAGGAAGATGTGGATGTTATTGCCTTAAGTGTATTGTCGGGTGTTCACGTGGAATTGACAAGAAAGCTCCTGGCCAAACTAAAAGAAAAAGGGATGGATATCCCGGTAATCGTCGGCGGCGTAATTCCGCCGAGTGATATCCCGGAACTGGAAAAGCTCGGTGTCACAAAAGTCTTCCCGGTCCACTCATCTTTTGATGACATACTTGATTTTTTCAATGAGAGATTCGGGAAAAATTAGGGCCATATTTGGAATATCGGAACAGAAGGAAGGAGGTGAAAAGGAAGACGGTGATAAAGGCATTCGTTTTGAGTTACTGAACTATTGAAAGGAGGATAGTAATGAAGAAGACATGCACATTTTTTGGCCTCGTGATGGTACTCATCCTGATCACAGCTGTAGCATTTAGCTCACCTGTTCTGGCAGGCTCAGTCCTCAAAAAGACCTACCATCTTACCTTTGCTACCCAGATGCCATTAGGTCACTTAGTGAGCAAGGCAGGTGATCTCATTGTAAAACGGGCGGCTGAACTTAGCGCGGGCAAGATCAAGATCAAGCATTATGCAGCCGGGACATTATTTAAGGACAAGGAGATACCAGAGGCCGTAATGTCTGGTGGATGTTCTATGGGCATCGCCACCTCCAGCCGATGGGCCGGGCATGCCCCTGCGAATCATTTCTGGGAACTACCTTTTCTGTTTTCAAACAAAAAACAAGTGGAATCAGTTGCTGACGCCGTTATTCCTATCATAGATAAGGAGCTCGAATCCAAAGGAGGTAAGCTCTTGGGATTCGTTTACTATGGCGATGCGGATGCTATTGGTAATACCAAGAGGCCTGTCTACAGGCCCGGCGATCTTAACGGCCTAAAACTCAGGAGTTTCAGTGCCCTGCTTAGCAAGGGCCTGGAGGCCGCCGGGGCAGCGCCTGTAGTCATGTCTTCAGCCGAGGTCTATACTGCCATCCAAAGGGGGACCATTGACGGGGGGTGCAGCGGCAGTACAACTTTTGTGGTCCGTAAGTGGATGGAGGTATTAAGATATATCACCGTTGTTCACGGTATGATCTGTTACCCGGCGCTCCCCTTTACCCTGGGTATCAACAAGAATGTCTGGGACAGGATGGAGCCTGCTGCCAGGAAGATTATGATGCAAGTTGCTAAAGAGGCGTGGAGATATTCCAGTGATGAAGTCCTCAATGAAACGGCTAAGGCAATAAAGACCCTAAAGGCACAACCCAACCTGAAAGTGAATGAGATTACCTTTGGTTCCAAGGAGTGGAAGGAATGGCGAGATGTGATGTTTGAGTCGTCCAAGATCAAATTCCTAGAAATTGGTGGGGATAAGGCGCCTGAGATCCTGAAAATAGTCAAGAAGTATGAGTAGGAGATTGCTTTGTCTCTTTCCTTTCAAGCACCGCCCTTCCCAAATAAAGGCGACGGCAGGGCGGTGCTTCTTACAAGGAGGCATAATGAAGTTTTCAAGAGTGCTCAATAAATTTTTGAGTGCCATTGATTCAACTGTACATTTTTTCGGCGTATTCGCGGGCATTCTGCTCTTTGTTCTCGCCCCAATTGCCTGTTATGAGGTGGTGGTTCGTAGAATGGGATCTCCCACCATCTGGGCATTTCATATACTCGGGTATATACAGATATTCATGATATGGTTTGGAATTGCTTATACCCAGAAGGTGCACGGCCATGTCTGTGTAGACCTTGTTACCATGCACCTGCCCCTTAGACCCCGTGTGATAAGTAGAGTGGTTTCTTCTCTTCTGTGTATCCTGTTAAGCCTTGTCCTTTGCTGGAAGGGGTGGTCTTTAGTCTGGCGCAGCTATTCCAACCACCTGATGACCGTAGAAGAACTTCATCACCCCCTTTACTGGATCCAGATTCCCCTCGTAATCGGCGCGGTTTTGCTGTTCCTGATTTTTGCGCGACAGCTAGTTGCTGATATTCAGTGGTTGATAAGCCGAGAAGGAAAACCCGAAGACCTTTGATAGTGTATCGAGGGGTTGAGATAAAAGGATTAAGTTATGCCTGTTTATGAAATATCATTCTTGTTGATTCTGCTGTTCTTTCTTTTCGCCATGGGCATGCCCATCGCCTTTGTTCTGACTGCGATCGGGGTCGTGGGGATCCTGTTCCAATCCGGAGTACCGGGACTGTATCAATTTGCGTGGCAGTTCTGGGAAAAGGGAGGCAATTTCCTCTATACCTGCATTCCCCTGTTTATCTATATGGCCATAATACTCGAGAAAGGGAATGTCGGAAATTACATCTATGATGTCGCAGCCAAGTGGCTGCGTCGTCTCCCCGGAGGGTTGGGGATTTCCACCATTGCAGCTGCTGCCATTTTCTCGGCCCTTTCAGGCACCAGTGTGGCAACGGCTGCCACCATAGGGCTCGTGGCCTACCCGGAGATGACGGCCCGCGGCTATCCAAAGAAAATAACCATGGGTGCGCTTTCAGCCGGGGGAGGGCTAGGGATGCTTATCCCGCCGAGTGTCCCCTTGATAATCTATGGCGCCATCACAGGAGAATCCATCGGAAAATTATTCATGGCCGGAATAATCCCAGGGGTGCTATTGGCCCTGCTCTATTGCCTGCTGATTATAACACGAGCCCTTCGCGGAGATATCAAAGTGGTGGAGCCCCGGTCAAGCTGGCGTGAAAGATTTGAAAGCGTCAAAAGGGCGTTCTGGGGCCTGGCTATCATCCCTGTCATTATCGGGGGCATGTATGTGGGCTGGTTTACACCCACAGAGGCAGCCGCCGTAGGTGTGGCATTAGCGCTTATCGTCAGCGGGCTTATATACCGGACCCTGAAAATAAGGGACATGATTCCGACGCTCATGGAGGCACTCACGCCATCAGTAATGATTTATGCCATTTTACTCGGGGCCTCTCTTTTTAATTATATGATAACGCTTTATGGCATCCCGGCAGTGGTTACCGACTGGGTTATCAACCTTGGCCTGCATCCACTTGCCACCATATTCATGTTGAATTTTCTCTTTTTGATCCTGGGGTGCTTTGTGGATGCAGTCACCTTGATGCTCATAACTCTTCCCCTCGCGTATCCTGTGGTTACTTCTCTGGGTTTTAGCGGCATATGGTTTGGCATCGTTCTGATGGTCAATTTCAACATGGCGGTTGAGACGCCACCGGTAGGTCTCAATCTTTACGTGCTCAAAGGGATTTCAAAGGACATTACTTTGTCAGATATCATCAGGGGTGTAACTCCTTTCTATCTTTGTGAAATCGTTGGTCTAATCTTGACGATTCTCTTCCCGGTTTTATCCCTGTGGTTGGTTAGATATATGGGTTAGATTGGTGGGGACCAAAATTTCTTGCGGAGAAGGTGCTATGAATGCCGGTAATGAAAGTCCATTGAAGGTCAGGAGTGCTCGCGACGCCTTGGCCCTGTTGGCCAGAAAAGTCTATGAGAGGTTTGGCCCGGAGTCCCTGCCACTGATACAGGATGTGTGCGGGAAATTGGGACGGTCAGTGGGGGAGCGCATGCGAGAGGACCTCCCGGATGGCAATCTGAAAACCGTTGGAAAGGCATTTTCCGAAGGTGCAAGCCGGAGGAACAACCCTGTGGATATTATTGAACTTACAGACACTATTTTTCACATAAAGGGCTACCGCTGCAATCTGGGGCTTAAGGACACATATCGCGAGTTATGTGTGGCAATGATGGCAATGGACCGGGGGATTTTCGAGGGCGCAACAGGAGAAAAGATTGATCTCAAGATCTTAAGGAGTCTGGCTGCCGGTGATTCTTGCTGTGAAATAGTATTTGAACTTTCTAAGTGGGAGAATAGTGTATGAAAAAGAAACTGACTGATATCCTGGGGTCACAATACCCCATTATCCTGGGTCCCATGCGTTTTATCACCCTCGGTAAGATGGCCGCACTTGTGTCCAAATATGGTGGGTTTGGACAAATTGCCGCCTCTGGCCTGACCACCAAGAGGCTAAGAGAGGAAATCAGGGTGGCCAGGACATTGACGGACATGCCCTTTGGGGTGAATTTTCCCGTTTATCGGCCCAAAACAGAGGAATTGATTCAAGTAGCTGTTGAAGAAGGGGTCAAGACAATCACCACATCGGCGGGTAACCCAAAAAAATTCATCGACAGGATTAAGGGGGCGGGGCTGAAGGTCTTGCATAAGGTCGCTAACATAGACATGGCAAAAAAGGCCGAAGATGCTGGTGTAGACGCCATTATTGCCACAGGCATAGAGGCAGGAGGTCACGTGGGAAGGGACGGGGCCACCACTTTCTGCCTCATCCCCCAGTTGGCAAGGGCCTTAAGCATACCGGTGGTGGCCGCCGGTGGCATTGCTGATGCGAGCACATTCAGGGCTGTCCTGGCCCTTGGCGCCAGCGGGGCAGAGATCGGCACACGGTTTCTGGTCACCAACGAGTGCCCGGTGCCGGACTATTTCAAGAATATGATCCTGGATGCAAAGAGCGATTCTACTGTCCTCATCGGCAAAGGGGCAATGCCCATGAGGGTCTTGAACAATCAGGCGGCCCAAAGGATCCTCGAAATGGATAGAAGGAGGGAAGATAGGGACAAAATTAACAAAAAGGCCGACGATCTGTATGTAAGGGACAGGGAAGACGGTCAGGATTCGATCCTTCCCTGCGGTCAGGTGGCTGGTTTGATCGACAGTGTATTGAGCATTGAAGAGGTGATCAGAGACATTGCCCAAGGAATGGAATGAGGTGAGACAGGTATGGAATGGGAATATGTTTTACTCGATAAAAGCGAAGGTATCGCGACGGTAACGCTGAATCGTCCTGAAAAACTCAATGCATTTGTGGGAAACATGCGGGAGCAGGTACTGGAGGCCTTGGAGGATGCCTGCACGGATCATGATGTGAGGGTTATTGTCATCACAGGTGCTGGAAAGGCATTCTGTGTTGGAGGCGATGTGGACGAATTTGTAGCGGGCAAAACCCAGGCCCTGGGCAAAACGGCTACCAATGAACGACTCACCTTCATGAAGATCGTCATATTAATCAATTCAGTGGAGAAGCCGGTGATCGCCTCGGTCAACGGGGTGGCCGCCGGTGGCGGGTGCAATTTTGCCCTGGCTTGCGATATCCGAATCGCAAGCGAACGGGCCAGGTTCGGAGAGGTATTTGTCAAGCGGGGTGTATTCCCGGATTGGGGAGGTGTTTATTTTCTCCCGAGGTTGGTAGGCTATGCCAAGGCAGCGGAACTTTTTTTCTCGGGTGAGGTTATCGATGCGACCGAGGCCTTGAGAATCGGCATGGTCAACAAAGTCGTCCCGCACGAGAAGCTGGCTGAGGAGACTAGAAAGTTTGCACTGAACATTGCCAATAATGCGCCTCTTCCAATAGCTTTTATCAAAAGGGGACTCCAGAATTTTGGCAGGATGGATCTTGCGCAGGCCCTGGACTTTGAGAAAATGGCAGTCGATACCTGCTGGAATAGTCGAGACAGAAAAGAGGGGTTCAAATCATTTTTGGAAAAGAGACCTCCACATTTCATTGGCTGTTAAGGGGAATTTAGAAACATCCATCAAATATACGGAAGGTAGGAAAGCATGGACTTCGAAACAATTAAGGTAACAAAAGAAAAGCCACTGGCAACATTAACTTTGAACAGGCCGGATAAGAGGAATGCGTTAAACAGGCGGATGATGCAGGAACTAGTGGAGGCTCTTTCGGATATCTCTGAAGATGACGGGATAAGGGTGTTGATCCTTACCGGGGCGGGAAAGGCCTTTTGCGCAGGTGCGGATGTGGACATTATGCCGGGCGGAGGCGATGTAAAGGAACTTGGTGAGCAGAGTGTTGAGAATTTGAGACGTTCTTTCATTTTCAAATCTGCCAGAAAGATCATTCTCTCCCTCCACCAAATGGAAAAGCCCACTATAGCCATGATCAACGGGGTATGTGTAGGGGCAGGATTTGACCTTGCCCTAGCCTGTGATCTTCGGACCGCAAGCGAAAAGGCAAAATTCATGTGTGGATTTGTAAAGATAGGACTTTTTCCGGGATTCGGTGCGGCCTGGCTCTATCCCAGGGCCATGGGATTGGGAAAGGCACTTGAGTTGCTGTTTACTGGGGATATGCTCGAAGCGAGAGAAGCTAAAGAGATAGGTATGGTTAATAAACTGGCAACGGCCGAAGAATTGGAGAATGTTACGATGAGCCTTGCCAGAAAGATTGCAGATGGTCCACCCATCGCCATTAGATTGATGAAATCGCAGGTGTACAAAGGCCTGCGGACAGATCTGGCTACAGCCCTGGATGAGGCGGCATTTTGCGAATCCATTACCCTTGCATCAAAGGACCATTTGGAAGGAATTACCGCGTTCAGGGAAAAAAGGAAGCCAGCCTTTGAAGGAAATTAAGGCCCGAGCAGGGGGTGAATATCTATGGAAGAGAGGGCAGAAGAAAGAATCAGGCAACTTCGGGAGATAAAAGAGAGGGCACTGAAGGGCGGAGGCGAGGAAAAGGTTGCCCTTCAGCATCAAAAAGGGAAGTTAACAGCGCGAGAAAGGATAGACTATCTCTTAGACAAAGGCAGCTTTGTAGAATTTAACATGCTGCTTAACCATCTTGAAGATGCCCCTGGTGATGGGATTGTTTGCGGCCATGGCACTATAGATGGAAGGACCGTGTGTGTATATTCCCAGGATGTAACAGTTCGAGGAGGTTCGATCGGCGCTTTACATGGTTACAAAATGTACAAGACCGTAGAAAGGGCTCTGGAGATGATGGTCCCGCTGATAGGACTCCATGATTCACCCGGCGCAAGGCTACCTAAACCCCAGGAGTCAAAAACTGCTATGGGAGACCTCATGGAAAAGAGCGGCGCCTCGATATTCTATCCTAATACCCAGGCTTCAGGAGTTATCCCACAGATATCAGCCATTATGGGAAGCTGTGCGGGTATTTCTGTTTACTCGCCTGCCCTTAATGACTTTATATTCATGGTAGATAGGCAAAGTCATATGTTCATAACCGGGCCTGCAATGGTCAGGTCGGTCATAGGTGAGGAAATAAGCCCCGAAGATCTTGGTGGAGCAGAAATCCACTGCCAGATTAGCGGTGTGGCTGACGGGAGATTTTCTGATGACAAGGAATGTCTGGATGCAATCAGAGAACTTTTGACCTATCTCCCTTCAAACATGAATGAAAGCCCCCCTCAAATTGACACAGGAGACAGCCCGGATAGGCTGGATGAGGATCTTGTGGACATCGTTCCCACATCTCCTGATATGGCTTACGATATGCATGAAGTAATATACTCTATTGTTGATCGCGGCGATTTCTTTGAAATTAAGCCGGAGTTTGCAAGCGAGATAATAGTAGGGTTTGGGCGTTTAGACAGTCAAGTAATAGGCATAATCGCTAACCAACCCATGGTTCGTGCCGGCAGCCTGACAGTCGATAGTTCTGATAAGCAGGCCAGGTTTATCAGGTTTTGTGATTGCTTCAACATCCCTATTGTTCTGTTGGTTGATACCCCGGCCTATATGCCTGGAAGCACACAGGAGCATAAGGGAATTATCCGGCATGGAGCCAAGGTATTGTATGCCCTTTGTGAGGCAACTGTCCCCAGAATTGCGGTTGTGTTGCGAAAATCATACGGCGGGGGAAATTTAGGGATGGGTGTCTTGCCGGGCCTCGCTACGGATCTTGTATATTATTGGCCGATTGCAGAGATAGGGGTGTTGGGTGCGAAGGCATCGGTAGAGCTCTATTTTGGCAAAGAGATCAGAGAGTCCGAAAATCCCCAAGAAGTCAGACAAAAAAGGCTCGAAGAATTTACCGGAAAGTATTCCAATCCGATGCGGGAAGCTTCAGCAAACTGGGGAATAGACGATATTATCGAGCCCAGAGAGACCAGAAGAGTATTGATCAAAGGGTTGAAGTTTTTGTCTACCAAGAAAAGATCAGTGATTATTCCGAAACGCCATGGGAATATGCCCATGTGATGATTGTCATGAGGTGTTGAGCACCTCATTCTCGGTAATATCTTACCGGCTGGAAATTTCTATGAATTATAAAAACAGGCCTCTTTTAAAAAGCGTGCCAATAATTTGGCTGGGGGTTAGGAAGGAAGGACTGATACTATGATTATCATAAAGGCATTAGGCCTTACTTTTCTGGGAATGGGAGTTGTATTTTTAGTTCTTGCTATTGATTTTTTCTCTATCCTCGTCATTGGGATGTTTCGGGAAGAGGAGCAAACGGATTCTGGACTAGCAGCCCTGGATCTTGAGCCTGGACCTATAGATGGGAAAAAAACTGCACCACCGGCTGAAGCAAGGGTGGTTACAGGTGAATCCCTTTCATTGATAACCCCTGAATCAGGGCGTACCCCTCACCGGGAAATTGCAGCGGCAATTATGGCAGCAATCTGCGCCTGGGAGGCAGAAGAGGAGAGAGGTCGAGATTATTTTTAACCTAATAGAAACTTGATCAATAATTAGAAACGAGGTCAACATGGTGGAAATTTGCGAAACAGTACTTTTTGAGGCCCAACGAAGCGGTTCTATGGATTTATATGGCCTTCTGGCCGGAGCGGAATTATTGGATAATGTCGGCTATCGTGCGATCGAAGTGATGCCCCCGGTACCGACCATCAATAACTGGGAGCAAATCAAAAGAATCAAACAGGTAACAAGGTCCACCCCGCTGCTTGTATCGGTAAACGCGGACCTTATGCCAGAAAAAATGCTAGTACACTTTATTGAATCAGGCGCTATGAATGGAGTTGAGATCTTTCGGATCCATGAGGAAAGAAATAACCAGGACAATATATTACGAGCCATAAGCATTATAGCCAAAATCCACAGAATGGCGGAGTGCACAATAATGTGCGGCCGGGATCAGGATACAGATACCCTAATCAAGTCCTGTAACACTTTTAAAGAATATGGTTGCGGTTCGTTTTGTATTAGTGATCCCTCAGGGGTCCTGGGGCCTCAAAAGACTATCGAATTGGTCTCCCTATTAAAGAAAGAGATTGCAGTTCCAATTGCATTGAGGTTTTCATCAACCTCTGAACTGGCGGGTATAGCCTATTACGCGGGTGCCAGCGCGGGCGTGGGTAGCTTGCATTGGCTACTCTCGCTTCCCTATGGCAGACAAAGGCTGCCGCAAACAGAGACGATTCTTTCTGCCCTTTCCGGCTCTAATTGGAATGCGGACCTAGAATCTGATGTTCTTAATAAGGCAGCTCAACACTTTAAGAAAATGAGCGTTCGTGGACCCCGAGCCTATGATGTGGATATTTCAGGGAATAAATATCATGTGGTGGTACATCCGTCTGAAATACATGATGAAATTGATAGGAGTACACGTGCCCCATCAGCTATTCCTCCTGCGAGGCCCCGAGCGGTACCCTTGAGACCAGCAACTAAGATAACTCGCAGGAGGGGGGAAATAGCGGCTGCTCCTAGAGCCACTAAAACATCGGTGGGCACCGGAATGCAAAATGTCACGAGCACAATGGAAGGGATAATAGTAAAGATATTGGTCAAAGAGGGCGACACCATAAAGCGCGGAAGTAGGGTTCTCATTCTCGAGGCGATGAAAATGCAAAATGAAGTACTCTCTCCAATAGATGGGACGGTAGCAAGGATCTTGGTCGCAGAAGGCGAAACAGTAAGAGATGGTCAGGATCTGGTCACAATCATCACTTCAGATAGAGGCTGAAGCCGATGGGGCAAAATCTAATTAGTCTTTTGCAGTCATTGGGTGTTGTTGGAATCTATAGTTCTTTTGGCAAGCCGCTTTTGATGTATTGCGTTGGTTTCCTGCTTGTATATCTCGGCATCAAAAAGCACTGGGAGCCTTTGCTCTTAATCCCTATTGGAATTGGCATCATTCTAACAAATACGCCGTTTATCGGTTTGATGAATCACGTAGCCGATGATGTGCCGCTTACATCTGAAGTATTGAGAGATCAAAC
>Ga0116200_10000911_pt1 | contig 10855 bp, 20 predicted proteins | sample Mar14436cmmetaG_FD_94478 | JGI IMG/M metagenome (GOLD analysis project Ga0116200, IMG submission 94478) | Marine hydrothermal vent microbial communities from Guaymas Basin, Gulf of California to study Microbial Dark Matter (Phase II) - Marker... ... | reverse complement strand
CAATAAAGGAACTTGGGGGTGCGGTCAAGACACCATGACGGCGACCTCTAAGGGCGTAAACACAGGAAACAAAGCAAAAACCTCTTTCTCGCCTAATGAAGGGGTTACCGTTGTGGTGTCTAACCGTGCCTTTTTACCCGCAATAAAAAACTTGGGAGGTGGGAACATGTCTAAATCTACAGAACCCTTGTATAAAAACACTTTGGAAACATTCGAGAAAGCTAGAAAGGAAGCTATAAGGACAAACAAATGGGTAACTGTAGACATTTTAGCGGTAAGTGATGGAGAACAGTTGTTTATGGAAATGGATATTAGTCCTAGTGGTGTACCTTTCCTAGTAATAAGGACACCTAAGGTGAAGAACAAAATAAGGTTAGCAAGTCTAGGGTATCTGAGACTACTAGTAGACATAGTAGAGGCTTTTGAAAACTATCCAGAAGGAAAGAAAAACGCTATAAAAGACTTTATGGCTAAGTACAATCCTAAAGCTAGAAAACAAAGAATTGTCTACAAAATCTAAGCACACTATTTTTTTTTCGAAAACTCTCATATTCTAGAAAGGTGTTCTAAAATGGTTGGTAAAGAAGAGTTAGAAGAATATGAGGCAGAAATTCCGTTAGAACCTCAGAGTGTATACGAAGCAACAGTGATAAGGATTTTTAAAGGTAAACTGAGAGACCTAATAGACATTAACGCTATAAGAAGTGATACTCTTAGAGAGAGAATGAAGAAAAATGCTGACAGAGACGCTTTAGAAGTATGGTATGATGTGGACGGTAAACAATATAAGGAGGTAGTGTTGATTTCTAGACATCCTAACAGTAAGCTGATAAAGATACTGAAAACCTACGGTAAACTAGAGAAGGGAATGAAAATACAGGTATACACCACTAAATGGGGTTATCCAAGAATAAAGGTGAAGCAATAGTGTTACCTACTTATAAACAATATTTCCCATTAGAACATGCTATTGTTTACGAAAAAGAGAGAAAAGGCGATAAAAATGGGTAACTATCATTTTCTTTTAACCATTCCTGCCGAATATAAAGAAGATTTTGTGAAGAAACTGTGCAAAATAACTAACGTAGTGTATGCTGAAGGGGTGCGCAGTGATTTCTTCTTTATGTGGACTAAGAGAAGCATAGTATTGATCAGTGTAAGTAAAAGAGTTAGAGCAGACGGCACATTAGAGGTTTCAATTAAGGGAGATGAACACGATGCTTTCGATGTTTTCTTACTGATAAGAGAGAACACGGATAAGGAGAAGGTAAAAATAGTGAACGTATGGAGGTTTGGAATGTAAAATGGGTAAAGTAAAAAACGTTGTCGAAATAAAGGTTTACCTTGAAAAAACCGATATGGAACTAATAAGGAAAATCGGTGTAGTAATAAATGAACAGAACAGAAGTGCAATAATAAGACATGCTATTAGAAACTATTGGAAACTGCTTAAACTATGCAAAGGAATAGACATGTACGATTTAAAAGACATGTTAAGCTAAAGGTGGGAAATAATGGGTAAACATAGTGCAAAAGAGATTTTACAGGAAATCACTACTAACGGCACTTTATACCATATTGTTAGTGCTATTAGAGGTCCAGATAGCGGTAAAATATCTCTTAAACACATTTTCACCTGTAGAATACGCTGGTTAGCTGGAAGAAGCGGATACATTATAGGGGCGTTTAGAAGCACAGAGAAAATAGGTTTCCACAATATTGTAAATGCAGTTGTAAACGTTGGAAAAGAAGACTACCACTACTTAACACATGTTGCAGATGCTTTAGACGGTTTACTAGAGTTAAACCTAATATCTGGAAGAGAATATGATTTTCTACATAGCTTAGTATGGGCGTTGATTTTTCTAACTAAAAACGATGAAATGATGCAAACATACGCGTTAAACAGAATTACTAAGCTTACTAAAGAATACTCCGAATTCATAGTTCATGGGTGATAGTAAATGCTTTCTTTTCTTAAAAAATATTTTCTAAGAAAAGTAGTTACCGATGAAGATACATATCTTATTGTCGGTGCTATTAGAGGACCAGACAGTACAAATGATAGCTTAAAATACATTTTTACTGCTAGAATACGCTGGTTAGCTGGAATAAATGGTGAAATACCTTTCACGCTTAGAGGCACTAGTAAGGTTTCTCTTTTAGATATTGCTCTTGCAACAGAGAAAGTTAGTGAATGCGACCAACACTATTTAGCACATGTAGGACATGCTTTAGACAAAATGCTGAAACTAGGTTTAATATCTAAGCGAGAATATGATTTTCTAGAGAATTTACGGTATGGTTTAGTGAAGCTAATAAGCTGTATGGAGTTTGAGCAAACGGAAGGAATGAACATAATTAGAGAGACAATTGAAAAATATTCTGAATTCATAGAGTAAAAACGGTGTAGAAAATGAGAATATGCATTACTTTTCCAACTGAGAAGAAACCTAGATGCTATGTTGTCAAGGTTAGGAAAGGAATGACGTTAGACGATATTGTAGACGAGATTTTAGACCAAATGCTTGAAGAATATAAGCAAGTATGCAAAGTAAAAGATGAGGAAGCATGGAGAGAAGCTAATGAAAGATGGTTGAGACTACATGTTTACACTGCAATACTTGAAGCGCTAGGTGTAGAGTAATGGTAAGGGTTAAACCGTCTCCTGAAGTAACGGTTGAACCTGATCCAGACGAAATAGACGTACTGAAGGAGATTGTTAGAGAAGAGGAAAAAATACTTAGCGTGGCTAGGGCTAGACTGAAAATGTTTGAGGAAAGAAAGTATCTTCTAGAGCATTTTCTACCTAGAGAATATTTTTTCTACACTGTAATACCTTCTAAGGAGGAGAAGAAAAAGTGAAGCAGGAAATTAGAAAAGTCGATATGAGAATTTTAGAGGGTAAGCTGAGAATAAACAGTAGAAGCAAGAAAGTAGCTGTCTACACTAAACACTATTTAGAGGCAAAATACGGTGTCCCCTTCGACCTAGCGGTTAGCTCTAGAAACATTATAATGTTAGACACCGACGTTGATAGTGAGGAAGCGTTAGCTGAGCTTCAAGCAATAGGAATGGCACTTACTAAGGAGTTTGGTGGGACATGTTTGATTTTCAAAACACCTAACGGATACCATTTAGTTCATGTACAGTATGTTCCACATAGACTGTGGCGTCAGTTCTACAGTTTACTTAAAGTAGCAATAAAGAAGGGAGACATTAAATACGTTGATTTAGCACATGTTGAAGCAACTTTGAGAAGAGACTATGCCACCTTGAGGCTTAACCAAGAAAAGCTTATCTGGAGCTTCCCATAAATATTTAGGGTGTGGTTTAATGATAGAAGATGAATTGTTTGTTAAAGCAAAAATGCTTGTAAAAAACTCTAAGAAAATAATGCGGTTACTGTATCAGCTATGTTTCATAGAAACATCTATGTCCCCTAAAAGCCATGAAGCACATAAGCTAATAGAGGAAATGATAGAGAAGGGACTAATAACTAAAGCACAGTATCAGAAAGCACTAGAGGATGTTGAAAGGTGGCGAGAAAAAATACTAGACAAAGTGTGGCGAAGAATATAGCAACGTCAATTCTAATTTACTTTCTTTTTCTACTAGCTTTAACAATATGGAATTTAAGTGAAATAAAAAAAGTAGGTTTTCTAAGCTGGAAAACCGTAAACCTTGTCTTACTCTATGCTATTATGCTTACTGTTGCTACATGTATCCTCTTGCTCTATGTTCTTTTCGTTTCTCTTTTCTCTCTAAAGACTTTAAAATCATTAAAATAATCAGCAAAGCTATTAAAGTGTTGAAATCTACTCCAGCAGGTGTAGGTGTAGGTGCAGGTTTCTCCTCTACAGTAACGGAAACCGTTTTACTGTCGTCCACATTATCTGTTGTTACATTATATGCTTCCAAAGTATAGTCGTATGTGCCTACTTCACTTGGTAAGGTGAAGTCAAGTGAAAACTCTACTTCAGCACCCGCATCTATTGTTTGTGTTTGAGAACTAACGGTTACACCGTTATTGTCTTTCAGTCTTGCTTCACAGTCTCCCGCAGTATCTCCAACGTTTTTAATAGTGCATGTTACCGTTTTGGTTTCACTAGGATAACCTGACACGGTTTCAGTATAGGTTACTATAGTGAACTGTGGTTCACTTAAAGTATAGACGGGGTCATTAGTTATTGTTGTATGTCTCTCGGTTTGGTCTGTGAAACCTTCGTCTGGATTATGGTCAACTACTGCGGTTTCCCCAATAACGTATAATGCGTTATTATAGTACAGTAGCTTAAAGTAAAATAGTCCCGTACCCCATAGCGTATATGGTTGCTGAGGCTTATACAGATTATCTTGCACTAACGTTAGATTATCAAGTGTTTCTCCCTCGAAAAGCCCTGTTTTATTCCAGAAGTAGTTTTCATCGTCAGAATCATATTCAATAGTAGCTATGACAATCCATTTGGAACCCGTGTAGAACAGTCCTGCCGTTATACCTCCTGTATCACCATAGGTTAGTGAACCCACATTAGTCCATGAATCACCCATGTCTGTTGATTTAATAAAGTATATTGGTCTTCCATCTGGTCTAGGAGCGTATGCTAAATAGAATACTCCGTCTTTAGTTACGAATAATGCGTTTTTCTTAGCACTTTCCACCACTATTTTTTCCTCAGTCCATGAGGAACCTCCGTCCGTTGATTTAAGCTTTCTAACACACCAACCATGTGTATCGTCTGATGCACCTAGAAAGAGAATATAGGTGCCATCGTTTAACACTACTAAGTCGCTTTCCTCAACACTATTGTATCCTAGCTGATCTCTAGTTATTAATGTTTTCTCGTAACTCCACTTACTAGGGTCTCTAGGGTCTCCCGTTATTTTGTACATCCATATTTCGTCTCCAACATCAGATGCTTCCCCATGCATTCTAACTGTTACATGTATGTTTCCGTCTTCATCGTAAGGATAGAATTTTCCATCACTGTGCTGGAACCATACGGGAGAAGGAGCACCTACCCAATCGAATTCCATCATATCTGGTGAATGTATAAAGGTAAGTCCATAGTCCATGTTTGGTGAACCAGAGTATTCAATAGTTAAACTGTGCACGTAAAGTCTTCCTGTCTGCCCTGCACCTAAGAACAGTCTTATTCCGAAAATAGGTTCTGCATCTGTTATCTCTACATTTGTAAGGCTTAGTAAAACATTATCGCTATCGTCAAGCAAATATGCGTTAACGGTTATCTTATTGTTTGCTTCATCGTAGCTTATCTCTACTTTAACCTTATAGTATGTGTTATTCGATACTGTATAGGTTTCCGTTGTTTCAGCAAGTGTCGATAATCCTACACCATACTCCATTACTGCTATTTTTAACGTTTCTGAGCCATTATAGTAGTATGCTAAATAAACTTTTTTACCCGTATTGTTTGAACCTAGAACAATACCGAAAGCTAGGTCTTTGGTTATATCGTCTACTGCAATATAGAACCTTACTGTAGCATTATAGTTTTGTTTTCTATGAGGATAGTTTAGAAGCCAGTGAACGGTAAAACCTGCATCTGTTCTAGTGTCTTCCAAGTATAAGCCGTAAACCTCGCTTATACCGTAGTTTGGATATGCTCCTGCGGTTTTGTTTTCGTAAACTACTGCTATGTCTCTTGGACACCAATACTCTGCGGTGAAATCTCTAGTATATGTGGTCATTTAATCACCCTATTTTTTAACTATGTCGTAAAGTGATTTAAGACTTACTCCTGCAATTCCCCCTATGAGAAGTCCTATTGTTAAAGCTACTTGACTGTCTATTCCTAGCTTAGCTAATGTTGTACCGTAATATGTTAGTGAAAAAATAGCTGAAAGCTGAACAACACCGTGAACAATTGTTTTAATCGTTTTCGGTTTCATACAATCACCATCCAAAGCTTATACTCCCATTTGTCGGTGGTTTCTTTTTCGAAAAACTCTCCTAGCTGAGGCTCGAAATAAATAACCTTTACTTTGCCATTATCGTTTACTAGAACACCGTTCCACGCATGGTAGCCTTTAACATCTAGAAACCTTACTTCCCCTAAACATATAGCGAAAGCATTAACGTTATAGTTTGCAGTTGCCCATGCTTTAAAATATGATGCGTAGTCGTCGCAGTCGAAAACCTCTGAAACATAGTGTAGGTTTTCAAGTATTTTCCTCCATTCTTTAGCTATTTCCTCTAGTTTCTCCTTACCTATAGGAACATAGTATTGGTCGAAAAACATGCTCTTACAGTAGTAGAGTACTTTATGCCAGAAACCCTTAACTTTTTCAGCATATAAGCTAACAGCTACACCTACATCTATTTTTACTTCACTCACTTCTACCACCTAAGATAACGTGAAATACTTTCTTCAAGTTCATTTCTTATCTTCAAGAAAATGTCTTCGTAAAGGTCTTTTTTCTCATCTTCACTAAGTTCTTTATCCAAGTATTTTAGAGCTTTCATAAGTCTTTTATAGTTTTCAAAATCAGTATGTTCTCCTTTTAGCCATGTTAAATATTCTAGGAGAGCATCTCTGTAAACGATTTCTACAAGTATTTTTTGCTCCCATCCGTTTAAAGTGATTTTCATAGGTTCACCTGACCATGCTCCTAAAATTGCTTCATCAAAACTGTCTTTAACATCGTCAGGAACAAGTGCAGGTGTCGTTACACTAATAAAGTGTGGAATTTTTTCCCCATATAGTTTATAGTATTGTCCGAAAAGTCTGAAGTCTTCTTTAACCAATTCAACTAACATTTTCAATCCCTAAGTTATTATTTTTGAAACGGTTTCATAAAGTTTTTTGCACACATTAGTGTAACCGTATTCTAGTGCTTTCCTATATGCTATTTCAACTAGTCCCCGATACAGTTGAGGATACTTAACTATTTTAATAACCTCGTTTACAAAGGCGTTTACGTTTGCTATTCTAAGCTCCAACATGTACTGTTCTAACGTAGCATACCTTATTTCCCTATAGGGTATTCTAACACCTACCGTGAACTCGTTAAACGCTGGAGCATCATTATAGACAACGGGAACCCTCAGATACATAGCTTCCAACGGTGGTAAACCGAAACCTTCAACTCTGCTAGGGTAAATGAATGCTTTAGAACCAGCTATTAAACCGTAAACCGTTTCTTTAGTTGAGAAACCAAATCTGTTCTCCACTTTAACGTATTTTAGCCTAGTGTTTACACTTGTCCATGCTACAACGTTTATGCTGTGTTCTCTAAGTTTTTCAGCTATTTCATCTAGTTCTTCTAGTCCTTTTCTAATGTTGTTTGCACCTACAAAGCTAACGTAGGTACCGTATCTTTCTTGAAACAGTTTCTTCTTAAGTCTAAACCGATTAGTGTTCATTATTGGTATAAGAGGTCTAGGCACTTCTCCGTAAACTTTAACCCCAGATTTCTCCATTATTTTCTTTTCAAAACTAGAAGACACTATTACCTTAAAGTATTTATTAACCTCTCTAACATCTATTAGCGGTAATCCTTCAGCATCAACCCATGCTATATGATGTTTAGCATCAATATCCGTGTAAACGTCTATGTTTTTAGCTAGGAAAACAATATCGGTTAAATGTATTACTACCTTATATTTTCTTCTAGGTTTAGAATATATGGGATCAAAAATATCTGCGTTGAAAAACGAAGCAACATAGGTGGCGAAACTTCTCCACGAATGTCCTAGAAACGGAACTGAGAAAGCTAACACTTTACGCCCTAAAAAAAGTATGTTTGAAATGTTTTTTATTTTTTCCTTATAGCAGAGAAAACCTCCTTAATAATAACAATTACGAGAAGTAACGTTAGAAGATCTTTCAACTGTACGAACAGTCCTTCTAAAGCTCCAGAACCTCCAACAGAGTTAGCGTTAGTGTTGTAGACTTCAGCTAATGCTCTAGCTATTTCTTCAAGTGTATCATCAGATATTGTGCCTTTTTCTCTTTCCTCAAGAGCTTTGTTTAGCAAATTTATTTTCTCATTCATTATTTCCTGTGTTTTAGCTATAACGTCTAATCTATGGTTTTCAGTCCATAACTCATAAATAGCTATGAACGTTCCGATAACGAAAACTATTATCAGTATTGCCGAGACAATTACTGCTTGAGCAATACCTACATCGTTAGGTGTAACCCTATATACTATTATAAGGTATTCACCGTCAATATAGAAGTCTTTTATTGGAAACGCTGGATTAAGCTTATTTACCACGTAAACGAAAAACTCAGCTACTTTACTTGAACCCCACATTCCAACGGTTTTAAAGAACTTAACCGCAGTGGTTAGAACAGGGTTTATTGCGTCTAAAAGCTTCTCCAAAGCATTATCTACTTCCGATAGTTTAAACTTTATTTTAATGTGGTCGTATTGTTTCTTATATGTTCTAAAGTTTCCGTCTGTAATGTTTTCCGCTTTAATGATTAGAAAGTAGAAGTTGTTTGCATCAACTCTTTTAACAAGCTCATAGTAGAGGTTTTCAGGTGTAGTTGTCTGGGACAAAGCCCATGTACTCCATGCTTCCCTCCATAAACCATATTTGGTGTCTAACATTATCTTGTAGCCTTCTAATGGTGCATCGTTTTCATCGAGAATATTCATTAACGCACCTCCCGTTTTCAGCTTCCTTATCTTAAACTTTACTAGTGTTTCACCAGAACCAGCGTCTTTAATTTCAGTATCATAGTATCCAGCGGAGAGACCGTCAATAGTTGTACCGTCTATTACAATTGTTGTCCACTCGTTAGCGGTAAGTGAAGCAGACTTAACCAAGTTACCTCCAATATACACTTCTATGTCTCTATCTACGGGGCTTTTAACATCAATATACCAAGGTTGGTCGTCTACGACAATAGTACCGTGTGGTTTAACGTTTATAGCTAATGTTTGAAACTGCCAAGGAAACAAAGCATACATGTCTTGCACCTAAAGTAAACTAGGTAAAAAAAGGAAAAAAGCTTTTCTACTCGCAGAGTACCGCTGTGTTGCTAGGTTTTCTAGACGCGTTCAAATATTGTCTTGATAATGATGAATACTATTGCGAAATAAAGTATTTGGTTAAGGTCGATACTCATTCTTTACTTCACCTTCTAAACTTTTTCGAAAACATACTTTAATATCATTAATACTATTGCTAGATACAGTAGCTGGTTTAAATCTATTGACACCATTCTTTGTTCACCTAAGTTATTCTTGCTAAGGAAAATATTTAAGCTTTACTAGTTGTCTTACCTTTAGCAGGTATTCTTATTAGCTCAGGTTTCTTTTTAGCTTCAGTTCCAGCAGGTAGCATCGTTTGGAAAAGGACTTTTCTTATTTCTGGTGGTGCCGTAGTAGACGCCATAGCCATTAGGAATGGTGAAAGCATTTTAGCCATTTCTCTTCTTCTACGTTCTTTCTCTAGTCTTTCCTCCCTAGTTAGTTCCTCGTTAATTAGCTTCATTACTTCAACGTATGATTGCAGTCCTCTACTTATAAAGTGCTCGTAAATGTTAAGGAAGCTTTCCATAGCCCAAGTGTATAGTTCTCTCCACACGTAAAGTGCTTGAAACAAATCTTCTGTGCTTAATCCTCTAGCATGTATTAGTGTTTGCACGAAACGTAAACGGTCAGCTATAAGCCTATGTATCGGTATTCCTTTCTCCTTTGCTTCTGCTTCTAGTTCCTCATATATTTCTGGTTCTACCCGTTTAAGCCACCCTAGAAACCTCCCTACTTCCATAGCTTCTCTTCTTTTCTCTTTAGCTGAGACTTCTTTTTCACCCATTTACTCTACCTCGTAACCGTATTTGCTTAGAAACTCTTTAGCTTCTTCCTCTGTTTTAAACAAAAGCTTGAGACCATATATTACTGCGTTAGGTTCTTTCTCATTATAGATTATTACGGGATGTATCTTTATTCCTCTACGTGCAAGATAGGTGTTGAAAAGCTCTAGTACTTGGTCTATTTGTGCGAACAGTTCAGGTGAAACCATGCTTACACCACAGAATACTTTGCTATGCTCTTATTTATTTTTTGCTTCTGACACCAATATTTCAGACACTGTGTTTCAAAGTCTGCTATACTCTACAGTTTCTGTCTAACATCTGTGAAAATGTTTAAATACATGTTTAACATATTTTCTCATAGGTGATAAGTGTGGTAGTATTCAAAATACTTGGAAAACCCCTTATAATGAGGAAGAACTCTTGGTTAAGCGGTAAACTAGCGTCTCTAGTGAGAAAGGGACTAGCACACGTACATAAGGAATTCGTTATCTATGAACCACCTGTTCACTTCGGTAATCCAGAGTATCTGTGGGAACACTATCCTTGGATGAAAGACATTCACGAAGACTTTGCCGAGTTAAGGAGAAGATACCGTGATATGGAATCATGGTTAAGCATGGGTGTAGCTGAGTTAAGAGGTAAAACATACGTTCCCGAAGATGTAGCTAGAGAGAGACTAAGCAAGATCGCCGAGTATGAGAGAAAAGTTAAGACGTCTCCTAGAATGTTGAAGTTTAGAAAGCCAAGGTTCTATATTCCTCCGAAGTTTAGGAAAGTAACCGTTACACCGCCTACTCCAGCAGGTAAGACGCCTCCACCACCGCCTTAGAGCTAGATAGGTAAGTGTTCAATATTTTTTGCGAGTTTAAACATTTTTTCTATTATTTTATTGTAGAGCATTAGTATTGCTTTAGCTGTTTCCATGTCTACGTTTGTAGTATGTACTACTTTCCATTCTCCTTTTTCCCTTGTAAACCAAATGTACATGTTGGATATTTCGTCTACTATTTGCCCCCATATTTTGCCTTTCTCGTCTTTTGTCATGTATATTCTTAGTT
>Ga0116200_10000909_pt1 | contig 10857 bp, 8 predicted proteins | sample Mar14436cmmetaG_FD_94478 | JGI IMG/M metagenome (GOLD analysis project Ga0116200, IMG submission 94478) | Marine hydrothermal vent microbial communities from Guaymas Basin, Gulf of California to study Microbial Dark Matter (Phase II) - Marker... ... | reverse complement strand
TGTGGGTAGCTTTATGTTTAGCCAGGTACCTAACGGAGCGAAAACAAGCATGGTTATCCCAAAAGGTATACCCACGCGCCAGTTGATCATTTTTTCCCTCGCATACGTAAAGGCAGACGATCCGCTGTTTACCATGTCCAAAAAAAGTCCCAGCGGGATAGCCTCGGTTTTAAAGTCCATTCCCAACCAGAACAGGATAGGTATGTAAAGCTGCCCGCCGCCCATGCCAAGCATGGAAAAGATGGTGGATATTACGAAAAAAACCGGTGGAACAATATATAGGGTGTTCATTGTTTACGCCTCCCTCTGTCACTCTCGTGCAGTGCCAGAATTTCCTGTTTATCAGCGTGTTTCTATCATGTCATGGAATAGTCCTCTAAAAGTCCAGTTGAAACCTTGATTGAAAAATATCGGTATCACCGATGTTATTTAGGTGCGAATGAATAAAATTGAACATAAGGCGGCTATGTGGGTTGAGATACCAGTTTAATCCGACAGTGTATTCATTCATGATTCCTCCATGAATTTCTTCGTCATCAAGATCCAGGTATGAATATCTAAAGGCTGCTTCTAAAGCTCCCCAGCCACCGCCTGTTACCTGGAAATTTCTCCTCGGTTTCACGTGCCCAAAAGCTTCTTTATTCTCTGCGTAGTGCCTGTGTTCTCCGGTAAGAAAATAGCTCCCGTAAACATAGAATCCATCAAAGTGCATGCGATCACCGCTTGAAGGGTTTAGAAACGTACGAACGTATTCAGATTGAATAGAAAAAGAGTTCAAGACAAGTGCCAGTTCGGCATCACAGAGGTCGATATCATCAGTGGGAATGTTCCCTGTATCTAGAAAATGAGTATCTGTAAGGTGTGATTCTGGCCTGGCTCTGTATCTTTCTTCTGTTCCGTCGTCCATAAATTTGTGGCTATAAGAGGCCCCCACGTAGAGAAGATCTTTGCCATTATCCCTGTACCAAGGCAGAAAACTCAGTCGGCCTGTAAGGTTGTAGCGGTCATTTTCTCCGAATCCGTTACCTTTGCTGTCCGTTTCAGAAAAAACACCAACTGACCAACTTAACCTTTTGTCAAATGCGAAATTATGGGCCAGAAAACCAATGTTTCTGCGTGGCACTATCGCATTGGGTAATGATCTTTCCATGAAGGTGACATCAGATCCACAGGTTAATTCTTCAAGAGAAAAGGGTTCTTTGGTGTGGCCAATCCGCAAGGTACCGAGGAAGGGAATATTTTTCATTCCCAGGTACAGATCTTTGACTTTTACTTCACCACCGGAGAAGCCGTACTCGGCTTTGAAATCAATATTGTCATAAACGTTTCCTTTGACAAAAAGTCTGGCACGCCTCATTTTTGAGCCACTGCCAAAGTCCTCACCGACGAACTTGCCTACGTCAGCGTCTTCATTGATATATCCCCAATCATAATGTATCTTTCCGCCAATGGTTATGCTGAACCGGTTGTCATCAGTCTCGAAATGAAGACCGTCCTTCCAATAAGTATTTATCCTGGTTTCGTTGTACCTCTTTTCACCTGACCGACTCACCTCTCTGTTTTCTTTCAGGGATTCTTTTTGAGAAATGGTTTTTGTTGTACTTCCTTGTGTCCTCTCTTGTTCTTCGGCCATTGCCTTTTTTAGCAGATACTGATATTGTTCTTCGCTGATTTGGTGATTTGCTAAAAGGATATCAAGAATCTCTTCCACTACGCTCTTTTTCTGTGCCTGAACTGCTGTTGTACACCAGACAAAAAAAATCAAGGAAACGACAAAAAACAGAATAAGTTTTCGCTCCATTTGTGTCACTAAGCCTTTCCTTTCGGCTAATAACAATACTGAAAAGGAGTTCCTCAGGAACATTTACCGAAAGTGGACCCAACTTTTCCTATCAGTTGCTTCTAAAGTTCCATCGAATGGTATGAAAGAGCCAGGCATCTATTTGGCCTTGATAACTTTGAACACCTTTTCGGGCTTCGCCTCTTCAGTAATTCCGGCGTACCCTCCCAGTATAATACGGACATCGCGAAATCCTTGAGAGAGGAGATAAGCAAACGCAATGCTTGACCTGACGTTTGCAGGACAGAATATAGCTATAAATTTCTCTTTAGGAATATGATTTATCTTGTCAGGGAGTTCGTTTAGTGGTATGTTTTTACATGTAATATTTGGGTGGTGCTTAAACTCGAGTGGTATGGTTTCGGCCTCTTCTTTTGATCTGACATCCAGCAGAAAAACATTTTGCTTTTGCATTAGCTGATCTGGCGTAATTTTGTGTTGGCCTGTAGCGAAAAAATCTAGTGTCATGTTTTTAAGTAGCGATTCCATTCTAACACCTCCATTTTCAAATATTTCAGCTGCAAAGAACTATATCTCCAAAAAGAAATATCGTCAAACAAAAAGTTATAGAACATCCAAATGGGGTCACTGGCAGTTCAAATTCTTCTTACAAGAGAAAGCCCCCCGCGCAACTCTGATTTGCCAGCAACGTGTTTCCTCCGTGGGACACTTAGGTTTTTCGCTTGGACGAAAAATTGTAATTGTGGCTATTTCCAGTTTAAATTCAAGGAGGAGAGAGTCATGAAAAGACAAAAAATCATAGGCCTCTTGGGAGCAATTTTATTCGTTTTGTTCATGGCATCTGCAACAGAATCTATAAGTGCCCAAGTTCCTTCTTTGCAGAATAAGGACAAAAAGTATGAAGAAGCAAAAAAAGATGCCATGGCGATTTGCCCTCCTATTTACCTGCGGGACGAAAACGGAAATATCATCGACCCTGTAAAAGGAATAAATGCCCATGTTCCCTACAGTCCAGAGAAAACGTGCGGGAAGTGTCACGACTATAAGAAGATCACCGAGGGTTATCACTTCACCCAGGGTAAAGGCGAGAAAATGACAAAAGAGTTTGCCGCAAGATATCCTTGGTGTACGAGTCCTGGTCAATACGGAGGGCGCTGGTGAAGCCCGGGACCTATCTTCCCGCCGTTGGCGAGAAAAAAGAATATGGCTCCCTGGCAACTCGGCTTCATTAATTCTTTCACCTTTACCCGTATGTGTGGCGTCTGCCATCCTGGTGGCGGCCCTGTAGAATATGATAGAAATGGAAACCGGTACGACAAATTTGCGGCTGATCCTAAAAACGGTATTGTACCAGGAGGCACGAACAATTTTGACGGGGATTATTTTAAATCCAAATGGGCACAGAGCGGTGTCCTTGAGGCCGATTGTCTCCTCTGCCATTTGAAAGATTACAATTACAAAAAACGAAAAGAACAGATAATGGCCTTCAATTACAAGTGGGCCGCTACTGCAGGGGCAGAGTTTGGTAAGATTAGAGGCAAGGTTATCAACGGGGAGATACCTTACGTAATCTATGATGTGTCCAAGTTCCAAAAAGACGGAAAGGTACTCTTGCCTTTAGTGAAAGAAGTGCCGAACGAGAACTGCATTTTCTGCCACCGTGAATCGGACTGGAAGAAACGTGGACAGTCTTATACCGCGAGAACCGATGTCCACATCCGGGCAGGTATTAGGTGCGTCGATTGCCATCCGGCTGGACGAAACGCTGTAGATCCTAGAATTAAAGGAAGAGAAGAGCACCAGATTGGTAAGGGTGATGATCCTGGGGGGGTTGTGCGCGATGATCTCGATAATACCATGAGGCGCTGTGAAGACTGCCACAACAAAGGAATCCTCAATGCGCCTATTATAAAACACCCTGGTTTTCCGCCGGTTCACTTCAAGAAGCTTGCCTGCCAGACATGTCATATTCCATGGCGCCAGGTGAAGGCGGCTCTTATTCAGGATGCATCTGTCTTTAACACCGGTCCCCGTATATGGCCTCCTCCAAAAAGGATATGGTCTTTCTATGGACCTGATATGAAGCCATGGAATTATTACGGGGAAGCCCATGGGTATCCGGAAGGATTACAACCGTTTTTTAAATTTAGGCCTACTCTCGGATGGTACAAAGGAAAGATTTACCCCTTGAACCGGGTGTACACGCGCTGGGTTGGTATAGTAACCAAAGGGAAAAAAGGGATAGATCAACCTCTAATGAAAGACATCTTTATGATGTGGAAGAAACATATGGACAATCCGGACGAGAATTTCCCACAGCTCAAGAAGATTAAAGACGATAACAGGGATGGATTCCCGGAAGTAAATCGGCCAGAGGAGGTAAAAGCCTTGCTGGCATCCGTCTCTGTGATGCTGAAAGGGAATGGAATGCGACTCCAGGGAAAAACGGTTGTCTTCGTGGACGGTGATCGATATACGACAAACGGCGTGGACTGGAAGACTATTCCCAAGAAACCTTATGAATACAGTCCCTATGGGTCGGTATTCAAGTTCGACCACGATATATGCCCGGGTAAGAATGCTCTTGGAGCACAGGGTTGCACGGATTGCCACAGCTCGAAATCAGATTTCTTCTTTAGAAAGATAATGGTAAGGCCGTTCGATAAAGATGGAAAACCTGTTACTGAGAGCAATGCTCATTCTTTGGGTTACTCACCTGCCGCTCTCAGTCTTATGGCATTTCAGCTGGGCACCTTGAAATCGTTGGGATACTGGGCACTTTTTATCGTGATTGTGCTCCTCATGCTTCACTACGTGATGTATGGTCCCAAGAGGGCTGAACCAGGTGATCCGGTTGAAACCGTGTCTCGTTTCAGAACATGGGAAAGGATAATCCATTATTCGCTCCTGGTACTGTTTACCATGCAGGCTATTACAGGGCTTTTTACCTTTTCAATTCATTCTCTCTCATCGGATGCAATTGGACGGTTCAATGCGGTTCACCATTATGTGGGATTCCTTTTCTTGATTAATATTGTCATGGTATTCGGGATCTGGGTGAGAGATGCTTTCTTCGAGAAATTTGATTGGGAGTGGTTGACAAAAGTCGGAGGATATCTCGGATACAAGGGGGAGCTGCCTGCTGCCCGGTTTAATGCAGGTCAAAAGCTCTATCTCTGGCTGGTATTCTTTTTGGGGCTCTTTTTAGCGATCACCGGGTTGATAGATATTTTCAGCAGTGACGGCAGTATGCGACTCGCCATGCACAGCCTCCACACCATTGCTGCCTTTATCCTCATTATGATGGTTATGGTGCATGTGTATCTTGGTGTTCTTGCCAACCCCGGAACACTGAGAGGAATATTTGAAGGCAAGGTTTCGAAATCGTGGGCCAGGAAGCACCACCCACTCTGGAAAACGGAGGAATAGGAAAAGGACCAGAGTAAAACGAAAGGAGGTGAAATCCATTATAATTGCAAAATCGATCTTCTTTTCAACCTGCAACCTTTGGAAGGGTCTATGCAGCGTACGGCGGAATCTTCATCGCTTTGTCCATTTTGTGGGGCAGGCGGATTGATAATAGCTCCTGATAAGTTTGACTTGGTAAGGGGTTTTATTGCGCTTACCGGCGTTTTTATCATTATGTATCGGCCAAGAACTTAAATTAGAAACCTGTTGTTTCCACGATAAAGGAGAAGAAAAACATGCGGTACGGAAATCATTCGTTTATTCTCATTCTAGCAAGTATTGTTGTCCTTTCTGTAATTGCACCACTAACGATGAGCAGTCTTTTTGCAGAAACAAAAGGTCCTGGCACTTCCGAGGTCATCCTGCTGAAACAGGTTTCCCTCCCAAATGGTTCGGCTGCCGGAATTAAAATTATGCGCCCAAACGGGCTCCCGGTCGCCATCTTGATAAGGGCACGAAAAGGATTCGCTGTGTGTGCCCATTTTAACTTGAAAACAATGGAAAAACACGGGGTGACGGCGGTCATGTTTAAGGGCATAAAACGATTGAAGGGGCACTCAATACAAAGGTGATCGCTGTTACCTCCCATGCAAGAGCTTTGGGTATTAAAGAAGGAATGGTTGTCAAAGATGCCTTGGAAAAGATGATGTAAACACAATGTCTTTCTGCGGTTCATTCAGAAAACGAAATCGAATAGATGAACTACAGGCAGACTAATAGAAACACAACGACTAACCAGCATGGCTGGACTTATTTTGACAGCCACAACGAACAATAAAAGCACCGAATCCGGACAACATAGGCTCATCAGTATCAAAAACTTTTATTTAAAAAGGCAAGGCTAAATCGAGAGAAATGCCCTAGGGTACTTCTCTCGATCTTAGTCATGAAAGACTAGTAAGGATGAAATTCCCGGATTCGATACAGGGGTTTTCCAGTCTTCTTGTCAACTTCTCTGAATTCTTTATAATAATGTGTGATCTTGAAGATACCTGCAAACTGATTGCAAACTGGGTACCCTGCTTTGATCCATCCTACGATTCCTTCGGTATAGACCCAAACATTTGTGTATCCGTATTGAATAAGTCTTTCGGCAACGTAGCATTGTCTCTTGTGAGTCCGGCACCACACAACGATCATAGCATTTTTATCTTTGATTTTTTTTGGAAACGTGTACATATGACCAGAATGTATATGATCGGTATATGGTATATGAAATGCGTAGAATTCAGGGTGTGTACGTACGTCAATCAGATACGCTTTCTTTTTCCCTGCCATTACCTCATCATAAAGCTTTTTAAACTGTTGCAAATTGAGCTGATGGTCAGCAGGTACAGCTGAACACGCCTTTGCCCACACTTTCTTTTCGTTTGCCTGGAGCATCTTTGAATCATCTGCGAAGGTCAGGTTAACTGCAGCTAACACAAAACCAGCGGCGAGAAAAAAGACTACTAGTTTCTTCATTTGTCACCCTCCTCTATGGAAAATAAGATTTTTAAATCACCAATGATATTACCTTTTTTCACCTCCTTTCTGGCTCTTAGATTTACAAAATTATCGCGTAATTTATCCAATAATAAAAATATCGTCAAGCTTGAAGATGTCACTCCCAAAAGGCAAACAAAGAGAAAAATACTTCCTTTGACATGAGCCCCCACATATAGTATTTTTAATATCTAACCTATTGCTACTTTTCCATCCAGATTGTGGTCAAAGAGCAGATCAACTTTACTACACCTTCTCTACTCTACCGAGGGACGAGATGAAGGTCGGAATCGGATATTGTAACGAAGAAGATGTGTTCTTGTCCGGCATGAAAGCCGCGAGGGGCGCGCTGGAAGAAGCTGGAACACGGAATCCCGTGCTTGCTTTTGCCTTTTGCAGTGGAGGTCTGGATGCAGAGGTGTTTTTCAAGGGGCTCCAAAGTACGCTTGGTGAAAACATCCCAATTGTGGGCGGATCTGCTATTGGGATAATCACGAACAGTAACATTTCCTACAAAGGATATCCGGCTGCAGTTGCCGTAATTGATGATCCTTCGCTCCGGGCAGAGTGCTTCTCAGTGGGCAATCTAGACGCAGATGAAAGAGCCGCCGGAAGAAAATTGAGCCGAAAACTCAACAGCACACGCTTGGGAAAGCTTATATTCCTTCTCTATGATTCTCTTAAAACTCACGCAACAGCGGATAGCCCTCCGATTCTTAACTCTTCTGCTAGACTATTGCAGGGCATTTCAGAAGAATTGAAGAAACACCTTCCAATCCTGGGAGCCGGGCTCATTGGAGACTACACGTTTAGTCCTACAAAGCAGTTTTGCGGATTTTTTACGGGAGAACAAACTATTATTGCCCTGGTTTTGGACGGACATTTCACCTGTTACCATCGCATTATGCACGGCTGTTCTCCCCTTGATGGTGTGTACCATATTATTACAAAGGTAAAAGACGACGTAATTTTTGAAATTGATGGCAAACCGGCTGCAGATGTCATAGATGAGTTGTATGGAAATCCAGGCTGGCGAAATGAACATCCGGTGAAGCTTCTAACCATAGGGATTAATTGCAAGGATAAGTTCGGGGAGTTTCATGAAGGGAACTATGTGAATAGACTTATTACTGGAGTGATGCCCGATGGAAAAAGTATCGGAATATTTGAGCCGGATCTTGAGGAGGGAATAGAATTTCAATTTATGCTTCGAGATGGACAGATGATGATTGAATCTGCCAGAAAAAACTCGAAAAGACTCGTTGAAGAACTGAAAAGTAGAGAGAAAACACCTCTTTTTGCACTCTACATAGATTGTGCCGGAAGAACTGCCGAGTTTTCACAGACACTAACAGAAGAAGCGGCAGAAGTGCAAAAAACATGTAACGAACACGGAGTTCCTCTTCTCGGTTTTTACTCGGGAGTTGAAATCGCTCCCTTGCTTGGCAGAAGCAGAGGCCTTGATTGGACGGGGGTATTAATTATCTGGGCCAGGTAGAGACATTATGAAGAACGATATTAAACATCGTCATCTTAAAAGTGAAGTGAAAGAACTAAGGGAGCGTTTAGCGGAATTGCAAAAAGAAATAGAACATTATAAACGAGTTGCGGCAGAAACTGGGAAAAAGCGACTCCGCGATATTGATCAACTCACAAGACTTGTCTCGGAACTGAAAGACGCCAAGGAAGCTCTCAGTAAGGAAAAAGAAAAGTTTAAGATACTTGTGGAAGAGTCACCATTCGGTGTTGCCCTGATAGGCAAGAACGCAAGGTACAAATATGTAAATTCCAGATTTACAGAGATACTTGGATATACCCTGGATGACATATCTACCGGGCGAGACTGGTGGGGGAAAGCTTATCCCGACAAAGAAAAGAGAACACTTGCCATGTCCATGTGGGTTGAGGACCTAAAAAAGTTTGGGCCCGGTGAAATAAGGCCAAGGACCTTTTCTGTTAAGTGCAAAGACGGATCGGAAAAGATAATAAATTTTCGTTCCGTGACTCTCAGTAACGAGGATCAGTTTGTGATATACGAAGATGTCACCAAACAGAAAAGGATTGAAAAGGAGCTGATCCAGGCACAGAAAATGGATGCCATAGGTACACTTGCTGGCGGCATTGCTCACGATTTTAACAATCTTTTAATGGGTATTCAGGGTAGAATTTCACTTATGTTGATGGATCTCTCGCCCGGCCATCCCCACTTTGAAGAACTAAAAAAGATCGAGGAGATTATAAAAACAGCGTCAGATCTAACTTCGCAACTACTCGGTTTTGCCAGGGGAGGCAAGTATGAGGTAAAAGTGGTAAATCCGAACAGTATTGTGGAGAAAAGTTTTAAAATGTTTGGACGTACCAGGAAAGATATAAGGATACACGAAAAATACTGTGAGGATGCATGGCCGATAGAGGTTGACCCGAATCAGATCGAGCAGGTTCTTCTAAATCTCTACATTAATGGATGGCAAGCGATGCCATCGGGTGGCGACCTCTATGTGGAAACATCCAACGTAACCATAGACACCGATAATAGTTTGGGCTATCAGATCCAGCCCGGAAGGTACGTTAAAATTTCCGTAACAGATACAGGCATAGGGATGGATGAAAAGACACTGGGACGAATCTTTGAACCTTTTTTTACGACTAAAGAAAAACAACGGGGCGTGGGACTCGGATTGGCATCCGTGTACGGGATCGTTAAAAATCACGGTGGCACCGTGGAGGTTTTTAGTGAAGAGGGCAAAGGGTCTACCTTCAACGTCTATTTACCAGTTTCAAACAAGAAAATGGAAGAAAAGGGCGCATTTTCGGAAAAGATAATCGAAGGTAGTGAAAAGATACTCCTGATCGATGACGAAGGGGAGGTATTGGATGTTGGCAGAAGAATGCTGGAGAAAATGGGCTACTCAGTAGTCACTGCAAACAGTGGTGAAAAGGGAGTGCAGTTGTATGAAAAATTGGCCACTGATATTGACCTGGTAATTTTGGATATGATAATGCCCGGAATGGGAGGTGGTGAAACTTTTGATTCGTTGCGCCTTATTAATTCCAGCGTCAAGGTGCTTCTCTCCAGTGGTTATAGCGTGGAAAGCCAGGCACAAAATATATTGGAGAGGGGGTGTAACGGGTTTATACAAAAGCCTTTCAGGATAGAAGATCTTTCTCTTATGATAAGGAAAGTACTTGATTCCGCATCATGAATGCTAGATTAATTAAACCGACAGTTTCTCGTATCTGAGCATATAAGCTACCAGAATTCCAGCAATAAAGCCTGCCGCTAAGTTTGTAGCAAGGGTGATTCCAAGTATCATTAATACAACGAACAAATCTTTCCGATCTTCGACGTCTAGAATTGTTAAACCGAGCTGACTTCCTGCAAAAAGGAGCAAGATACCCAGTACTGACATCGGTATCAGGTAAACAATACCTAGCGCATGTTTCCCAAATAATATGGCTAGCGCTACAAAGAAAGACCCGATTATGATGTTGGAACCGGGAGTCCGTGCCCCGAATCGGTAGTGGGCTGCCAGTCCACCGGCACCATGACATAAAGGCATACCTCCCAGCAGAAAGCTTAGAAAGTTTGCCAGTGACATACTTATGCACGATGCCCCGTAGGTGACTTTCTTCGAATGTTCGCCAAAATATTCGCGAGATAGATCGACGTTGGCTATTACTGCGTTTCCTATCGTCATGGGAATCTGAGGCAGAACCAATATCAGTAAAGCATATGAAAAATCTGCAGAGGTCGGAAAACCGAAGGGTAAAACTTTGGGAAAACCAACAGATAGGGATACTTGCTTGAGAATTCCGGTTTTTCCAAGTAGAACACCGATTAAGGTACCCCCAATTATCAGGAGTAACCCTGCCGGGAATTTCCTGTTATTAAGAAAAAGTAGAGTTACCAGTCCTCCGACAAATCCGATTATAATTCCAATGGGTATCGGTCCAAATGCCTGCAAAGACAGGTAAGGCTCTGCAGCATTTTTTAGTACCTGAAACCTGCTTGTTCCTATTATGAATCTTACGCCTTCTGCCATCAACAATGTTCCTGTAGAGAGTTGAACACCTCGAACCACCGGTTTGGGAACATATTTGCC
>Ga0116200_10000908_pt1 | contig 10863 bp, 10 predicted proteins | sample Mar14436cmmetaG_FD_94478 | JGI IMG/M metagenome (GOLD analysis project Ga0116200, IMG submission 94478) | Marine hydrothermal vent microbial communities from Guaymas Basin, Gulf of California to study Microbial Dark Matter (Phase II) - Marker... ... | reverse complement strand
TGCTCCTTTTTCAATTGCTTTATAGGCAATGACAAGTTTCCGGTAATGGAAATTTCTGTCCAGTCCCACTACCACCGCTTCCACATCCGGAGTCTCCAGAAGTCTTATTCCTCTCTGAAGAAGAGCCTTTTTCAATCCTTCCTCACCTATCGCAAAGACTTTCTTAATTCCACTTTCCTGGAGATAGGCTCCAGTAAGTTCAGCGGAAGTATAGATATGGCGAGCCTCTACAGGAATACCCAGACGGGTTAATTTCTCAGAGTAGAACTTTGGAGTAAATAAGGAATTATTGGTCAAAAATACAACCTCTTCCCCCCTATCTCTTACTTCCTCCACGAATTCCTTTGCTCCTTCAATAAGTTTATCCCCTCTATAAACTACACCATCCAGATCCAGAATCCAGAGTCTCAACTTCTCAGCCAGGAAATTTTATTCTCACACTTTGATAACCCAGAATACTTTCCACCTCTTTAATCAGTCGTATATCCGGTTTTATATAAAATTTAGGAGAAGGTAAGAGAGAAATTTTCCTCTCCCTATTATAAAGGTGAAGATAGAGTTTATTCTCTCCCCGGTACTTCTCTAAAATTCCTTTTAGCTCTTCCAGGACAAAGGGAGAGAGTATTTCCTCCCTTAAATGAATATGTACTTCAACGGGCAGAAGTTTTTCAATTCCTTCCACAGGATAAACTTTCTCTGCACGCATTCTGTAAGGAGGAGTATTTGATTCCAGTATCCCTTCCACAATTACTATCCCATCCTTCTTCAGCAAAGGATGATATTTCTCCAGCACCTGAGGGAAAACCGTAACTTCACAAACTCCTTCCAAATCTTCTATACTGAGCCTCATCATCCGGTTAGAATTCTTGGTGTATTTAGTCTTTATTTGAGTAATTATTCCACCAATTCGGATTCGGCTATCGCTTTCCAGCTCCTTAAGTTTTCCAATGGATTGAGAATAAATAGGGAGAATAGTTTCGTATTTTTCTAAAGGATGCCCAGAGAAATAAAATCCAAGCACTTCCTTCTCAAATGCAAGGGTCTCCAGAAGTCCCCATTGAGGTTCCTCCTTTTCCTCTGGTTCAGCAAAAAGAGTAAACTGACCGGTTTTCTTTCTCTTTCCCTTTTTCTCCAGGAATTCGGGTAGTAGGGAAAGAAGTTTAGCTCGATTCTTGTCCAGAGAGTCAAAAGCGCCACATTTTATGAGACTTTCAATAGTTTTACGATTAACCTGTTTCATCTCCACTTTTTCCACGAAATCCTCAAGTGATCTAAACTCGCCTTTTTCTTCCCTTGCTTTTACCAGCTCCCTTACTGCACCCTCACCCACATTCTTCACACTTGCCAGACCAAATCTTATTCTGTTCCCCTCCACTCTGAATTCTGGGAAACTCTTATTTATATCTGGTGGAAGAATTTCTATCCCCATCTCTTCACATTCTTTGATGTATTCCACCACTTTATCCTGATTCCCTATTTCACTGGTTAGAAGTGCTGCCATAAACTGTAATGGGTAATTGGCCTTTAGAAATGCTGTCTGATAGGAAAGGAAAGCATATGCGGTAGCATGGGATTTATTGAATCCATATCCTGCAAAGTAAGCCATCATATCAAATATTTTTTCTGCTAACGCTTCATCAATACCTCTGCTTTTTGCTCCTTCAATAAACTTCCCCTTCATCTTCTCCATTATCTCAGGCACTTTTTTGCCCATTGCTTTTCTCAAATCATCCGCTTCCTCCATGGTAAATCCACCGATTTTATGAGCAATCTGCATAACCTGTTCCTGGTAAAGAATGGTTCCATAAGTCTCCTCAAGGATATCTTCCAGTGAAGGATGCAAATACTCCACTGGCAATTCCCCCCTCTTCCTCTTTATAAATTTCTCTACTTCACCACCACCCAGAGGGCCTGGTCGATAGAGAGCAAGAACTGCAATTATATCTTCAAATTTCTCCGGTTTAAGTTCTCGAAGGATATCCCGCATCCCACGACTTTCCAACTGGAATACCCCCACTGTCTTCCCTTCCTGGAGTAAGCGATAAGTTTTTCTGTCATCCAGCATTTGCATTTTTTCTCTTATTCCCTCCTCCTTTCCCTCCTCAACAGACTTAATCGTATTATCAATTACAGTAAGTGTCTTCAGTCCTAAGAAATCCATCTTTAGAAGACCTATTCTGCTTAAAGAATCCATGTCGTACTGGGTGGTAATTTCCTTCTCCTTAGTAAGGAAGAGAGGAGTGAAATCTGTAAGAGGCCCAGGTGCTATCACCACTCCAGCTGCATGAACAGACGCATGTCTTACCGTTCCTTCCAGTGCCTGAGAAATTCGGTAGAGGTAGGGATACTTCTCAAAGGCTTCGCGTAATTCAGGGACTTTTTTTACCGCGTCTTCAAGCGTTATACCTGGGCCGGAAGGGACGAGTTTGGCAATCTTATCTGCATCCTGATAAGGAATCTCCAGAACTCTTGCTACATCTCTTATCACAGCACGTGCACCTAAGGTTCCAAATGTGATTATCTGACAAACTCTATCCTCTCCGTATTTTTTTCTCACATACTCAATAACTTCCCCTCTCCTTTCATCACAGAAATCCACATCAATATCAGGTAGAGTTTTTCTTCCAGGGTTAAGGAAGCGTTCAAAAATCAAACCGTATTTCAAAGGATTAATATCAGTAATCCCTAAGCAGTATGCAATAAGGCTTCCCGCAGTAGAGCCTCTACCCGGGCCAACAGGAATATTGTTCCTTTTAGCAAAATCTATAAAATCCTTAACAATAAGGAAATACCCAGGGAATCTCATCCTTTTAATTACATCAAGCTCATAATTTATCCGCTTTTTAACTTCTGAAGATATCTCTCCTAATCTCTTCTTTGCACCTTCCCAAACCAGTTTTTCCAGATAAGTATCTAAATTAAAACCCTCAGGGACAGGAAAACGGGGAAGATAAAAAACATCAGAAGGTATTTTGACATTGCATCTCTCTGCAATTTCTACAGTATTTTTAATTGCCTCAGGCACTTCACGGAACAATTCCTTCATCTCCTCACTGGATTTGAGGTAGAATTCCTGGCTCCCAAATTTGAGTCTGCGAGGACTGCTCAATGTGGTCTTTGTTTGAATACAGAGAAGAACCTCGTGAACTTGTGCATCTTCCTTATAAATGTAGTGGACATCATTAGTGGCTACGAGAGGGATATCCAGTTTTCTTGCTATCCTTACCATTTCTCGATTGATAATATCCTGACCGGGAAGGGAAAGATTCATAAGTTCCAGGAAGAAATTCCCCTCCCCCATTATTTCTTTGTAAATCTTTGCTCTTTTTTCAGCCTCATCCACTTTTCCCTGAGCAATGAGGAAAGGAATTTCACCTTTAAGGCATCCACTTAAAGCTATTATTCCTTTAGAGTACTGGGCTAAAACTTCCTTATCTATTCTTGCCCGATAATAATAACCTTCAAGATATCCTATACTCACCAGTTTCATAAGGTTGCGATACCCCTCATCTGTGGATGCTAACAAAGTGAGATGATAAGAAGCTTCACGAATACCTTTCCCTCCTTTATCCTTCCTGCTACCAGGTGCCACATAAACTTCACAACCAATAATAGGTTTTATCCCCCGATTTATTGCCTCATCATAAAATTTCACCACTCCGAACATTCCTTCAGAATCAGTAATGGCAAGGGCATGAAATCCCAGTTCTTTTGCTCTATCCAGTAATGGTTCTATCTTGCAAAGTCCATCAAGAAAACTGTAATGAGTATGAAGATGTAGATGAACAAAATCTGATTTCTTCATTAGCTTGAAAAAATTCTATCAAAATTTTTCAGTAATTTACCCGCAGGAGGAAAAGAGCGTGAGCAGGAACTGCTGGTCCAGCAAGGGTTCTATCCTTTCCCTCCAGTATCTCCGCTACGCGGGAAACCAGTATTTTTTCCCTTCCCACCTCCAACAGAGTCCCCACAATGTTTCTTACCATCTTCCTTAAAAAAGCATTCGCCTCTATTTCAAAACGAATATTTTTAATAGGATATTCACACCAGGGAAGAATAAGTTTTTCCCTTTCTTCTATTTCCAGTTTTAAAATCTTCCTCACCTTTCTCCTCTCCTCATCAGCCTGGGAGAAAGAAGTGAAATCATGTTCACCTAAGAGAAACCTGGAAGCTTCCCTCATCTTTTCCACATCAAGAGTATAAGGATAATGAAAAATATAATTCCTTAAAAAAACAGGCACTTCCTCTGTGGTCACAAGATAAAGATATGCACGGGAAATAGCAGAATACCGGGCATGGAATCCTTCATCCACCTCTTCCACTTCAATTATTCTCACCTCAGATGGAAGTAGGGAATTAAGAGCTTTCCTGATATTTACAGGGAGAAGCTTTGAAGGTGCCACAAAATGAGCGGTTTGAGCAAGGGCATGAGCACCCCTGTCAATTCTTCCCTGACCCACCACTTTTATAGGTATACCATAAATTTTTTCAAGACATTCCTCTATCACACCCTGGACAGTATATTTATCTTTCTGCTTCTGCCATCCGTAAAAAGATGTCCCGTCATACTCCAGTGTAAGTTTGTACTTCATCCTTTCTTCTTCCTCTGGGGAAAAAGATGTATCAACTGCAAAAGAATAGAGATCAGTAAAAGCAAAAGGATAGAAATCAAGAGGAATATTTGAAGAGCCTCCAGTTTATAGGAAGAAGCGAATACATTAAGAAATCCTTTTGAAGTTAAAACTTTCAACCCATAAATTACCTTCCCTACAAAGAAAAGAACAAGAAGGGAAAGAATAAGGAGGAGGAAAATTACCACCTGTCTCATCACAGTATTATACCCGGAAAACTGTTGACAAAGAGGGGGATAAAAATTTAAAATATTGTATAATTAAAATATTTGATAATAAAGGATTTTTACAAATGGATGATCTTAAGAAATCTGCTGAAAAGTTGGACGGGATTGTCCTCTCAATCCAGAGGAAAATTAGAGCAAGACTACATAACGAACTTTCTCAGGGAATAATTACTATCCCTCAATTCCATGTCCTCACCTATCTTCTCGACCAGGGAGAAGCCATTATGGTGGAACTTGCAAGATTCCTTCAGGTAAGCGCCTCTGCTATCACCAGCATTGTGGACAATCTGGTAAAAATGGGTATGGTGAAGAGACATTTTTCATTGGAAGATCGGAGAATAGTCCTTGTTTCTCTTACCAGAAAAGGGAAGGACATTATCACCAGGATCCGGCGAGAATTCAGAGAACTTCTGGAAAATATCCTTGAAAAATTCACCCCCAAGGAAAGGGAAAAATTTCTTGAATTAAGCGAAAAAATGGAAAGGCTGTTATGAAATCAAAAATACTGTTTTTCCTGCTTGCTACTTTTCCAGTTTTCCTTCTTGCCCAGCCTTTGACTCTTAAGGAAAGCATTTCTATAGCCTTAAAAAACAATCCCTCTTTAAAGGTAGCAAAAGAGAAAGTTAAAGAGGCTGAAGCTGAGAAAGAAAAAAGTATAAGTTATTTTCTCCCCCATCTCTACTCCTCCTCTTCTTATACACGTCTGGATGAGAAGAAAAAGATGGAAATGAGCCTACCCCCCATCCCTGGTTTTCCCCCTCTTCCAGAAACTTCCATAACTCTTACAGATGAAGAGATTTACGACTACAACCTCACTATTACTCAGCCCATTTTCACTGGAGGAAGACTTACCGCACTCTACAGAATGAATAACTTTAATTTTAAATGTTCCCTCTTCCAACAGGAAAAAGTTAAAAATGACCTCATATTTGAGGTTAAAAAAGCCTATTATGAAGTCCTTACTGCAGAAAAACTGAAAAAGGTGGGTGAAGAAACCTTAAAGCAAACCAAAGCCCATCTAAAAGTGGTGGAAAACTTCTACCGGGAAGGTATGGTGCCGGAAGTGGAGGTTACAAGAGCGAGAGTAGCAGTGAGTAAAGCAAGAGAATTATTGATCAATACTGAAAATTCTCTCAAACTCGCCCGGGCCTATTTCAACAGTGTCCTTCATCGAGACATGGATGAAGAAGTCCTGCTGGAAGATATTCTTGAGTGTGAGGAAGCAGAGGTAGAGCTGGAAAAATGCATAAGAGAGGCTTTCCTTCATCGACCAGAGTTAAAGGAACTTGAGGAACGAATAAAAATGGGTGAGGAAGGTATAAAAATAGCTCGTTCTGATTTTTTCCCTCAAGTGTCCCTTCTCTATTCCTGGGATAGAAAAAGAGGTGAGGAAATTCCCATTGATGAGTGGCAGGAGTCCTGGATGGCAGTGGTTTCTGTGACCCTCAATATCTGGGACTGGGGTGCGACTCGCAACGAGGTAAGGAAAGCTAAGGCACAGGTGGAACAATTGAAACAAACTCTACAGCTTCTCAAGAAAAGAGTGGAACTGGAGGTGAGACAGGCCTATCTTAACCTCATCTCTTCAAAGGAAAGAATAAAAGTGAGTGAGGAAAGGGTAAAAGAAGCGGAGAAAAACTTCCATGACACCAGTTTAAGGTTTCAGCAGGGTATGGCCACAAACACTGATGTCCTGGATGCCCAAACCATGCTTACCCGAGCAAAAAGCGATTACTACCATGCACTTTACAACTACAAAATTGCTCTTGCTCGCCTTGAGAAAGCAATGGGGAGAGAAATTTCAGATTTAAAAAGGGAGGAAAAATAAAAAAACTACTTATCCTATCTCTCCTGGTATATTGATCAACCGTAAACTTCAAGAGTGGAAAAAGATTTAAAACCGGAGTTTAGCTATAAGTCCTAAAATAACTGAGAAAACTGCACCCACTACAGGTGTAAGAAACCAGGCCAGAAAAATTCTCTTTACTGTGTTTACACTGATTGTCTTCACACCTTTATAGAAACCAATACCCACAACTGCTCCTACAATTGCCTGAGAAGTAGATACTGGCACTCCCACTATTGCATACACATGCACAGTAATGGCTTCTGCAAGAACAGCTATCAAAGCTGAAAAAGCATCCAGAGGTATTATCTTTAAACCTACAGTATACATCACTTTTTTACTGTAAGTGAGAGCCCCCAAAGCAATGCTCAATCCTCCCACAAGAAGAGCAGTGGAAGCATCCATTATCCCTGCACGGTAGAAAACACCTGTGACATTGGCTACATTATTAGCTCCCAGAGCATAAGCACAATAAATCCCTGCAACTATCAGTAATCTTCTCATAACTCGGTCATAAGTTAGAAAATGAAGATGAAAATTGATGAGAAGTCGGGAAAAGAGAAAATAAAGAATAAAAGAAATCAGTGCTGCACCTGTAGGTGTTCCCACCCAGCACATAACCACTTTAAAAACACTCCTCCACTCTATCTCCCTTCTCAAAAGACTGATACCCAGAATACCACCCACTACTGCCTGAGAGGTAGAAACAGGAAATTCAGCAATTGTCATAAGCGTAACCGTCAAAGCGGCAGCAAGAGAAACAAAAAAAGCGGTATTAATAGATTGAGGAGTTATACTTCCCAGAGTCCGGATACCCGGCATTCCCTCAACCAATGCTCCTATAACTACGAAGATTGCGGTAAGAATAACTGCGGTTCTGTATCGAACCATGGAGGAAGATACTGCAGTTCCAAAAACATTTGCTGCATCATTGGCACCAAGAGACCAGCCAAGAAAAACTCCACCCAGAACCCGTGGATCCATTAAATCATCCGTTTAGCAGTGATAATATTGAGTCTATCCCCCACTGCTTGAGACAGATCCGAGATATTACCAGTCTCCAAAACCAGTTCCTTCAAAAGTATCTTTTCCCCCACAGAAAGTTCAGAAATAAATATCTTTTTTATAAGTTCTCTTTCCAGATGGTCCGAAGCACTTTCCCTTTTATCAATTTCATTGGTAATATCTCTAACCTCCCTCAAATCCCGGAACAAAGCCCTTATTGCCCGAGTAACATCCTTAAATGCCCCAATATTAATATCCACCAGTTTACGAAAATCCTCCTTTAAAAATTCTGGCAACTGAAGAAGCTCACTCTGTATCTGATAAAGAACCGACTGTGCCTTGTTGAGAACCTTATCTGTACTTTCCAGCAATCCCAAAATATCCCCACGAGACTCGGGAATGAGTGCTTTTTCATAAAGTGTCAACTCCACTTCCCTTCTTATATCGTCAGCTAAGGATTCCGCAATATGGGTTTTTTCAATTAGCTCATCAAATTCTCTTCCCAATCCTTTCTCAAAATAATTCTCCAGGGCTTCCTTAAAATTTACTATACATTCCTCCGACTTCTTTAAATATCTTTCCAGCATACTTCTCAAGGGGTGTTTCTTTCCTATCATCCAGACCATTTCTTCTCCCCCCTTTGAAATACGGGGTATTCTACCAGAAAAACCTTCTTATCCCAAATTTTTTAAGGAATATTAAGATTATGGAAGGAAGAAAGTTCTGGATCATATTCTTTCACTTTTTTTTCCTCCACAATTAATACATCTCCCTTTATAATTTCCTTAAGCGAAAGCTTCCCTTCTTTTAAATTTCTTTCAATACGGGGAAGAAGGGAAGAGGAATAGGAAGCAAAGAAAGGTTGAATAATCCCCTTTACACGGCAGGCCACTACTTCATGTGGGGGCAGGGAAAGCATATATCGAATCAAGGGAAGGGAAGGATAAGGCATATCGCAACCGACCAGAAAGACCCTCTCGAATTCCAGAAGCGCAGTGTAGAGCCCACCTAAAGGCCCTTTACCCTTGATAATATCCTCACGCAAAGGAATCTTTAAATTTTGGAAGATTAGAGGTTCAGGAGTGACAAGTATTACTTTTGAAAAAACTCCCTTAAGCCTCCTGTAAATTCTTACAACCAGAGGTAGGCCATCTATTTTGTAAAGACCTTTATGTAAACCACATTTTTCCTTAAATCTCTTACTCTCTCCCGCCAATATCACTCCTATAGTCATGTTTCCCCTCTACCCTGGAGAATTTCATGAGCATGAAGGAGAATCTCCTTAAGAAGAAGTAGAGATTCCTCCACTCCTTTTGGGCTTCCCGGTAAGTTGACAATGAGTGTTTTCTCTTTAACTCCAGCAATACCTCGGGAAAGAACAGAAAAGGGTGTTTTAAAGAAACCTTTCATTCTAATTAATTCTCCAATTCCGGGTATTTCTTTTTCAATCACCTTTCTCGTGGCTTCAGGCGTAACATCTCGACTCCCCACACCTGTTCCACCCGTGGTCAAGATTAAATCCACTCCCTCTTCCACTCCTTTCCTCAGCACCTCCTCAATTCTTAATTCTTCATCTGGAAGGATTTCCTTCCCCACCACTCTCCACCCCCACTTTCTCAATATTCTTTCCATTACCTTCCCACTGATATCCTCCCTTTCCTTCCGGAAACAACTGTCACTAATCACCAGTACCTTCACTTTCATCATACTTCACCTTTTCAATTTTATCCCCCACTTTCACCCAGCCACCTTTCACTACCTTTGCAAATACTCCTTCATCAGGCATAATGCATTTCCCAATTATTCGAGCAATCTCACAAAAAGAATGACACTTCTTACCCCTGGCTATCACCTTAACCACTGCTTCACCAATCTTCAAGTAATCACCTAATTTCAAAAGATGGAGGGGAAAACCCTTGGTAGTGATATTTTCAGCGAATACTCCCGGGACAATAGCTCCTTTAAGGCGTGGGCAAGGAATCTGTTTCATCTCCTCCATTTTCTCCCAGGGGAGTAAACTAACTTCTCTCTCTCCTTTACCTGCATGGCAATCTCCCAAAACACCGTAATTTTTCTTTAAGTAAGCCTCTTTAATAGGATACTTTTTCCTTCCCTTTTCCCAGGAAATATTGATAGAAAAAACTTCACCCTTCATTCTTCCCCTTCTCCAGGAGTTTCACCCCCTCAATTCTTATTCCCTCCCCCAACCCTTTACACATATCATATACCACCAATGCGCTCACCATTACAGAAAATAATGCTTCAAGTTCCATCCCTGTTCTATCCCTCCCTTTGACTGTGGAGACAATAACCAGTCTTTCCCCTTCCCATTTAAAATTAATCTTCGTAAAATCTATTCTCACTGGATGAGCCAAAGGTATCAGTTCTGGAACCTTTTTAACTGCGAGAATACCTGCACTTTCAGCCAATGGATATACTTTCCCCTTAGGTGAATCTCCCTCTTTAATTTTCTCCCTTATATTTTCTGGCAGATAAACCGTTGCCTCAGCCATAGCCCATCTTAAAACCTCTTTTTTACCGGAAACATCCACCATTTTAAAATCTGACATCTTCACCCCCCTATTTCCATAAATGAAACATGCTCAATTCTCATCTCCTCACCCTTCCTTAAAATAACCTGTTTAACTTCCTCCACCTTCGCCTTCCTCAAATTAATCACAGGCATAGAGAAAAGACAGGGATAAATATACCCTCGTGCATCTATCCTGATACGATTACATCGCTTACAGAAATTCTCTTCACCAATAGGACTTATAAAACCAATCTTACCCTTACCTCCTTCAATTTCAAAATATTTAGCAGGGCCATTAACTCCCTTTAAAGAACAGGGTGAGATAGCAAATCTCCTTTTAAGCCTTCCCAAAATCACCGAATTGGGAAGATAATATTCTCTGGCTCCCATCACCTCAATAAATCTTACCCAAACTGGATAAAATAGCGTCAGTTTTGCAAAATCCATAATTTCATCCTCATTTATTCCCTTAAGCACTACCATGTTTATCTTAACCAGAAACCCCGCATTCATTGCTTCCAACACATTATCCCAAACTCGATGTAAAAAAGGCTTTCCCGTAATGTAAACATACTTCTCTCCCTTCAAACTATCTAAACTTATGTTTATACTTTCAACTTT
>Ga0116200_10000907_pt1 | contig 10869 bp, 10 predicted proteins | sample Mar14436cmmetaG_FD_94478 | JGI IMG/M metagenome (GOLD analysis project Ga0116200, IMG submission 94478) | Marine hydrothermal vent microbial communities from Guaymas Basin, Gulf of California to study Microbial Dark Matter (Phase II) - Marker... ... | reverse complement strand
GACGAGGAGATCGTGCCGGACAATTTCGACTCGGTAAGTAGTCTCGCGGCGTACATTCGCCGCAAGATGGCTCGAGTCACCGCCCGGGCACGCCCAGACTCACCAGCGCGCCAAAGTCCATCGGCTGCTGTTTTAAATGCATGCAAGAACAACACGACGGGTAGCGACTGACGCTACCGTCGTGTTTGTCTAGGGGGTCACTACAGCAGTGTGCCCGCGTTCCGGAGGCGGGAGCAGTCGTCGAGGAGAGCCGTCAGGTTCTCCTCTTTTTTACTTCCCCTGCACGGCTACGGAGACCGGTTGCAATGCTGACCCGGTTCGTATCCACTGGGTGCAAATCAGCGAGACGGCGACGACCGCCGCGCCGGCCAGGAACGTAGCCGCTGGCCCATACGCCTCCCAGATCAGCCCACCCAGCACGGGCACGAACAGAGCGGCCACGTGGTTGATGGTCTGCCCCATCGCCAGATTGCTGGTGATCTCCTTCGGGGTTATCGCAATTTTCTGGAAGTAAGTGTTCAGCGCCAGCGAGAAGCCGAACAGGATGCTATCCGCGATGAACAACAGGTAGAGCACTGGCAGAAAGGGAATGTAGGCGTATCCCAGAAAAATGCCGATCAGCAACAGGAAATTCACCGTGAGGGTCGTCCGTTCCCCAAAGTGGGCCACCAGCCTGCCCAGTTGCCCGGAGGCGTAGGTATTGATCAGGTTGTTCACCAGGTAAAGGATGGCCGTCTCCTGGGCGCTGATGCCGTGCACCCGCACCAGCAGGAAGACGGCGAAGGTGGTGAAGATGTGCCGCCGGCAGCCCATCAAGAGGGTCAACACGTAGTACAGCAGATACCGGCGGCGGAATACCACTTTCCGCCGCTCGCGGAGGCCGGTCTGCCCGCGTCCGATGATGAGGGTAATCAGTCCGCCAGCGATGACCAGCCCGCCGGTAACGGTCAACAGCCAGCGATAGCCCCAGGCCTTCACGGTGAAGAAGACCAGGATTGTGGCAGCCACGGCTGCCAGCGCGCTGATGCTCTTCAGCCGGCCCAGGGCGCGAGGTGCATGTGCCTTCTTGCTGATCATCAGCACCATGGAGGAGGAGCTGGGGACGAAGAAGTGAAAACCTATGCTCATCACCACGGTGGCGATGATCAACGTGCTCAATTGGTCGGCCCAGCCAGTGGCGATGAGGCCCAGTCCCAAAAGAACGACGCTTAGGTTAAGGATGGTCATCTCCGTGAACAGCAGGGCCAGGAAGCCGAGCACGAATCCGATGAGCCCCGGCACCTCGCGTATTGACTGGATGAATCCAATCTGCGCTGCCTCGATGTGCAGTTCCTCGACGGCCAAATTGTTGAAGACGGAGCGCCAGACGTTGAAGCCGAAGAACAGACAGAAATTAGCAATCGTCAGAGTCCAGAAGATGCGCCGTTGTGCTGCTGTCATTGATATTCTGTTCGCCTCCTCGAGTCGTACCGGCAAATGGGGCCCAATCCCGTACTTAGACGGCTTGAGTATAGCAGTGAGGCAAGTTGCTGTCAAATACATTCTTCCCCTGACGGCGCGTTTGTGGTATACTTTAGCCTAGCCATACAAAAGTATGGGAGTATAGAATTGCCCTACAAGATTTGCGTTATGCGCGAGAATTTTTCGGACGCAGATTGACGCAGATTTTCGCAGATAAAAATGTAAAAATCAGCGTTCATCCGCGTCCATCTGCGTCCCCTGGATTGGTTGCGGCAGGAGGCCGCGTTATGAGAGTATGGGGGTAATGGAAGAAAGGATAACAAACATGTCATACACGGATTGGGCAGCGGAGATGCTCGCCACGGACGAGGAATTCATCGTCCCCCTCAAGAGACTGTGGCTTCAGGCACAGGCCGAGGGGATTGACCCCGACCTGTCGCTGGAGGACTTCGAGCAGGCGTTGGCGGCCGACGGGCGCTTCGAGTTCTACGAGGGAATCGATTTCGGGGACGGTGATCCCGAGGAGCGGCAGGCCATGGAGGAGTTGGGCTACTTCAGCGGGCCGCGCGTACGACTCCTGACGCGGGAAATCACCGCCGCCGATATGGCCGGGGCCATCAAACGCAGCACCGACCGCATGATGGAAGCCCTACAAGAGGCCTGGAACCTGCGTCCCGAGGATGACGAAGAGGCCGAGACCGAGTTGCTGGAGTTGCTGGCTATGGCCCAGAAGCTGCAACGCGAGGTCAATCAGGTGATGGACGAAGCGCTTCAGCAAGATGAAGATGGAGTCGCCGATGACACAGGGGAGGCTCCATGCTGACCATCCCGGAATGCCTGCCCTGCTTCCTGGGTGACGTGGAAAGCGCGGCGCGACTGCTCTTCCCCGACGACGCAGACCTGCGCTGGCGCATCGTCACCGAGGCCACGCAGTTCCTGGCTAACGAGGTCAGCCGCGACCGCGTGCCATCTTACTACATCACTCGCGTGCACCGCATCCTCAAGCGGCTCTCCGGTCTGGAGATGCCCTTCGCCGACCTGAGGCGCAGGGCCAACGAGGTGGGTCTGGCCATCGCAGAATCGCTGACCCCACCGCCGTTAAATCAACCGTTCGCCCGCTTTCAATTCCTGGTGCGCTGGGCCATCACCGGCAATTACCTGGACTTTCGCACAGTAGGCACCGGCTACGGCCTCACCACGGCAGCCATCCGGGCCACGCTGGAGGAAAAAGCGAGCGTGGGACTGCACGTGGACCAGACGAGGGAGATTTTCGCCGTGGTGCAGGCGGCGGATACCATCCTGTACTGCCTGGACAACGTCGGGGAAATCGCCTTCGACCGGCTGCTCATCGCCGAATTGCAGCGCTATGCGCGCGTGACGGCCGCGGTCAAAGGCGGGCCCATCACCTCGGACGCGGTGCTGGCCGATGCGCAGGCCGTAGGCTTGACCGGGGTCTGCCCGGTGATCGTCGCCGGGCCGGACACGCTGGGCATCAGCCTGGAGGAGGAGACCGAGGAGATGCGCCAGGCGATGGCCTCGGCGGACCTGATTATCACCAAAGGCCAGGCCAATTTCTACGTGATGGAGGAATACGCCAGGCAAGCGAGCAACCGCATTGCCTGCCTGTTCAGCACCAAATGCGATCCCATCGCCACCAAGTTCGGGCTGCGAGGAAAAGTGGACGTTGCAGTGTTAATGCACTGAGCGACGGGTTGTGGTCTGGGGGTGACGGGATTGATACAAATACGTATTGCGTGTTGCGTGTTCCGTCCCATCACGCAACACGCAACACGCCCGTTTTCACTGAGCCGCTGAGTGTATAAAAACACGATGAGTAAAGACAAGTCCCTGGTCATCGTCGAATCGCCGACCAAGGCGCGAACTATTCAGCCATTGCTGGGCAGCGAGTATCGTGTGCTGGCCTCGATGGGTCACGTGCGCGACCTGCCGCGCAAGGACCTGGGCGTGGACATCGAGCATGACTTCGCGCCGCATTACGTCACCGCACCCAAGAAGCGCGACGCGATCAAACGTCTGCGCCAGGCTGCCCGGGAAGCCGGCGCCATCTACCTGGCCACTGACCCCGACCGCGAGGGTGAGGCCATTGCCTGGCACGTGTTGCAGGTGATGCGCCCGGCGGCGGGTACCCCTGTGCACCGCGTCACTTTCCACCAGATCACTCCGGCGGCCGTCCGCGCGGCCTTCCAGGAAAAGGGTGCGCTGAACATGGCTCTGGTGGAGGCGCAGCAGGCCCGTCGCATCCTGGACCGTCTGGTAGGCTACAAGGTCAGCCCGCTGCTGTGGAAACGGGTCAGCGGCAAGGGTCTGTCGGCGGGGCGGGTGCAGACGGCAGCACTACGCCTGGTGGTCGAGCGGGAGCGGGAAATCGCCGCCTTCGTCCCGGTTGAATATTGGTCGCTGCACGCCCGCCTGCAGCAGCGCGTGACCGATCCGCTGCCTTTCCTGGCCGAGCTGTGGCGCATCGGCAAAGAAAAACCCGATCTCAAGAATCGGGGCGATGCCGAGGCCATCATCCAGGCGCTGGAGGGCGCGGACTACAGCGTGGAGAAAGTGGAGACCAAGCGCCAGGAGCGCCGGCCCCATCCGCCGTTCACCACCAGCACTATGCAACAGGCCGCCTCGCGCCGGCTGAATTCCTCCCCGGCACAAACGATGCGCCTGGCCCAGCAACTCTACGAGGGAGTGGACGTCGGCGAGGGCAGCCCGGTGGGGCTGATCACGTACATGCGCACCGATTCTACCCACATCGCGCCGGAGGCGCAGGCGGCAGCCCGTGAGCTGATTGCCCGCATCTGGGGCGAGGATTACCTGCCGCCGCGCCCGCCGCAGTACAAGACCAAAGTCAAGTCCGCCCAGGAGGCCCACGAGGCCATCCGGCCCACGGACGTTAACCGCACACCCCGCGCCGTGCGCCCGTACCTGGACGAGAAGCAAGCCGCGCTGTACGAACTCATCTGGCGGCGATTCGTGGCCAGCCAGATGGCCCCCGCCGTCTACGACGTGACCACCGCGCTCATCGTCACTGCGCGGGACGGACAACGGTTGCCGTACCTGTTTCGCGCGCGGGGACGGGTGTGCCTGTTCGACGGCTTCCTGAAGGTATACGAGGAGACAGATGACGAGGGGAAGAAGGGCGAGGAAGAAGGGGATCTTCCGCCCCTCAAAGCGGGTGAGCCGCTGGACCTGTTGGAACTGATCCCGAAGCAGCACTGGACCAAGCCCCCGCCACGTTACACCGAGGCCAGCCTGATCAAGGCCCTGGAGAAACGGGGCATCGGGCGACCGTCTACCTACGCCGGTATCGTGCGCACCATTAAAAAGAGACACTACGTCGAGCGGCAAAAGCGGTATCTGGTGCCCACCGACCTGGGGTGTGCGGTGCTGGACCTGTTGGTCGCCTTTTTCCCGGACTTGTTCGACTACGGGTTCACCGCGCGCATGGAAGACGAACTCGACGACATCGCCAACGGCAAGCGAACGCGACTGGCCGTGTTGAACGCTTTCTGGGCGGCCTTCGAACCGCAGTTACAGCGCGCCCAGGCGGAAATGCCCCGCGTTGAGGTTCAGCGCGAGCCGCCGCAGCCGACCGGCGAGAAGTGCCCTCAATGCGGCGGCGACCTGGTCCGGCGGCAGGGGCGCTATGGGCCCTTCGTCGGCTGTGCCAACTTCCCGAAGTGCCGCTACGTCCAGCGCCAGGCCCCGCAGAAGACGGGCCGTCAGTGTCCGCAGTGCGGCGGCGACCTGGTGATCAAACGGAGTAAACGCGGGCCGTTTGTAGGGTGCAGCAACTATCCGGCGTGCAAATACGTGGATCGGGAGGCATCGCGCGAGCTGTAGGCCCTCTCCCCACCCCCTGGCCCTCCTTCGACGCGCTCACGACGAGGCATACCGCAGAATCATGGGGGACGATATTCTCAAAAGGGGAAGTTGTTTCTTCGGAGCACCGTTCAGGAGGGTGTTAACCTCCCGCAGGATTGGAGACTGCGGGAGGTTTCATTCTGAAGCTGAAGTTGCGCCTGAATCGAGAATGGGGTAGAATGGCAGCGGACAGTTTTAGGTTTTGAGGGAGACGATGGGCTCTGAACAAAGAGAACGCAAATGTGCCTTGGCCGTCAGCCTGGGGTTGGCGGCCAACATCTTGCTAGCTGTACTAAAAACCACCATTGGCATTGGGGGCCACAGCCCCGCCCTGCTCGCCGACGGTATCAATTCTACATCCGATGTGGCTTACTACATCGTGGTCAGCGTGTTCATGCGGCTGGCCCGTAAGCCGCCCGATCACGAGCATCCCTACGGTCACAGCCAACTGGAGAGCATTGGGGCTCTGGTGGTGGGCTCGTTTGTCATCGCCACGGCCACCGCCATTTTCTGGAACGCGGTCAATAACGTGTATAACCTGCTGGCTGGGCAGAGCGATTTCAGCGGAGCCATGGTTGGCGCTTTGTGGGTAGCAGTGTTCACCGTGATCCTCAAACTGGTGCTGACCATCCTCACCCAGCGGATCGCTCAACAGACGAGGAACGCGGCAGTGCTGGCGCTGGCCTACGATCACCGCAATGACGTGTTCTCCGCCTCGGCGGCTGTCATCGGCATCTTTTTAGGCCGGATGGGCTATCCGTGGGTAGACCCCCTGGCCGGGGCGCTGGTCGCGCTGGTGATTCTGCGCACGGGCATCGAGATATTGCGCGAATCCTCTGCGGACTTGATGGACACCGTACCTGGCCAGTCGCTGGCTCGGCAGATCACAGAATTGCTCAGCGCCATTCCAGAAGTGAAACAGGTTGAGGAGATCCACGCTCACCGCTTTGGACCATTCCTGGTCGTCAACGTCACCATTGGCGTTGATGGCTCGTTGAGCGTGGCTGCCGGTGACGAGATCGCCTCTCAAGTGGAGCGTACCCTGTACAAACACGTTAAGTTCCTGCGCCGGGCTTACGTCCACTATCACCCGGCCGACACCTCACATCCCGCCGTGGCCACATTGGGCGATGGCGAATAGCGCCCCTTTTACCTACGCACCTGTGGCCTCACGCTCCAGCCCCTCTCGATCTACCACGACGATCCGCCCTCGCTCGCGGCGGACCAGACCTTCGTCAGCAAAAGCGCGCAGCGTGCGCCCCACCATCTCCCGCACGGTGCCGATGTGCGCGGCAATCTCTTGCTGCGTCCAGTGTTTGGGTGATAGTGTGCCCTCGGCGTGGGCCAACAGGAAACGCGCCAGACGGGTGCGCACTGAGTGCAGGGCCAGGTCCTCCACCATGTCGCTCAGGTGGCGCACTTTAGCTGCCAGGCGTTCCAGGACGGCCAGCGCCACTTCGGGGTGGTCGCGCATGATCCGCCGGAAGTACTGGCAGTGGATGCTGTAGAGCCTTGTATCGGTTAAGGCGTTCACGGTGGCCGGATTGGATCCACCATCCAGCGCCGGGACGAGGTTAAAGGACTCACCAGGCCCGAGATAAGCCATCACGTGCTCGCGTCCTTCGAGCGACAGCCGGCGAATCCGCACCACGCCCTGGGCGACGAAGTACACTGCCTGGCAGGGATCGCCCTCCGATACAATCATTTGGCCAAGTGAGAAAGTGCGCTCGTGGACGTAGGGCACAATTTCCCGCAAAGCATCGTCGTCGAGCCTGGAGAAGAATGGCCACTGGGACAGGGTCTGCACCGTGATAGTCATCAGCGACTCACCACTGGAATTTCCTCAATGCACTTCTTTTCTGCGTTCACATTCGACACTCTTTCAGAAGTACCATTTGGGCACCACCAGACGCAGGGGATAGCCATGTTCGGGGGATAGAGGGGCATCGTTGTAGCGATAGGCCAGTAGCCCGCTGCTTCTGCCTCTCGCCTCAACCGCTCGTACAATGTTATCTCTCGGAATAGGGCCTACTTGTCGCAATTACGACAATCCTGTTTACATTATACACCACATCACCCGAAAGCTCAAAAACGCTTCGTGATTTGACAGCCGTGCCATTTTGTGCTGTATATTTAGTTCGCCTAACTAATTGCTAGAAGGAGAGAACACGATGGCTGACGAATCGGCACTGGCAGAGGAAAGGTTGCGGAGGTAAATGTCCTGTTCAGTCAAAAGGAGAGGGATGCATGAACAAAAAGAGGTCGGTCATCAAAGACCGTCTGGCCTACTGGCTCTCGGTCTTGTTCGACAGCTCGATCCTGGCCGTGCCGGTGTTCCTGGGCGTGGCCTGGGCCGCGACCGGGTCGCTGCTGGCCGCCCTGGGTTGGAGCTCGTTGGCACTGCTTTTTGCCGATGGTGTGCCGCTGGCCTACTTAACCCTGGGCCGGCGACTGGGCTGGGTCAGCGGCTTTGACATGCCCCGCCGCCAGGAGCGCGCGCCTTTCATCACCGTCAACCTGATTGGTAATGGACTGGGCTACCTATTGCTGCGGGCGCTGGGCGCGCCGGACGCGCTGGCGGCGTTGTTGTTGGTCTACGTGGGGATGGGGGCCACGATGCTCACTATCTCCACGTTCTGGAAGATCAGCCTGCACGCTGGTGGGGTGGGGGGCTTTGCGGCCGTGCTGACCTGGCTGTTCGGCCCGGCCTGGGCGCTGACCTTCTTGGCTGTGCCGCTGGTCGGCTGGGCGCGGGTGTACCGGCGACGGCACTCCTGGGCGCAAGTGGTGGCCGGTGGCATTGTGGGCGCGGTTGTGACGGCGGCAGTGCTGGCGGTGGCGCTGAGGTGAGGGCCGAGGACGATGGCTGGCTTGATGTAGTTCGGCGTGACTCACTACAAACGGTAGGGGGATACAGGAATAGCCGGTATCCCCCTACCGTTGCTGGACACAACACTCGCCACTTGAAATAGATCAGAGGGTGGGCTGGCGATACATCCCCAGTCCCCTGTCCCGTGCTTTTACGGTTTCCACACTTTCCACACTGAATCTCGATTTTGGTGAAGCATTAGCCTGCTTCCAGCAGGCTTTAGCCGTTCAGCCCTGAGCTTTAGCTCGGGGCGGTGATGGGATAGCATCGCCTTTGCCCTCAGTGCCTTTACCCCAAGAACTTTTGGGAAAGAGACTAGTAGCCCCCCCGCGGAACAGGGGGAGGACAGGCTTCCCCAACGCTCTCACCCATGTTGGGTTGACGTCTGACTTACTCCGGTATCCCAGAACACCTTGTATTGTGCAAAGTGCCTGGCGATGGTATAATAACAAATGACCAAATCCCAAACCGGTGCTTAATTTGCTACCGAAGGATACGCAGTGAAACAGGATTTGTTCGATTTCAAACGCCAGGAACAACTGAAGAAGCGTGCGCCTTTGGCCGCACGCATGCGCCCGCGCACGTTGGATGAATTCGTCGGGCAAGAGGACATCGTTGGGCCGGGCAAGCTGCTGCGCCGCGCCATCGAGACCGATAAGCTGTTCTCGTCCATTATCCTCTGGGGGCCTCCGGGCACGGGCAAGACCACGCTGGCCATGATCATCGCCAACCACACCCAGTCCCATTTCGTCACCCTCAGCGCGGTGATGGCCGGGGTGACCGACATCCGCGCCCTGGTCAAAGAGGCCCAGGACCGCCTGGGGATGTTCGGCCAGCGGACCATCGTCCTGGTGGACGAGATTCACCGCTGGAATAAGGCTCAGCAGGACGCGCTGTTGCCCCACGTCGAGGACGGGACCATCATCCTCATCGGCGCGACGACCGAGAATCCTTACTTTGAGGTTAATGCACCGCTGGTCTCCCGCTCGCGCATTTTCCAGTTGCAGCCGTTATCCGAGGACGAGCTGCGAGTCATCGTCGAGCGCGCATTGACCGACGAGGAACGCGGTTACGGCGACCGGCAGGTGCGCCTCGACGAGGACGCCCTGGCCCACCTGGTGCACATCGCTGGCGGGGATGCGCGCAACGCGCTCAACGCCCTGGAACTGGCCGTGGAGTCCACCCCGCCGGACGACGACGGTGTGATCCACGTCACCCTGGAGGTCGCCCAGGACAGCATCCAGCGGCGGGCGATTTTGTACGACAAGGACGGCGACGCCCACTACGACACGATCAGCGCTTTTATCAAGAGTCTGCGCGGCAGCGACCCCGACGCGGCGCTGTACTGGCTGGCCAAAATGATCTACGCCGGCGAGGACCCGCGTTTCATCGTTCGCCGGATGATCATCTTCGCCAGCGAGGACGTGGGCCTGGCAGATCCCCGCGCGCTGATGGTGGCCACCTCGGCGGCGGAAGCCCTGGAATGGGTCGGCCTGCCGGAGGCGCAGTACGCCCTGGCCGAGGCCGCGCTTTACCTGGCTACCGCGCCAAAGAGCAATTCCGTGGGCGCGTACTGGAAGGCCCTGGCCGAGGTGGAGGAAGAGGGCATCGTCGAGGTGCCCGACCACCTCAAGGACGCCTCGCGGGACGGCAAAGCCCTGGGCCACGGCCAGGGATACAAGTACCCGCACGACTATCCCTATCATCACGTCGAGCAGCAGTACCTGCCCGACCGGCTGCAAGGAAAGCGCTTCTACGAGCCGGGCAACCTGGGCTATGAGATCACCGTCCGCAAGCGGCTGGCCTTCTGGCGGGGGGAGGAGGGGTCAGCCGATTAAGCGGATTCAGCCGATATCGGATTAATCAGATGACCTGACGAGGACGTCGTGTCGGGTATGGCCTGGCCGGAATTGCTGTTGTAATCAGGAGGTAATGGCAATGACACCTTTCGAGCGCATCACTTTTGATCCAGGCGTGATGGGAGGGCGGGCGTGCATTCGAGGTATGCGCGTCACTGTAGCTCTCATCCTCAATCTGGTGGCCAACGGCATGACGACCGAGGAAATCATCCAGGCATACCCGTATCTGGAGCCGGAGGACATCCAGCAGGCGCTGCGGTACGCTGCCTGGCTGGCGGAAGAAGGCGTCTATGAACACGAGGCGGTGCCGGCGTGAGATTCCTGGCCGACATGGGCATCTCGCCAAAGACAGTGGCCTTTTTGTGTGGTCTGGGACATGACGCGAAGCACTTGTATGAAGAGGGCCTGTGCCGCGCATCCGACGAGGAGATCACGCAGAAAGCACGGCGTGAACAGCGGGTGTTGCTGACCAGTGACCTGGGCTTTGGAGACCTTCTTGCCCACAGCGCTGCCCGGTTGCCGAGTGTGATTATCTTTCGATTGTCCTCGATGCGACCCGAAAGAGTTAACGCCCATCTGACCGTCATCTTGGAACGCTTCTCGACAGAGTTGGCAGAGGGTGCTATCCTCAGCGTGACGGAGCGCAGGGTCCGCGTTCGTCGCTTGCCTATACACAAAGAGGCCGAGTGATTGAATCCCCGGCTTCCGAGTGTCATTAGTCGGTGGTCCTGGGTTCTGGAATATGAGATCACCATCCGCAAGCGGCTGGCCTTCTGGCGGGGGGAGGAGGGGTCAGCCGAT
>Ga0116200_10000905_pt1 | contig 10883 bp, 9 predicted proteins | sample Mar14436cmmetaG_FD_94478 | JGI IMG/M metagenome (GOLD analysis project Ga0116200, IMG submission 94478) | Marine hydrothermal vent microbial communities from Guaymas Basin, Gulf of California to study Microbial Dark Matter (Phase II) - Marker... ... | reverse complement strand
TCGCGTTATCTTATATATACTGACAGACAAAACTCCGATAATTTTAATATGTATGATTGGCATAGTGGCAGTTTCTTATGGAATGTTTAAGGATAATACCCTGATTTTCATTATCGGTCTTTTACTTGTTTTTGGAGGCTACCTGCTCATAAGAAGAAAAATGAAGGAATCCATCCGGAACAACCCATAATATTGTCTCTAAAACCCTATTTTTATGATATTTTCCTATCCATAGTTGGATAGTTTTATGGCAACGCCGGTGTCAGATGCTTTACAAAGCTCCTGAATCAATTGAAAGGAGATATAAAACTGGATCTGGTGGCCTAAAATGCCGAGAGCGGGAAAGTGATAAATTATCAAGCTTTCCCGCTCTTCAAGACCACCTAATATTACATATGGAAGGACTTGACTACCGTTAATGCTACAAGGAAAAAACGGAATGTAAAGTGGCTATTGTTTACGGTTTCGGTCTTGGAAGGAACCCTGCCATCTCCATAATCTCAGGCACCCTATGTTCCCATTCAATCGCCATTAGATGGATTCCGGCAATTCCTTCTGTTTCTTTGAGTTCCTGCATCTGCTCGCAGAGAATCTTTATTCCTTCAGTGGCAACGTTACCTTTTCCTGCCCCCTTAAGTCTGGCAATCATTTCTTCCGGTATAATAATCCCGCTCACATTGGCAGCCATATATCGGGCCATACCTACTGATTTAAGGGGGGTAACCCCAGCTAAAATCTTACATTTTTCATGCAACCCCATATCCACAACCTGCTTCATAAATTCTTTAAATCGCTTCATATCATAGATACATTGGGTTTGAATAAAATCAACGCCGGCTTCCACCTTTTTTGCAAGCCTGTGAACCCTGTATCGAAATGGATCAGCAAAGGGGTTACATGCGGCCCCGATAAACATCTTGAAATCGCCTTCTATCTCATCCCCACAGATTACCTTATGCTCATCCCTCATGGTTTTAACCATATAGATCATCTGAATGGAGTCTATATCAAAAACATTCTTGGCCTCGGGGTGATTTCCAAATGTCTGGTGATCGCCGGAAAGGCAGAGCATGTTTCTAATTCCAAGGGCATTTGCACCAAAAAGATCAGACATCATAGCGATCCTGTTTCGATCCCTGGCCACCATTTGCATATTTGGCTCCAGCCCTTCGTCTATCAAGACTTTTGCCGCTGCAATCGAAGACATACGCACGATGGCAGTCTGATTATCGGTAATATTAACTGCATCAACATTACCCTTTAGCATGGATGCCTTTTTTTTAACCACATCTACATCCGTACCCTTTGGAGGCCCTAATTCTCCTGTAACGACAAATTCTCCCTTTTCCAAAAGCCTTTCAAGATTACTTCCAGACTTCATATTCTCATATCCTCCCTTATTATCTTTCTCGGACCACCATCATGGCTCGGTCTCCAGTCCTTAAACATTTCAATCGGCTTTATCCTGTCCAGTTCTCCCAACGCCTCAAGTCGTTCTATAATGAGATGCCATGCACAATCAGTTTCCTTGTTGATCTCGCATTTTCCATTAGAAGATCCCCCACAGGGGCCATTCAACAGGCTTTTCGCGCATCGTGTAATAGGACAAACGCCACCTGTCTTCTCGAGCACACAATCTCCGCAACCAACACAGCGTTCCTCCCAAACGCCCACGTCCAAATTTGCGCCCATAAAAGTAGTGTTTAAGCCAGGCACTATTTTGATTGGTTTGTCAGTTATAATACGATTAAAAAAGGCTGTTGCGTGTTGGACGCCAATACCACACGCCATAGATATCACAATATCTGCCTTTTTTACCTTATTAATTAATTCAGGATTATTCATGTACTCATCATCGCACTGGCGCAAGGCCATGGCCTCTTCAACCTCTATATCTTTTTTATTTTTCTTAAATGCCAATCGTAATTGCGATGCCAAGATTTTCACCTCTTCCTCGCCTCCAGCCATACAAATAGTAACGCAGGAGCCACAGCCCACGACGAGAATCCTGGAATAATCCTCTACCATAGACAGTATCTCTGAAAATGGCTTTCTTTCAGCAACTATCATGATTCATCTCCCTCTCTATTAATTATTTAATGGCCATTCGTTAATGCACTGATGGATTTGGGCCTAAAGACCGAACCCTTTCAGTCATTCCATTAAGTATATCGACAAATTTTTTTGCTCCAGGGCCGGGCACAAAATCAAACAGTAATCGTTCCGGTTTCAGTCCCGCCTCTTGCAACAAAGATTGTGCCCGCTCCACCTTCTTTTGTGCCCTAAAATTGCCCTCTTTGAAATAGCATTCTCCAAACTTACAACTAATCACCACAACCCCGTCTGCACCAGACTCAAAGGCCTTGAGAAGGTGAGGTACTTCGATCTTGCCTGTGCACAGCACTCGTATTATCCTTATGTTAGGTGAGAATTGAAGTCCTGTTTTTCCAGCTACATCCGCTGCTGCAAGGGCACAATAGTGACAACAAAAAGCAATTATCTTTGGTTCGAATTCCGTCATTTTCTTCTCCTTCTATTCATTATGCAAACATTGTCTCTATTTGCGGTATTACATCAAAATCAGTAAAGCTTTTGAGCTCTATTGCATCATTAGGACAGGAACTTACGCAGACGCCGCATGCCCTACATTCAACAGGGATAATCTCTGCCACGCCATCATCATTTATAAAGGGCACACCAAAGGGACATACCCTTACACAGGTAAGGCACGCTATACACTTGCCAGGATTTACCTCTGCATAAACATTTTGATGGACAAGTTTATCTTTTGTCAGCACTGATAATGCCCTGATTGCAGCGGCCTTCGCCTGGGCAATGCTCTCATCTATTGTCTTTGGGCCATGTGAAAGGCCGCATAGAAATACACCCTTCTTACTAAAGTCTACAGGTGTAAAGGTCATATAGTCTTCCTCTTCGAAAAAATTGTATTCACCCAATGGCACTCCAAGAAGCCTGGAAAGATCAGTATTACCCTCATCAGGAATTATAGCGGCATTTAATATAATTAGATCAGGCTTTAACTCAATTCTTGCTCCTGCCTTCATATCGGTTGCTTCTACCAGCAGGCCATTATCCTGGGATATCTTTAATCCTTTCTCCTCATCAAAGCGAATAAAGTTAACTCCCGCCTCCTGCGCCTTTCTATACTGAATATCATTAAGAAAGTAAGTTCTGATATCCCTATGTAAATGGGACACCTTTATATCCGGATTAATCTCTTTCAGCTTAAGGGTATTTTTTATAGACTGAGAACAACATACACGAGAGCAATAAGGTCTTTCCTCATTTCTTGATCCAACACAATGGATAACTACAGCAGAATTGGCGCTTTTGAGCGCCGCGTCATCATTTCTTATCATCTCTTCGAGCTCTAACTGGGTAATCACGTTTTTACTGTCTTTATAGAGATACCCCTGTGGCACATGCTCTCTTCCCCCTGTCGCAACAATTATTGTACCATACTCATTTTCATATTCGCCTGATGGCGTATTGATTCTGCTTGAAAATTGCCCAACGCGCCCCTTTACTTCCTGTAACTCTGCATTAAAGATTACATTTATCAAGGGATTTTCATTAACCTCCTTTACAAGGTCATCAATGTATGCAGAGACATTTCCACCTTTTGTGCTATGAGAAAGACGGGCTGCATTACCGCCTAAGATCTCAGTCCTTTCAGCTATATCCACTGGTATTCCATGGGATGATATACTTAAGGCCGCTGTCATTCCTGCCACACCACCGCCTAAAACGAGGCCGCGCTGTACAACGTCTCGTGTGTAAACTGGTAAAGATTCAAGGCCTTTAACCTTGGCTACTATTCCCCTAATTTCTTCTTTCATTCTTTCAGTGGCCTTATCCTTTTCTTCGATATTGACCCAGGCGCATAGTTCCCTGGCATTTACCATCTCAACAAGAAATTTGTTTAACCCAACCTGCCTGATCATGTTTTGAAATTTAGGCAGGTGACTACGATAACTGCAGGCAACCATTACAACCCTGTTGATTTCGTTTTCTTTGATGCTTTTTTGAATTTCCTCCATTCCTTCGGAATAGCAGGCATATTGAAAAATCCTGGTGTCTTCAACCCCGTCTAATGTGCCTGCAAATTCATGGAGTTGCTTTGTGTCTACAACCTTGGGTATGATCCCTCCACATTCACATACATACACACCAACCCTTGGTGGGATGCCGCTTACATCAAGCTCAGGCGGCAGGCTACTTTTTTTAATCTCGGATTCAGCATCCGATAAAAAATCTGCTACCTCCATGGCAGCGGCCTGTGAATCTGCAACTGCTAAGGGCGTATCCTCAAGAGATTTAAAACTGCCCCCCACTGCAATGCCGGGTGATGCAAGATTTGAGTGTTCCGTTAATTCAGGAAATTTCCAGGAATTGAGCGGGATGCCAATGGACTCTGCAAGGTTAACGCCATTTTGGGAAGGAATAAGGCCTAAAGAGAGGACCACCAGATCAAAGACCTCCTCATGGGATTCTCCACCTGCTTCAGTGACATAATGGAGGATAAGATTATGCGTCTCTGGATCCTCAGTGATGGATGAGACATTTCCCCTTATAAATTTTATCCCATTTTCTTTTGCCTCACCAAAAACCTTTTCAGATGGTTTTGATGTGGCCATTATGTCATTGTGAAATATGGTAATGTCGTTTTCTACATCCTTTGCCTGTGTAGACATTGCTGAGCGTATTGCATACATACAGCAGACAGAAGAGCAGTATTCAAGGCTGTCATCGCCCGATTTTCTTGAGCCAACGCATTGGATAAAGGCAATCTTGTGGGCTACTTCCCCGTCTGATGGTCTCGTTACCTGGCCTTTTGTGGGTCCATAAATGCTGACCAATCTATCCATCTGAAAGTTATCGATAACATTGGCCATTGTGCCATGACCAAGCTTTTTGGCCTCAGATGAGCCGTAATAGGGCTCCACACCAGGAGTTAGAACGATCCCGCCAACCTTTAGCTCCTGAATAGTCTCTTTGGCATCAAGATTTATGGCATCTGTCGGGCAGACATCTGCACATTTCGTGCATTCTTCGCCCTTCATATGCAAGCAGGTGCTAGGATCGATAGAAGGCTTATTGGGTACTGCTCCGGCATAGGGCATACCGATTGCATTCCTTTTTCCCAAACTATAATTGAATTCACTTGGAACCTGAACAGGACATTCAGGCCAGCAGAGGCCACAGGTTACACACTTGATTGGATCTACGTAGCGGGGCATTTTCTTAATTGACACCGTAAATTCCCCTGGCTCTCCATCAATTTTTTCAAGCTCCGCTAATGTTAGTATCTCGATATTTGGTTTGTTTACCGCTTCCAGAAGTATTGGTGTAATTGCTCCAAGAGCAAAATTGTCTTCAGCAGTTCTATAGAGCTGGGTCATCTTGCCGCCAATATGTGGCTGTTTCTCTACCAAATACACCTTAAAGTCAAGATCAGCAAGATTCAAGGCAGCATGAACCCCTGCCACCCCAGCACCAACTACCAGTACCGACTTTATTTTTTTGCCATCACTCATCATTTCAATCTCTCTCCTTCTATAATGAATTTGATATCCACAAATATTCTATATTTAGGCATTTTAAAAATTTTATTTTTGATGCTCATCTATCATGTTAATTTGCATCATGTCAAGGGAAATAAGAATAATTTTTTTACCAAAAGCCCACCATATGCCAACGCTTACCAACGCCATGAGAGCATAAAAACAATAATCAGTCAGTAGCTGTCCCAAGAACATAGGAACCTCTGTTGAGGATTTCTTGGAGGCAGCTCATCTTATCATTTGGTGCAATGTAATTTGTAAATAAAAAATAACGAAGATGTGACAACTGCCATAAAGATGATAAAGAATGTATTAAATCCATAAGCCTTGATAATCCATCCTGCTGAAATCGGAAATAACGCAGGGAGAATATTTCCTGCACCGGCAATTCCAGTGTAAAGAGCCCTGTTCTGGTTGTCCGAAACTTCAAGCAAAACGCCATTTATTGAGATTGAATATAGAGAATAAACAATACCCCCTACAATAAAAACACAAAAAAACCCTGAAGAGCTATTTAAAGCCATCACAAATAAAGGAATAAACAATGTCAACAGCACACTGCTGTACAATAAATACCGGTATCTAATTCTCTTTGAAATAAGAAACAGCAACATGCCTGTTACTACAACTCCAGTGACCTTAAATATTAGAAACCTGCCTATCTCGGAGCTTCCGACCTGAAAATTCTCTTTGGCATACAATATTAGAAATGGAAATATGGCAACGCTTATACCAAGGGTGTTAACAAAACCAAGATAATATCTAAGTTTTGAATTTGATTGGATCTCCCACCTAATGGCATCTAAAAAAGCCTTCAGCCCCTTAATTTTATAACCGGATGCCACTGATTCTTTGATCCGCCAAAAACCAACGGATGCAAGGCCGAGAAAAACTGCAGCAATAAGCAACATAAATGTATAATTTTCCGGAAACTGACGAGACATTAATACCCTGCGTGCAAAAAAGGCTGAAATCAAAACTCCGGAGCCAGTTAATACCTGGCTTATTGAAAAAAATGACTTTCTGGAATCAGGCAAAACCGACTTACCTAAAATATCAGTGTAACTAATATTGGCGAAAGCCCCGCTAAAGGAAAATATAGTGATAAGAATAAAGATAAACAAAATCCGCGCATCACTACTCAATGATAAGGAAAAAAATAACAACAGAGACAAACCTGCAAGGGATGCAATCCTCGAATTAATTCCCAATAAAAGGTACTTCTTTTTAAAGTTCTTATTTTGCAGATAAGGCGAAAAAAATAGCTGGGTAAAACTTGATCCTCCCAGCATAATGGCTGTTAACACACCTATATGTATTGAACTGCCGCCTGATTCAATCAACATTGATGGAATTATCGTGTCAACATCCATAAAATTCTTCGCCAGGGCTAAAAAAACGGCATGCATTAAAAATGAATAAAAATTATGTTTGGAAACTGATTTGCTTAAATTCATTTGGTCTAAATTAATCTGTTTTTCTTTCATTCCATACTTTCATTAAGATTACCCTTGTTTTTTCCTAACTTTCATTAACCAATGGTATTCCTGATTTCCATAACATTTACGAAATTTTCTTGAAAATAAGTTTTACCTTTGATGGCATGTATTGTTTTCACAGAGATCAGGGTGTTGTTAAAAAATACCTCACATCCTTCCATATAATCACCAACCCTTACTTGTGCAATACTCATTCTCAAACTTCGAAGAAATCGTTTAGAGAATTGAATCCGAAACTAAAGTTATCGAAACGGTTCATCCCAAGAAAAAAGTCTCCTCTTGACTCATATTACGAATATCTTTGATATCAATTATTGGTAATACGTCTCTTCTTATAAATACATGGAATTTTCTCTTGAGTAGATGAGTCAAGAGTAGACCCCTTTTCTAATTTTTGATCTTGGTTATCTGGCGTAAATATCAATTGGCATACAAAAAGTCTGTGCTCTTTACACCATATTGCCAAATCGTTTTAGAACCAATATCCCCCTTTACTTTACGTCTATCGTCCCGCTTTACATGCATGAGAATAACAAAGCGTGCAAATCGTAATTTTAACTTGCGTTTTGCACGGACGGCGGTATTATAGGGCCATGATTACTCGAAACATCTCAGAAGAACTGGTCCGATCCGCGGCGGAGTATCCCGTGGTTACGGTCCTTGGTCCCCGTCAATCGGGCAAGACTATGCTGGTCCAGATGACGTTTGCAGACAGACAGTACTTCTCCCTGGAAGACCCGGATATCCGAACCGCAGCCGAAGCCGACCCCCGAGGATTCCTCGACCAGATGGAAGATGGCGGTATCCTGGATGAGGTGCAGCGTCTTCCGACCCTGCTCTCATATATCCAGGGAATCGTCGATAAGGATAGACGGCCGGGGCGTTTCATCCTCACCGTGAGCCATCAGCCACGGCTGCACGAGGCAATCAGCCAATCCCTGGCGGGCCGCACCGCCATGCTGACGCTGTGACCTTTCTCACTTCCTGAACTTTGCCGCTATAAATCCAGGTGGACACCCTTCGAACTACTCATCCAGGGATGTTTTCCCCGGCTTCACGAAGAGGGGCTTGAACCGCGCAGGTTTTTCAACAGCTACATGCAAACCTATGTAGAGCGCGATGTACGCGCCTTGATCCACTTGCGCGACCTGGCTCAATTTCAGAAATTCCTCACCCTGTTGGCGGGCAGGGTGGGCCAGATCGTCAATCTCGCATCACTTTCAAACGATGTGGGCGTGTCCAGCATGACCATCAGGAACTGGTTGAGCGTGTTGAAGGCGACATATGTCGTGTTTGAACTGCCGCCGTTCTTCGAGAACATCCGAAAGCGTGTCATCAAGTCCCCCAAGATATACTTCACTGACGTAGGGCTCGCCGCTTTTCTGCTGGGCATTCACACGGAGGAACAGGCGTTCCGCGATCCCCTGCGCGGCAATCTGTATGAGAACCTCGTGATTGCCGAGATTGTCAAGGGTGCGCTCAACAAGGGAATAAGGCCTGAGATATATTTCTTCCGCGACTCTCGCGGCAACGAAGTCGACTTGCTGATAAGGGAAAAAGGCGAACTCACGCCCGTGGAAATTAAGTCCGCCGGGACTTTTTCCATGGAATTCGTGAAAGGCCTGGAGCATTTTCAGGCGTTGGGACTTAAACCTGTTACTGCAGGCATGGTCCTTTACAGCGGCGAGCAGCGATTTGTTGTCCATGGCGTCAGCATTCTCAATCCGCTCCTTGCAGAAGACATCTGGGAGATCCTCACTTCTCCGGTGAAACAAGGGGAATCCTGACTTCCAATATCACCCGAGCAGTGTCATCTAAGATTGTTCAGCAACGTCCATGCGTAACAGGAGGTCGAAGTCTCAAGCAAGAGTTGGCCAAGACGAGCTAGAAAATCCTCCCGGTCTCTATTGTCCCGGAAGATCACCCTTCTTTCAATCCCCCGGACAATGATATGGTGAAGCATACCAGGGGCGTCTATCCGTAATTGACATGGCACGTATTCCTTTTATCATGCACCTCATAATATGGGCTCATCACGGATTAGTGTGAAAATATACTAAATATGCCATTTTTCTGTAGAAAAACTCCTATATTTTCTATAAATAACAATGGGAAATCTCCAGAAAGGGGTATTTCCCATATGTTATTATTACCTATCGGATTCGTTAAGGATGCTGCGAGGGCGGTGAAACGTATTTGCAAAGAAGAATTCACAGAGGTTAAGGATTCAGCATTAACTGAGTTGTTAGGTATTCCGACATTGGTGGTGAACATGTTCGCCCTTCGCAGGGAGGGTGACCCCATGAGGTCCTTCATCTTTGGTGTGCTCACCGTGGAGATATCGCCATATGTCCTCGATGCGGAGCAGTATGTGATAATGTGCATGAAGAAGAAGGGCGATCTGTTCGCCATCTGGATATTTGGGGAAAGATGACGTTTCTGCATTTCTCCTCACCTCGTTTTAAATGTGATCAATGTGGGAAGAAGCCCTTTACTGAAGAGCTATCCTTTGTTGAGGCGAACCGGAGGCAAACCATTGGCTTTGAACAGCACATATATGAATCCTGCATACCGAGCAATCGTAAAAGGGTTGCCATTGAGGAAAGGTTAAGCCAATCCACTGTTCGTGCTTTAATCGCTGGGCTATAAATCCAAAGTAGATCGATCTGGAAATATCCTGACAAGGATTTTGGGGATTGATGAAATATCCCTTAAAAGGCACGAGTTGTAGTGTTGATAGATTCCATGTAATGAAGCAGTTAAATGAGCGATTGACTCAAATACGCAGAACAATCCAACAGGGTGCTAACGAGGAAATCAGAGACATATTGAAAGGGAGTCGTTGGATACTTGTCAGGAATCGATCAGAGCTTTCCCCCAAAGAGGAAAGGCATCTCAGTGAGATATTGGAATTCTGTCCGGAAATCCGACAATTGTATCTGCTCAAGGAAGAGTTCAGACAGATATTTGACAAAGTAGATAGCAAAGAAAAGGCAGAAAGGTTTTTGCGGGCATGGAAGCCAAAGTGCCTTTACACGGGAAATAAGTTCCTGATTAAGTTTTTAAAAGCATTACAAAATTGGTGGAAAGAAATCCTCAACTACTTTGAGCAAAGAGTTACCAACGGATTCGTTGAAGGGTTGAATGGCGCCATCAGAAATATTATTCGTAGGGCCTTTGGCTATAGAAATTTTCAAGATTTTAGACTCCGGGTGTTTGCGGAATAAGGATGATTCAAAATAAGGCCAAAAACCTGGAAGAAGCGCTACTGCTCAGTTAAAAGGACATATCTCGAAGCTCGGTAACTGAAACGGAGTAAACCTGGGGTGGGTGAGGAAGTGTCTTCTTTCTCTTGTGAATTGCGCTACCAAGGGGGATAGTGCTCAATTCTCAGAGCTCCAGGCAATTTCTTTGCCCTCTAGAAAAGGTATTCTACGCCGAATACATTAGCAAAGGCCTACGAAATGCCATCTTACGCAGAGAGCAGTGGCGGTATTGTATGGTTAATTTATGTAAGTTTACCCACTAATCTGCGACGAGCCATAGCTTTTCAGCCTTTGATGTTTAGACCATTTATTAGGTGTGTGAGCTAAATACTGGCCATAGTATGACCGATCGCACTTTCCAAATATAGGCATAAAAGTAAAAAATATATAAACAAAGAAGAAAATTAGTGTAAATTAATTTACAAAATATTAATTTTATAGTACACTTCTTTTAACAATCAAATGTTGAAAGGAGTAGGCCAATGTTGATTCCTTTCAAAAAAGATCCCATTGAATTTAATCAAAATTCATTA
>Ga0116200_10000904_pt1 | contig 10886 bp, 14 predicted proteins | sample Mar14436cmmetaG_FD_94478 | JGI IMG/M metagenome (GOLD analysis project Ga0116200, IMG submission 94478) | Marine hydrothermal vent microbial communities from Guaymas Basin, Gulf of California to study Microbial Dark Matter (Phase II) - Marker... ... | reverse complement strand
TATGTTTGGGCGTGTTGGAATAGGGCTCTGTTTTCGGGTTTTTGGGCAGCTGTGAGTATTATTGAACAATTTATGTAGGCTATTCCTTGTAGTTTTTGTTGCTTTCTGCATGGTTCTTGTAAGTTTTGGTTGTTTTGGTGAATATGGTATTACCTTCATATTTTATGTTCCACTAGTCTTCCCACGTGTGGGGGCTGTATACAAAAGCATCGACGAATGCACTGTTGTTTTAGGTTTATAAGAGTTTAGCTCTTACTATTTCGGTGTTAAACGAAGGGGTGTGAGTATGCGGAAGGTGGATGCGGATAGCATTCGTAGGTGGCGTCGCAGGGGTTTCTATAGCGAGTCTGTTCTTGTCAAACTTTTGGAGAAACACGGATATAAGGCTGTTCGCGTTCCCGTAAGCAATCCTAGCGCTAACCCGCTTCCCGACGTGATTGCTAGGCGCGAGCTTCACGTTTATGCTTTTGAAGTGAAGAACGCCAGCTACTACGCGTATTTTCCCCGAAGCCAGATAGACAAGCTTTTTAGGTTTCTAGACGAGCTCGTGCCTATTCCTAAGCAGTATAAGCATTCTGTTTTAGCTGCGCATTTAGGCAAGAAGTGGATTTTCAAAGAAGTCCCGTGGTCGGTTTGGGAAAAGGGAAAACTTCCGGAAAAGGCTAGAATACTGAAGAGAGACCGGGGAAACTTCAATTTAAAGACTGGGCACAAAACCTAAACGCCTCGGCGCCCGAGGAGGCGTTTTATGAAAGCTTTGGTTGTCTACGTTTCGGTTCATCACGGCAACACGGAGAAAATAGCTCGTGTATTGGCCAAGGTTCTTCGAGCTGAACTTCTCAGGCTTGATGAGGTTGATGCAGAAACCGCAATTACGCATGATGTGGTGGGATTCGGCTCTGGAATATACTTTTCTAGGATTCACAAAAGCCTTCTACGATTCGTTAGCGAACTGCCAAAAGTGAATCGTGGAAAAGCATTCATCTTTTCTACGAGCGGATTTGGCTTAGGTTGTCATCGACCGTTGAGGAGAAAGCTTTCAGAAAAAGGCTTCTGTGATTATGGTCCGTTTAAGCTTGTAGGCGGAATCAACAGAGGTAGACCTAACGAAGAAGATATGCAAAAAGCTGAAACTTTCGCCCGGGAAATACTTCTCAAAACGAAACAGATTTAAACGCTGACTAGATAATCCGAATTTTGCTGATGAACCTCTTCCGGAGGCTGATGAAAATTATGACCGTATTGAGAGGAATAATCGTAAACTACCGTGTAGGTCCTAAATCCCAAAGACCGAAAGAATGCATAATAGAATTCCCAAATGTTAAGTCACCCCGCGAAGCTGCTAGGCTCATAGGTAGAAAAATCGCGTGGAAAGACGGCGAAAACAAGATAGTTGGCAAAATCGTTTCGACGCACGGCAACAAAGGACTCGTGAGAGCAAGATTCCGTAAGGGAGTTCCTGGACAAGCCCTAGGCAGTTCCGTCGAAGTTATAGGCTAAGCCGCCTATTGCTGAATTTTCCCCGGAAAGTTTTCATTTCGTGCACGTAGGCTGGCATATAATCTAAGAAGTCTTGAAGCTGCAGTATGGGCACAACGGGAACGTTTCGGTAAAATTTGAATGGCGCCGGCACGAGCGAAATAACGATGGGTACTACGAGAATTTCTTGCCATTCAATTATCCGCGGCATCTGCCTAACATGCCTTTCGATGGAGCCAGCGAAAGCCTCGGCTCGTTGAATCTGCGCATCCACAGCCTTCGCAGTAGCTGCCTTCCGCCATCCACGATTCCAATGTTTGCAATCAGCACACACGATTAGAGGCTCCTTTAAGCCTACAACATCGATTTCCCATCTTCTTCCAGCTGCTTTGAACCTAAAATTCTTCTTAACCGCGTACCCGTTCGCCTTGAAAGCCAAAACAGCTACTTGTTCAAACTCATCCCAATCCAGAAAACGGCATACATCCTCGACGTCAGCGCCGAGTTCCAAGGCGCGAACAGCCAAAGCCAACCGTTGCTCCCTACCAGCCTCCACGAAGCAGCCGCGCACATAAACAAGTCCTAGATTTTTATACTTTTGAAGCAGCTTTTCAAATATTTCGCTAGAAATTTTTACATCTCTTTGTAACAATTGAACGTGCACAGGGTCTCTTTTCACGAGTTTTAGAATCGAAATTACTAGTTTGCGTTCAAAATTTATTTTTTATCCCTGCTTTTCCACATTTACTTGTTCATAAAACAAGCTTGTTTAGGGTTATTTAAAAGGTTAACTCTTCCGGGTTCGCTGCGCATCCGCAAATGATTTTAGGGTAAGCTTCTAATCGGTAAAGTGCATTGGAAGGTTGAACATGTATGGCTAGAGGTGTCCAGATAGTTTTTCTAGGCACGGGCGGCGGGAGGTTTGCTATGATAACTCAGAGGCGGCGTACAGCTGGAATTAGAATAATAAGCGAAAAAGCCAACGTTCACCTAGACCCCGGACCCGGGGCGCTCGTCTATTCGATTAAGGAAGGGTTAGACCCGCAGAAGCTGAACGGCATCCTCGTTTCTCATTGTCACCCAGACCACTACACAGACGCCGAAGTTTTGATAGAAGCCATGACTCGAGGAATGACCCGAAAAAGAGGAGTGCTCGCCGCCCCTAGAAGCGTGCTAAAGGGCAGCGAAACTTGTCAACGCGTCATATCAACCTATCATCAGTCTATGCCCGAACAGACATTAATCCTCGAAAAAGGCGTAGAATTCCAGATTCAAGACCTAAAAATTAAGTCGACGGAAGCGCGACATACGGAACCGGACACGGTAGGCTTCAGATTTGAAACCACGGCGTTCGGAGACTTTGCCTACACGAGTGACACGGAATACTTCGAGGGCATAGGCGAATATTACCGAGGAGTGCGGCTTCTGCTGCTCTGTGTTATGCGTCCTTCAGGGAAACCGTGGAAGGGACATATGACAACAGACGACGCGATAAAAATCGTGCGAGAGGCAGGCCCTGAACAAGTCATCATAACCCATTTGGGGATGCAGATGATTTTCCAAAGTCCCTTCAAAGAAGCGAAGAAAATTCAAGAAAAAACAAGCGTCCCCACATTGGCTGCTATGGACGGGATGCGCGTGATGCTTGCGGAAGAAATAAAGATTGAAACTCCATCTAAACGGGGGCAATCAGCCTTAAACACATTTATTTAACAATTAATTCAATGTCTTCAGAAGGCGCGAACATGAGGTTGGTTATTCGAATAGGCGGCTCGGTTATAGCTTCACCAGTAAACGTGGAGCTGATCGAGAAATATGCGCATATACTTAAACAACTGAAAATCCAAGGACACGAGGTCGTTGCAGTAATAGGTGGAGGAAAAACCGCGAGGAAATTCATAGAAATCGCCAACAAACTCGGACTCGGCGAAAAAGACCAAGACGAAGTTGCAATTTCCATTTCAAGGCTTTTCGCCCAACTATTCATAAAAAAGCTGGAAAAAATTAGCTGCGGAAAAGTTCCCACAAGTTTAGCGGAAGTTACGCGTTACTTGGATGAGGGAAAGCTGGTGGTTATGGGCGGGTTGAAGCCGGGGATAACCACGGACACGGTTGCAGCTATGGTTGCAGAGAAAATAGACGCCGATTTAATCGTGAAAGCCACAGACCAGGAGGGAATATACGATAAAGACCCCCGGAAACATAAGGATGCTGTAAAGCTTGACCGCGTAAGCATCGAAAATTTAACACAAATCTTCGAACGGGACAAGCACGAGGCAGGAATACATCAGATTCTAGACCCGGAAGCGGTGAAAATTATTCAGAGAGCCCGTCTAAAAGTGGTTGTTGTAAACGGGTTCAATCCGGAAAACGTCTTGCTTGCGGTTAAAGGTAAAAAAGGGATAGGAACGTTAATCGAATAACTATGGGTTAACCATTCGGAGCAATTGGCTTTTATTTGGAACTCCTTCCATTCGGTTATTACCGATAATTATTGTCGGCGTATCTTTCACCTTGTTGATTTTGGCTGAAAACCATCCTCTGATGCTCGCGAGGTCGTAGATTTTGAGTTCTAACCCATATTCCTCAGCTACCTCTTTCGCGATTCTCATTGCCGATGCATCATCACGTGATACGTGTTTCTCAAATCTGTGCTCCGGGGGATACCCTCCCCATACCCACGCTTTCGATTGAGAATCAAACGGCTTAACAATCCACTTCGTCTTTACGAAAACCATAATTCGCTTCGGCATAACCCGCCCATGCTAATTAAAAGCGAATAGGAGAAATAAGTTTTTGTCACGTCGTTTATGTCTGGTTTAGATGATACTTGCAGCAAATTTAATTAGGGATATGCCTATTCCTTTTACATGACGAAGAATATTAGGTCCACGCTCTGATGCTGTATATGGAGATGATGAAGGATGGCAGAGATAGGGCTTAGATCGCCGATGCTCGTCAGAGATGTAATGAGCAGTCCGCCCATAACCGTAGATGAAGATACCCCAGCCGACCAGGTAGCTCAGGCTTTGAAGGAGCACCGTGTAGGCTGCGTAATCGTAACCGGGAAAGAAGGAAAACCTCTAGGCATAATAACCGAACGCGACCTCGTCTTAAGAGTTCTAGCTAAAAATCTCATCCCAAGCCAAGTTACAGCAAAAGAGGTTATGAGCAGTCCGCTCATGACTATAGATCCTTCGGAGACGTTGACCGAGGCTGCTCGGAGGATGAGTAGACTTAACATTCGAAGGCTGGGCGTAGTTTACAAAGGGCGGCTTGTCGGCATAATTTCAAGCAAGGATATATTGGCGATAATGCCTGAGCTTATGGAAACCATGCAGGAAAAGGCGCGTATAGAAAGCGCTAACTTGGAGGAAACGTTAGAGTCTTCGTCTCTCGCTGGCTACTGCGACAACTGTGGAATGTGGTCGGATGACCTAAAAGAGGTTGAAGGACAATTTCTATGCGTAGATTGTAGAACGGAACTTGAGGAAGAATGAGCGGGGCGACTGTTTGCGTGTAGCCGAAATCATGAGTAAAAACTTTCCGTTCATACGTGAAGACGAACTTGTGACAAAAGCCCGCGCTATGCTCCGTTCCCATCGCACGAGAATTTTACCCGTAGTAAACTACGACAAACGGTTGCTCGGAATTATTTACCGACGAAACATCATGGCGATAACGTCCTCCGTATCTGCGATACGAGTCAAAGGTTTAATGGAAAACCCGCGGCTTGTAGCTGTGCTAGATGAGGATGGTTATTCCGTAGCGAAACGGATGGTTAAGCTAGATGAGTGGTATGCACCCGTAGTAGAGACAAAGGAAAATAAGCTATACAAAGGCGTGTTAGGACTCGAAAACTTCATTGCACACTTTTTGAAAACTGGCTCCTCAAAGCTTTCCGAAACATTAGAAAGCATAATGTCCAGCGAAATAGTCACGTGTTCGCCAGATGACGAAGTTGACAATGTATGGCGTTTGATGCAGAGAAAAGCCTTCGCTGGACTTCCAGTCGTGAAAAAGGATAAACTGGTCGGCATGGTAACTCAAAAAGACTTTCTGGACTCAGGTGCGGTGATGCCTACTTTCGAGTCGAAAAAGGGGAGATACAAATCGCCGCCGAAAATCTCAGCGATAATGAAAACCTCTGTAATATCTCTTAAACCGTCAGCCACAATACGCAAAGCAGCCGAAATAATGCTGAATAAAAACATTGGGCGTCTACCCATAACCGACGAAAAAAATAGACTGGTTGGGATAGTGGACCGAGAAGACATCGTGAGAGCTTTCCTCTATGTTTAACCGAGTTTAGGAGATGAAAAATTGAGCAGAAGAGAAGGATATCGGAGAAGCCTACGCGAAAAAGGACCCTTTTCGCTGAAAACCCATCCGCCGCGAAAAACCGAAGGAGAAATTATGAAAATCGCCAAAACCACAGTTGTTACGATGGCGCCCACAACCCCCATATACGACGCTCTCCAAATAATGAACAAGCAGGGTTTCCGCCGGATACCTATTGCGACGCCGGGAAAGAAACAGCTCATAGGAATAGTAACCGCCATGGACATAGTGAACTACCTAGGCGGGGGCGAAAAATTCCAGATTATACAGCGAAGGTTCGGTGGAAACTTCTACAAAGCCATAAATGAGCCTATTAAGGTGATTATGACGGAAAAGGTTGTTTCAGCGCCGGTTTCGGCGAAGCTCTCCCAAGTTTTAAATCTTATGAAGAAACATAACGTCGGCGGGCTCCCTATAATAGATAATGAGGAACGAGTTAGAGGCATAATAACCGAACGTGATGTAATGATGTTTTTCGCAGCAAAAATAAGCGGAATGAAAGTTGAAGATTTAATGACACGGAAAGTAGTAACCGCTCTACCCCATATGTCCATAATTGAAGTGGAGAAAACCATGATTCAAAACGGTTTCCGACGATTACCCATAGTTTCCGCTGGAAAAATAGAAGGAATAATCACAGTCATGGACGTAATCCGGTTTTTCGGCTCTGGAAAAGTGTTCCAACACCTAAAATCCGGAACCCTCATGCAAGTTCTGCACACGAACATAATGGAGATAGCGGCTCGAAACGTGGTGGTAACAACGCCAGACGCTGACATCGGCGAAGCCGCTCAAATCATGCGGGAGAAGAACATAGGTGCTCTCCCGGTGGTGGAAAACCAAAAACTTGTGGGGGTAATAACGGAAAGAGACTTCTTCAAGGCGATTTGACGGGAAAAGCTATTTCGAAATTTTGATTAGCAACATTAGTTATATTGGTGGCTGAAAAGGGGGAAACGGTTGATAGTTGACACGCTTCTATATAATGGCAAAGTTTTCGTCGACGGTGAACTAATAAAAGCGGGAATAGCTATAAATGACGAAAAGATTTTCCGAATCGCCAAAACACCAAACCTTCCAGAGGCTTCTAAACGCATAAACCTTAAAGGAAACGTGGTTATCCCCGGCTTAGTTGACGTGCATGTTCACCTGCGGGACGAAGGCAAAGCCTACAAAGAGGATTTCTACACGGGAACTATGGCGGCTGCCGCTGGAGGAGTAACAACGGTTCTCGACATGCCTAACAACGAGCCTGTAACCATGAGCGCTTACGCATTAGAAGAGCGGATAAGCCTTACCCGTGGACAAATCTTCGTCAACGTAGGCTTCTACTCGGCTCTTCCACAAAGCTACGCAGAAATCCGCGACATACTTGAAAAAGGCGCCCTAGCATTCAAACTTTTCCTCAACAAGCAGATAGGAGGCGTAGACATAGATAGCGACGAGGCACTACTCGAAACGTTTCACATTCTAAGCCGCGCCGGCGCTCCGGTAGCAGTGCACGCTGAGGACAGAAGGCTAATCGAAGAGAAGAAGAGAAAGCTTCAACGAAGCGGAAGAAACGATTTCAAAGCTTTCTACGAGGCACATTCTTCCAAAGCTGAGGAGAACGCGGTGAAACGCATGATAAGGCTGACGGAACAAAGCGAAGTTCAAACACATTTCTGCCATCTAAGCTCGAAAAAAGGGTTGAACCATGTGAAAAAGGCTAAGGAAAAAGGGTTATTCGTAACATGCGAAGTTACCCCGCACCATCTGTTCCTGTCGTCGGCAGACCTCGAAAAATACGGGGGGTTCGCCGTAGTTACGCCTTCCTTGAAAACTAGGCGTGACGCGGAAGCGCTCTGGCACGCGTTAAAAGCTGGATGGATAGACATCATAGCTTCCGACCACGCGCCTCACACTATCGGTGAAAAAACCGCGGATTCCGTGTGGGACGTAAAGCCCGGAATCGCTGGGATTGAAACGTTGCTTCCCTTAATGCTCAACGAGGTTAACCGTGGACGCTTAACACTAGCTGAGCTTGTCCGCCTTACTTCCGAGAATCCGGCGAAAATTTTCAGGATAAACCTCAGAGGCTTGCTGAAAGAGGGCTTCTACGCTGACCTGACGGTTGTGGACATGAAAAAAACTCATCAAATAGACGCGTCAAAGTTTTATTCCAAAGCGAAGTTTTCGCCCTTCGACGGGTGGAAGCTTCGGGGAAAACCCGTTAAAACGTTTGTAAATGGTGAACTCGTGATGGAAGACGGCGAAATAGTTGCTAAACCGGCGACGGGAAAGCTTGTTAGGAGGGGACAGCTGTGAAGTTCATAACCGACGGGATGTTGGGGAAGATAACTCGGTGGCTCCGCATGTTGGGACATAACGTTAAATATTCAAACAAGCTCGACGACGCTAAGCTCGTTGAAATAGCTCGAAAAGAAAAAAGAATATTGCTTACGCGAGACCTTGCTTTGTATCAGCAAGCTACAGCTAAAGGGGTAAAAGCCTTCTACCTGGAAGGTGTGGACGAAGCGGAAAAACTAGCTCGGTTGTCTAGAAAATTCGGGTTTGAACTTGAGATAGATATGAGTGTTTCGCGGTGTCCGAAATGCAACGCCCGTGTAGTGCCCGTGGAAAAGGAAGAGGTAAGCGGTCGTGTTGAAGAGACCACGTATAAGTATTACGACAAGTTTTGGAAATGTCCGAAATGCGGGCAGATATATTGGCAGGGTGCTCACTGGAAGAGAATAAGAGAAACGCTTGAAAAGGCTAGAAAGCTGTCTGAAACTTTGGAGAAAAGGAAATAATTGTTAGGCGTTTTCCAGTAGCCACTTCAGAGGAATGTCTTGGTATTCTCCGTTTGGAAGGGTTCTGCGGATGGTTATGGGAAGAATTCCTTGCTCTAGCTCCTTCAAGGCGATGTCTATTGGATTTGAAATTTTTTCTGAAACTTCGATGAGCACCGGAGCGCCCATGGCTATCTGAAGAGCCCTAGCTCCCACTATTCTAGCTCTTTCGAAGCGAGTAAGCTTCGGCGGTCCTACCCGGATTTTTCTTTCAGCATGTGACGTTGTGTTAGAACTCCCCGGGAGTTTCTCCTGGGCCTTTGGGCGGTCCGGGCGGGGTTTTCATTTTTCCAGCGGCGATTATGTCGTCGATTTTGAGTATCATTGTTGCGGCTTCGGTTGCGGACTTGATTATTTGTTTCTTTACTGATAAGGGCTCGATGACTTGGGCTTCGAGCATGTTTCTAACTTTGCCGTCGTGGACTTCTAGTCCGGCCCATAGTTCGCCTTTTTCGTGGAGGGCTCGAAGCTCTGACAGTATGTCTATGGGGTCGAGTCCGGCGTTTTCAGCCAAGGTTTCGGGTATAACCTCTAATGCTTCTGCATAGCTTTGAACTGCTAGCTGTTCTCGTCCGGGCAAGGTTTCAGCGTATTCTTTTAGGAGCCTAGCTATTTCGGTTTCTGGGGCTCCTCCGCCGGCTAGGATTTTTGGTTCTTGCACTATGTCGCGGACCACGCATAGCGCGTCGTGGATTGACCTTTCGGCTTCGTCTACGATGCGTTCGGTTCCGCCTCTTATTAGTATGGTTACGGACTTGGGGTGTTTGCATCCTTCTATGAAGGTCATTTTGTCTTCGCCTATTTTTCGTTCTTCGACTACTTCGGCGTATCCGAGGTCTGCCGGGGTTAGGTCGTCGAGGTTTGTAACGATTTTGCCTCCTGTTGCTTTGGCTAGTTTCTCCATGTCCGACTTCTTCACTCTTCGGACGGCGAGTATGCGTTTCCTAGCCATGAAGTGCTGCGCCATGTCGTCTATTCCTTTTTGGCATAGGACTACGTTGGCGCCGGCGGCGGCTATTTTTTCAATCATTTCTTTTAGCATTTCTTCTTCTTGTTTTAGGAAAGCTTCCATCTGTTCAGGGCTGTCTATGTTGATTTTGGCGTCGAACTCTGTTTTTTCTATTTCAAGCGGGCATGCGAGGAGCGCTATTTTGGCGTTTTCTACACGTTTCGGCATTCCTGAATGGACGATTTCCTTGTCTAGCACTATGCCGTTTATCAGTTTCGTGTCGGTTATGGATTCTCCCGGTTTTTTCTCCACTTTTACGTCGTCTATGTCGACTTTGTATCCAGTCGGCGTTTTCTCTGCTACTTGAAGCACGGCTTTAACTGCTAGTTCAGCTAAGTATTCCCTGTGTTCAGCTACGAGTTTGCTCGCCATAGATGTCATGGCAGCCTTTTTTATTTCGTCCGTTGAGAGCGGGTTTACTTCTATGGCTATTTTTTCGAGGATTTCGAGGGCTTTTTCCGCTGCTTTTTTGTATCCGTCGATTATGATTGTGGGGTGAACGTTTTTCTCGATTAGTTCTTCGGCTTTGGTTAAGAGTTCTCCAGCGATTATCACAGCGGTGGTTGTTCCGTCGCCAGCCTCGTTGTCCTGCGTCTTGGAAACTTCAACCATCATCTTCGCTGCCGGGTGCTGAATGTCCATTTCGTCGAGTATTGTCCTTCCGTCGCTCGTTATTGTTACGTCTCCGAAGCTGTCAACGAGCATTTTGTCCATGCCCTTCGGTCCAAGCGCCGACTTCACGGCTTCAGCAACTATCCTAGCAGCCATTATGTTTGCATGCTGAGCCTCTCTTCCCCGCGAACGGCTAGACCCTTCCTTTAATATCAGAATGGGTGTACCAGCTAATCCTCCTGCACTTGCAGACAAGTTTTAACAACCTCCTCCTTTACATCATTCCACAAGAGAAAAACAGCATCTCAATATAAATTTTTCTAACAAAACATGCAACAACCGCTCAAAAACATGTAGGAATGGTTTTCCTCTAGCTGCTTAGGAAAAAGACGAGTGCTAGGCAAAGATAAAACTAAAGAGCTTACAGCTAAGGTTTATGAGCTTTGGGAGAGAAAAGTTGTTGTTCCAAGAATTAGGCATGGAAAAAAGCAAACAGTTGAAACTTTGATTAACGAGGAAGCTCTGCTCCTAGCTAAATACTTGAGAAACGAAACACAATAATGGATACCAAGAGTAGTAAATTCAAAAAAGATTCTGACAATCAATAAAGGAAT
>Ga0116200_10000903_pt1 | contig 10887 bp, 8 predicted proteins | sample Mar14436cmmetaG_FD_94478 | JGI IMG/M metagenome (GOLD analysis project Ga0116200, IMG submission 94478) | Marine hydrothermal vent microbial communities from Guaymas Basin, Gulf of California to study Microbial Dark Matter (Phase II) - Marker... ... | reverse complement strand
TTCGGGCTTGGCTCATAGCGGCATTGGGTGCCGAACGAATCACCACGACGGTGATTCGCGGCACACACCTCGGAGCGGCACACGATGTGCCGCGAGAATGAGCGAGAGCCATGCCGGAACATCTTGATACCTTAATTTGGGTTGCGGGCGTTAAGCCCGCGTTAGCTGGAAATACCCGCTTATCGAATTAACACTATTTTATCTTTTCAAATATCCGGATAAGGAGTTTGACATGGCTTTGTACAAGGTTTTGATTAGCGACAACCTGGCACCGGAAGGGATTGAAATCCTTCAACGTGATGATCAGATTGAGCTGGAGATACGGGTGGGAATCTCCCCTGGAGAGCTGAAGGAGTGCATCGGAGATTATGATGCCATCATTACCCGGAGCGGAACAACCATAACTGCCGATCTGCTGGAAAATCCGGGACGGTTGAAAATAATTGGCCGGGCCGGTGTCGGGCTGGACAATATTGATCTTGAAGCCGCCAGCATCAAAGGGATTATTGTCATGAATGCCCCTACCGGCAATACCATTGCCGCAACGGAACTGACCATGGGTATGATGCTGGCAGCCGCCCGGAAAATTCCAGCTGCCAACATCTCGCTGAAGCATGAGGAATGGACTCGGAAGAAATTCATGGGACGACAATTATATGGTAAAACCCTGGGGGTTATCGGCTTGGGACGGATTGGCGGCAGCGTGGCCGCCCGGGCCAAGGCCTTCGGGATGAAAATCATTGCTTTTGATCCTTATATCAAAAAAGCCAAGGCCACCGGACTTGGGGTTACCCTTTATGACCGTCTGGAAGATGTTTTAGCTTTAAGCGACGTGATTACCGTCCATACCCCGAAAACCGATGAAACCAGGGATATGATTTCAGTTCCAGAGCTTAACTCTATGAAGGATGGGGTCATTATCATCAACTGTGCCCGGGGTGGAATTATTAATGAGGATGCCCTCTATGAAGCCGCGAAATCCGGGAAGGTCTTTGCCGCCGGGGTAGATGTTTTTGGCCAGGAACCTTTAGGACCTCACAAACTGCTGGAACTGGACAATGTTTTTGTCACCCCCCATATCGGTGCCAATACGGTTGAGGGCCAGGAAGGTGTAGCGGTAATTATTGCCCGGCAGGTTATTAACGCCTTGCAGGGTCGGGCCTATGAGAATGCAGTCAATATTCCTTTTATGCGCTCCCAGCTGCCGCCGATAATGCAGCTTTATTTCGACCTGGCTGAATCCATGGGCCGCCTGGCCGCCCAGATTTCCAAGGGCCGTCCGGAATCCTTTGAACTGATCATGGTGGGCCAGAAGTTTAAAGAGGATTTCGGCGAGCGGGTTTTTGACATTCCTTTCAGTTTTCAGCCTTTTACGGTGGCCGGGCTGAAAGGTTTCCTGGAAAAGAATATCAAGGAAACTGTTTCCTTCATCAATGCTTCCTACCTGGCCAAAGAGCGGGATATGGAGATTCATGAATCCAAAACCTCATCCTATGAAAATTATAATGATCTGCTGCTCCTGCGGCTGAAAACCGATGTTGATGAACACCTGCTTGGCGGGACGGTATTTGCCGACAATGTTTGTCGCATCCTGTTTCTGGATCAGTTTCACCTGGAAATGGTGGCTAAGGGCAGCTACCTTTATTTTAAAAATATTGATAAACCGGGGATTGTCGGGCGAGTGGGAACGGTTCTGGGTAAGCACCGGATCAATATTGCCGGCTTTAATCTGTCGCGAATCATGGGGGGCAAGGCGGTTTCTTTCGTTTCTCTGGACAATGATGTTCCTGAACCGGTTCTGGAGGAATTGTTGGAACAGGATGGTTTGCTGGAAGCGAAAGTAGTCAGTTTATGATCTAAGCTCTATTTGCATAGAGGGTAAAAGAAGATGGAAAAGCAGAAATTGCATCAGAAAATCTATGCTAAGATTGAGGAACTACCCACTCTTCCCGCAGTGATTCCAAAGCTTTTGAGCCTGATGGATAATCCCAAAAGCAGTGCTGCGGATGTTACCGATATCATTTCCCATGACCCGGCCCTGACGGCTAAACTTCTCAAGGTGGCCAACTCCGCTTATTACGGCTTTCCCGCAAAAATATCTGATCTTAAGCACGCTGTAGCTTTGTTGGGGTTTAACCTGGTGAAATCGTTGGCTATATCTATTGGCGTCATTAAAAATCTCCCCCGGGGGAAGCAGTCGGCCTATTTCTCTGCCTCCGGGTTATGGCTGCACAGCCTGGTGGTAGCCACCGTTATGCAGGATATGGGTCGCCGTTTTTATTCCCGGAACGATAATCACGATTATCTCTTCATTATTGGTCTCTTGCATGATTTGGGCAAGGTGGTCCTGGACCAGTTTTTCCCTGAGAGTTTCAATGAAGTGCTGGAAAAGGCCAATGCCGGGGAGCATGTCAAACTGCACCAGGTTGAACGGGAGGTTATTGGCATTGATCATTGTGAAGTCAGCGCCATGTTGCTGACCCGCTGGAAATTTCCGCCAAAAATTGTCCAGCCCATTGCCGGACATCATCGACAGGAGGTTTTGGCGGGGGACAGCCAGAAGGATGCGGTGTTGTTGCGCATAGCCAATGTTATCGCCCAGGAATTTGGGCTGGGTAAGGATGGAAATTCTAGGCCTAATCCCCTGCGTCCCGGTGACCTGGAATTTATCGGGGCTGGCGAAGAAGATTTGCTGGCAATAAAAACCAGCCTGGAGGAAAAACAGGGTGATATCGAGGCATTCTTTGCGGCGCTTGGTTGATAATCGGAACAAGAAAATTAAGGTTTGGCCAGTGGCTTCAGCTTTTTTCCCCGGCCATTTGCTTAGCGACAAAACCTGACCGCTCAATTCAGACATTACTCAGAATGGGTTGTTGAGGATGGAAAAGCGGGAGTTGCATCAGAAAATTTATGCCAAGATAGAAGAACTTCCCACCCTGCCGGTGGTACTCATCAAGCTTTTAAGCCTGATAGATGATCCCAGGAGCAATGCAACCAGTGTCACTGAGTTGATCTCCCGTGATCCCTCCCTGACCGCCAAACTGCTCAAGGTAGCCAATTCGGCCTACTACGGCTTTCCTACAAAAATATCCGATCTTAAACATGCTGTAGCCCTGATGGGATTCAATATGGTGAAATCGTTGGCAGTTTCCATCGGCATCATTAAAATTTTCCCCCGAGGGAAACAGTCAGAGTATTTTTCCGCTCCTGGATTGTGGCTGCACAGCCTGTTGGTGGCCACCGCTATTCAGGAACTGGGACGGTGCTTCTGCCCCCGGGATGAAGATCTTAATCATCTCTTTGTTGTCGGTCTCCTGCATGACTTGGGCAAACTGGTTTTTGACCAGTTTTTTCCTGAATTATTTACCGAAGTGCTGGAAAAAGCCAACGCCGGAGAGCACATTAAGTTGCATCAGGTCGAACGGGAGATTATCGGCATCGATCATTGCGAAATCAGCGCTATGCTGCTGACCCGCTGGAAATTTCCGCCAAAAATTGTCCAGCCCATTGCCTGGCATCATCGGCAGGAGGTTTTGACGGGGGATAGTCAAAAGGATACGGTATTGTTGCGGATTGCTAATATTGTTGCCCAGGAACTGGGGTTGGGAAAAGACGGTAATGCCATGGCCAATCCCCTTCGTCCCGGTGATCTGGAGAATATCGGCGCCGGCGAAGAGGGTTTGCTGGCAATAAAAACCAGCCTGCAGGAAAAACAGGGTGAAATTGAATCCTTTTTTGCCGCCCTGGGATAAGGTTTGAATGGGGAAAACGGTACAAGGTCTTGACGTAGAGCGTCCATTTTCGAAAATTTAATATAAGAAAAAGCCTAAAGTATAGTGGTTTTGTATGAGATTTTTACCTTGACAAGGGGTTTATATTTTGTAAGGTATGCAAATAAAACTATATTCTGTATCCGCTTTTTTGAAAGTTGCACGATAATGAGAAGGAGTGAACATGGATGATTACAGTGAAAATGGCATTGGTGCTCTGCGGCTAACCCGCCGGTCTTTTATCAAAGGCTGCACAATGGCTGCTGCCGCTCTCGGGCTGTCGGAGAGCATGATTCCCCGGTTGGTATCCGCGGCTACTTCGCCCCAGCGGCCCCCGGTTGTCTGGCTTCATTTCCAGGAATGTACCGGATGTTCTGAAAGTTTGCTTCGTGCTTCTCATCCTGATCTTGGCAGATTGATTTTTGATCTGATTTCGTTGGATTACCATGAAACAGTCATGGCTGCCGCCGGTTATCAGGCTGAAGAAAATCTTAAAAACACCATTGATAAGTATGACGGCAAGTTCCTCTGTGTGGTCGAGGGGGCCATTCCAACCAAGGACGGTGGTGTTTACTGTAAAATTGGCGGCCGGACGGCAATGGATATCCTGGCCGAAGTTGCCCCCCGCTCCGCTGCGGTGATTGCTATCGGCAGCTGTGCATCTTTTGGCGGGATTCAGGCTGCGGCCCCCAATCCTACCGGCGCCGTCGGAGTTCGGGATCTGGTTCATGGCAAGCCGATTATCAATATCCCCGGTTGTCCGCCCAATCCCATCTCGTTTTTAGGGACGGTTCTTCATTACCTGACCTGGAAAAAGCTGCCGGTTACCGACAACCTGGGGCGGCCGCTGTTTGCTTACGGGCGCAAGATTCATGATCATTGTGAACGGCGCGCCCATTTTGATGAAGGCCGTTTCGTTGAACAATTTGGTGACGAAGGACATAGACAGGGTTATTGTTTGTATAAGGTCGGCTGCAAAGGTCCGGCAACCTTCAGTAATTGTCCGGCGGTCAGATTTAATGATGTTGATCAATGGCCGGTCAGTGCCGGTCATGGTTGCTGTGGCTGCACGGAGCCGGGTTTTTGGGATACCATGACTCCTTTTGAAGAGCGGCTGCCGGAAATCACAATACCACTTGGCCAGGGAACGGTTAGTACGGCTGCTTCGGTTGGGCGTACGGTTATGGCCGTGACCGCAGGTGCCATTGGAGTCCATGCGGCTGCCGGAGTGGTCCGAAGAGTGACCAAGGGGACAGCTAAGAAAGATGAAATTCGGGAAGAATAGGTGGCGGTTGCAGACCTCTAATGCTTGATTTTGTTGTGGAATGAAGGAGAACCAGATGGCGAGAAAGATTATTGTTGATCCTATTACCCGTATCGAGGGCCACTTGCGGATTGATGTCGAAGTTGCCGACAACGCGATAACCAAGGCCTGGTCATCGGCCCAGATGTGGCGGGGAATCGAGGTGATCCTGAAAGGGCGTGACCCTCGTGATGCCTGGATGTTTACCCAGCGTATATGTGGGGTTTGTACGACGGTGCATGCCATTGCCTCGGTCCGGGCGGTGGAGAACGCCCTTAAACTGGAAGTGCCGCTTAACGCCCAGTATGTGCGTAACATGATGGTCGCTCTCCATGCTTTTCATGATCATATTGTTCATTTTTATGTGCTTTCAGCTTTGGACTGGGTGGATGTGGTCTCAGCCCTTAAAGCAGATCCGGTAAAAACCGCCAGCCTGGCTCAGAGCTTATCTGATTGGCCGGGGAACAGTGCCAAGCGTTTTAAAGCGGTTAAAGAAAAGGTTAAAAGTTTGGTTGATAGTGGTCAACTGGGGCCTTTTGCCAACGCATACTGGGGACATCCGGCGATGGTTCTGCCTCCGGAAGCCAACCTGATGGCGGTCTCCCACTACCTTGAAGCCCTTGATTACCAGCGTAAAGCTGATCAGGCCATTGCTATTCTCGGTGGTAAGAATCCTCACATCCAGAACCTCGCTGTTGGTGGGGTGACGACGGCCATCAATCCCAATCGTGATGTTGCTCTCAACATGGATAAACTGTATTGGATTAAACAATTAACTGAAGAGGTACAGTCATTCATCAAGCAGGTTTATCTTCCCGACGTTATTGCCATTGGCGCCCTGAACAAGGAATGGCTCAGCTATGGTGAGGGGGTGACCAATTACCTGGCGGTACCTGATATGCCGTTGGATAGCGCCGGTACTACTTTCGACCTTCCCGGCGGTACCATTTTTAATGCTGATCTCGGTTCATTAAAGGAGTTTACCAGTTTTAAAGATGAGTATTTTCGGGACAACATTAAAGAGCATGTTGCCCGTTCGTGGTATCAGGGAGATAGGGATCGTCATCCTTTTGATGGTGAGACTATCCCCAGCTATAGTGACTTTGATCCTGACGGCAAGTATTCCTGGTCTAAAGCCCCACGATTTAATGATCTTCCCATGCAGGTGGGACCGTTGGCCCAGGTGCTGGTGGGATATGCCAAGGGGGATGAACGCATCAAAGGCTATGTTGATGATGCTTTGGCACGAGTCAGTTCGCTGGCCGGTGTTAGGGTAGGGCCGAGCGTCCTTCATTCGACTCTCGGGCGCCATTTAGCCCGAGCGATCAGGACAGCAGTTTTGTCGGATTACGCCCTGAAACACTGGCAACTGCTGGTGGATAATATTGATCGTGGCGATCTTGCCATCATGTACCAGCCTACCTTCCCGGCGGGAGAACAACAGGGTTTCGGTTTCCATGAAGCCCCTCGGGGGGCGTTGTCCCACTGGATTGTTATTGAGAATGGCCATATTAAAAATTATCAGTGCGTGGTTCCCTCTACCTGGAATGCCGGACCACGGGATGTACATGATGCACCCGGTCCCTATGAGGCATCCCTGGTGGGTAATCCCATTGCTGACCACGAAAAACCTTTAGAGGTTTTGAGAACAGTTCATTCCTTTGATCCCTGTATTGCCTGTGCGGTGCATCTTCTGCGTCCGGAGGGAGGCGAATTAAGTACCGTCAGAGCCCTGTAGGAGATAACTATGCGTTATGAATTTGAAAAATATCGGGCGTTTGGGGCATTATACCGGATTACCCACTGGGTATTTGCCGGATCCTGCATTGTTTTACTGTTTACCGGCTATTATATCTATGAGCCATGGTTTACTACCATGCTTGAAATTGGCTATGATGATTTCACCGTAGCCAATGTGCGTTTTATGCACTTTGTGGCGGCATACGCTTTTATGGGTGCGGTAATCGCCAGATTTTATCTCTGGTTTTTCGGCAATAAACAGGAGCGGATTACCGATGCGTTGCCGGTGACTAAACGCAACATTAAAAACTTTTGGGGTGCAATTCTTAACTATCTCTATATCAAGTTCCATGTGCCCCGGCTTGGACATAATGCTTTGGCCGGCACAACTTATCTGGTCACCTTTCTTCTCAGTATGGTGATGATTTTTTCTGGTTTTTATCTCCTTTTTCCTGAATCGGTACAGCTACAGGCCTGGGGAGGAGCCATCTTCGGGAGCCAGCAAACCGCCCGCTTTGTGCACTTTATCCTTATGTTTTATTTTATCTTTTTTGCCATGGTGCATATTTATATCGCCATCTGGAATGATGTGATGTTTGGCGAGGGGGTGGTGTCGGCAATTATCTCCGGCAGCAAGTTCCTCCACCTTAAGCGGCCGAAAGTTGATTAATGGCCGAAGCGGCAGTCAGGTTGACGGTTCAGGGAACCGTTCAGGGAGTTGGCTTTCGCCCTTATGTCTACCGGTTGGCGGAGCAGTATAATCTCTGTGGGACCATAGCCAATACCTCTGTCGGGGTTGTAATCCGGGTGCAGGGCGCAGCCTTCCGGATTGAATCTTTTCTGGCAGCCTTGCCAAGGGGATGTCCCCCCCTTGTTTCCATCAGCACCATGAAGTGCGAGGTGGACGAGAAGCCGGTACCCGCTGCCGGCTTTACTATTTTACCCAGCGTCCATGAAGAAACTGTCCAGGCCCTGTTTCCTCCCGATATTGCCCTTTGCGCTGACTGTCGGCGTGAGCTGCATGATCCAGCGGACCATCGTTATCACTATCCCTTTATAAATTGCACTAACTGCGGCCCCCGATTTACCATTGTTCATGCGCTCCCCTATGATCGCTGCCGTACTTCCATGGCTGATTTTAGTTTATGTCCAGCTTGTGCTGATGAATATAAAGATCCATTAAATAGGCGTTTCCATGCCGAACCGGTTGCCTGCCCGACCTGTGGCCCCCAGCTTTCCTGGCTGAACGAAGCAGGGTGTTCCTGTCCGCTTGTTGATCCTTTGGAAATGGCCGCCACAGTCCTGAAAGCCGGAAAAATCATAGCTATCAAGGGGTTGGGAGGATTTCACTTGGCGGTTGATGCCATGTCTTCCCCGGCGGTCAGTCGGCTGCGGGATCGTAAGCATCGTCCGCATAAGCCGCTGGCAGTGATGGCTCGGGATCTGGATGCCATTCGCCATTACTGTCGGTTATCACCAGCGGCTGAGATGGAGCTGGCCGGTCCAACGGCACCGATTGTCCTGCTGGAACGTCTGCCGCAAAGTACATTGGCTCCGGAAATTGCTCCGGGAATTGCCGATGTAGGGATGATGCTTCCTTATACTCCACTCCACGAACTGTTGTTTTCCCATGACGATGCCCCGGTGCTTCTGGTGATGACCAGTGGCAATTTGAGCGATGAACCCATCTGCGGGACTATTGAGGAAGCTGTCGACCGTCTTGGTGGCCTGGCGGATGGCTTTCTGGTCCACAACCGGGAGATTGTCATGGCCGTCGATGATTCAGTGGGGCTCTGTGTTGCCAATCAGTTTCACTTGCTTCGCCGATCCCGTGGATATGTACCGGCACCACTATCTCTGCCTTCTTCGCTGCAGTCTGTGCTGGCAGTGGGTGCGGAACTGAAATCCACTTTTTGTCTGGTCCGTGGCCGGCAGGCGGTACTGAGCCAGCATTTGGGAGATCTTGAAGATCCGAGGACCGAGAGCTTTTTTCGATCTTGCTACGCTCATTTCAAGAATTTGCTGCAATTTGAACCCCGGTTGGTGGCCTGTGATCTCCATCCCGATTATCGCTCAACCCGTTTTGCCCAGAGCCTCGGGTTGCCGGTGATCCAGATTCAGCATCACCATGCCCATGCGGTGGCAGTGATGGCTGAGCACGGGCTGGATGGTCCGGTCCTTGCCGTTATTCTGGATGGTACAGGTTATCATCCCGATGGGACGATCTGGGGTGGTGAAGTGTTGATGGTGACGTTTGAATCGTATAAACGGCTCGGACATCTGGAGCCGGTTTTCCTTCCCGGAGGTGATCGCGCCGCTTGGGAGCCATGGCGAATGGCTGCCGCGCTCCTGTATGGACAACATGGTGAATGCTATGAAGAGCATGGCGGCTGGCTGCCTCCCGGTTGGGAAAAGATTGATCCACAACATCGCCGGCTTATTACGAAGATGATGATGCAGGAAATTAATAGCCCACTTACCAGCAGTTGTGGTAGGCTGTTTGATGGGGTCGCGGCATTGACCGGAGTGCGGCACTATGTCACCTATGAAGGGCAGGCAGCCATGGAACTCGAGAGTCTGGCCCGCTGTGCGGGAAAGGGGATTCCCGGTGTTGGTATAGACGGTTGTTATCCGGTTTCTTTATCTGCCCGCCCTACAGGCCTTGTCGTGCAACTCGAAGGGTTGCTGGCGGGTCTTTGTGAAGACGGTAGAAAAGGGGTTTCCGCAGCCGACATTGCCTGGGAATTTCATGATTGGCTTGTTCGATCGTTGGTTGAAAATATTACCCTGGCAGCGGCTGAAACCGGTATTGACAACGTGGTTTTTAGCGGTGGCTGCCTGCAGAATGGCCTGTTGATGGAAGGGTTTTCTACCCGATGCCGGGCAGTGGGTTTGACGCCCTACTTTCCGCTTCAAGTCCCTGCCAATGACGGAGGAGTTTCCCTGGGTCAGGCGGTGATTGCCGGAACCAGGTCTGCCGCAAATTTATCTTGTGTTTAATGAAGAGGCATTCGTCCGGCGCCCAAAACCGCCTGTCTGTCGGCAGACACGGCAGTGAGCCAAGTCCGAACATTTTGGATACTTATTCAGAAGCTATCAATGAAGGTGTATTATGTGTCTAGCTATTCCCATGCAGGTTATAGAGGTCCGCGGGACAACCGGCGATGCCTTGCAGCCACCGCTGGCCATTGTTGCAGCTGAAGGCGTGCAGCAGGAGGTCAGGCTTGATATTGTTGACCGTATGCCGGCGGTAGGTGACTACGTGATTGTGCATGCCGGATTTGCTCTTCACAGCCTTGATGAACAACAGGCCCGGGAAAATCTTGTCTTGCTGGAAGCTCTTGCTGCTGGTAGCGATGAAATACGTTGATGAATACCGGGATCAGGCCCTGGTACGGTCTCTGGCATCCCGGATGGCTAAACAGATAGACCGCCCGCTTCGGTTCATGGAAGTATGTGGTACCCACACCATGAACATTTTCCGTTTTGGCCTTCGATCACTCTTTCCGACCTCGCTTCAAGTAGTTTCCGGTCCGGGATGTCCGGTGTGTGTGACGGCAGCCGCTGATATTGATGCCTGCATTGCTGCTGCTGAATGCCAAAATGTTATTACGGCCACCTTTGGTGATCTTGTGCGGGTTCCCGGCAGTCGTGGATCATTGGCCGAATCCCGGGCACGGGGCGCACGGGTGGAAATTATTTATTCGCCGATTGATGCTCTTGAACTGGCCCGTGAAAATCCCGATAAACTGGTGGTTTTTCTTGGTATTGGTTTTGAAACGACGGTGCCGACGGTGGCCGCAGCCATTGCACAGGCGGCGACGTTGAAGCTTGAAAACTTCTGCGTTTTATCTCTTCACAAGGTGATGCCGCCGATTTTTGCCCGGTTATTAGATGGTGAGCCCCAGCTTGATGGACTTCTTTGCCCCGGCCATGTGGCAACGATTGTCGGTTGGAAGGCATTTGAGCCGGTGGCGGCCGATTATAATCTGCCTTGTGTCATCAGTGGTTTTGAACCGGTGGATATCATGCAGGCACTGGTGCAGTTAACACAATTGGTTGTCCGTCAAGAGG
>Ga0116200_10000901_pt1 | contig 10897 bp, 9 predicted proteins | sample Mar14436cmmetaG_FD_94478 | JGI IMG/M metagenome (GOLD analysis project Ga0116200, IMG submission 94478) | Marine hydrothermal vent microbial communities from Guaymas Basin, Gulf of California to study Microbial Dark Matter (Phase II) - Marker... ... | reverse complement strand
TACAAACTTCTACAGCTACTTGGTTTCGTAAAACCCCTCTTTTTACCAGATTCACCCGTTTTTTCTTATCGCATGCATTATGTCGCTTCTTGTTATTATTCCTCTTAATAAACGTCTATCTCTTCTATCAACAACAAGAAGCCTTCCCACATTGTTTTTTGTCATTTTTTCGAAAGCTTCAGCAACAGAGTTTTCTGGAAAAATTGTAAGCAAATCCTTTGAACATATAGCCTCTATGGTCGTGCTGCTTCGCTTTTCTTTAGGAACTTTCATAGCGTCTTGCAACGTGACAATGCCTAAAACCTTGCCCATCTCATCTTTTATTGGAAATCCTATATGATGATGCCTAGCTATTTCTTCCAAAAACTCTGCGACAGTCACACTTGGCGATAATGTAAGGACATCCTTTGTCATAACCTCTTCTACTCTCACCTCTTCTAACGTGCTTATTTCGCTAGGTGTAGGCTTTGTGGAAATTTCTGCTGCACCAGGAATAGGAACACCCCTCTCTCTCATTTCTTTCATTTCTCTAAGTGCGCTGTTCCTTTTGTGCATGGACAATTGGATTAGATGAGCTAAGGTTTCCGGTTCAGACATTATTTCCTTTACGATTATGACGCCCTTTTCAACAGCCTTTTTTATCAAGTCTTCACCCTTTTTTGTTCTCACAATTATTATAGACCATTCTTTCAATGGAGTTGCTCCGCCGATGCTTAAATCTGCAAATTCGGAAGTAAAATCAGTGCAGGTTCTACAACGGTTCATTATATGCTCCTTAACTTCTGAAATTGGTATCTTAACAACACCTTCCTGTGTAAACACCAGATACTCGTTTGCAGTTAAATCCACACTTTGAATCTCATTTGCTGCAACACCATGCTCATGTAATAAATATTCTAATAGTTTATCCAGAGAAAACGTCCAAAGACAAAAAAGCCCTATAGTTATTTCCAAACTGTCCATAAGTTTATGCTGCCAAGCCTCAAGTTTTCGAAGCGCAAGAACATGACAAGGAACGCCAACAAAAGCCAAACGAATCTTACCGTGCTCAAAAACTGCGCGGCCAAAAGCTTCAGCGACAGCAGAAGGCACAAGTTTACAATCAACAGCGGAAAGCATATCATCGGGCACGAGACTTATCAAAGGTCTAACTTTTACCGGCACTTTAGAAGAAGCTTCAGAAACTATGGCACCGTCAATCATCTTTTCGCTTAAAGCAAAATTGAGAAGAGCGTTTATAACGCCTCCGCTTTTGCCAGCCACTCTAAAATCTGGGCTGGTGGCTTGGGCAAGTAAAATTTCTCTATAATAGCCCAAACTTTCTCTTCTATGATTGGCGTCTGCAACGAATCTTAACATTTCAAACATAAGCGTTTCTGTGTGAGGGCATATATCATAACAGATTGGACAACTGTCTAAATTTTCAGAACAATCGTGAAGCCTCTTCGGCTTTTTATCCTCTATCTTTATTGTATGAATTGGACAAGCAGCTTCACATGCACCGCACAAAGTGCAAAAGCCAGGGTCTATTATTACACGTTTTAAATCGTTGAATGCTATTAGGCTGTGCTTTTCTTGTTGCATAATATTCCCTCACCTTAATTATGATAGAAACATGCTTAAAATGTTCACCTATTTTTAGAATATGGAAGGAAGCTGTTGTATTACGGGTTCTATAAGGTTTAGAATGATTGTGGGGTAGATTCCCAAAATGATTATTGCAGCAACAAAAATGAAAATTGGAATAAGCATTTTCTTTGGCTCTTTGACCTTTTCTTCAATTTTCGGTTCTTTAGCATACATGTAATTGATCAGTCTTAAAAGATACGCTGCTTGAATAACGCTTGTTAAAACACCTAACACCGCCAGCCATCCCATGTTTGCTTCTATAGCGGCTGTGAAAACAAGATATTTCGCAATAAACCCAGCGAACGGCGGGACACCCGCAAATGAAAAGGCGCTTAAAGTTAGGGCTAAACTTGTCAAGGGCATTTTCCGACCGATTCCAGAAATACTTTCTAGCGTTTTAAATCCCATTTTGTTTAATATGCCTACTGCCATAAAGGATAGTGCCGTGGTTATTCCTCCGATGAAGAAAAAGTAGAGGTTACCCATAACCCCCAGAGGTGTTACGCTTGTTATTGCTACCAGGTTGTATCCTACATCAGCAATGCAAACGTATGCAAAGAGGCGCTTTACATTTCTTTCAGTTAAAGCAAACAAATTGCCAAGAACCATTGTTAATGCGGATAAAACTGCCAACATAAAAGTCCACTCAAAAACTTTAGGAGGCGTCAAAACATAGATGAGAACCCTCAACAAGACATAATAGCTTCCTTGGTCTACCAAGGCGGATAAAAAGGCTGAAGAAGAGGCTGGTGCTGCCGTGTATGCGTCAGGCAGCCACATATGAAACGGGACGATGGCTGCTTCAATTGCATATCCTGCTGCAATAAAAATAAAGGCTAAGGCAAGAATTTGTTTGTTTTCAAGGGCTATCAAAGCTTCTTTAACTGCCCAAAAATTGAGTGTGCCCGTAATGCCGTAAATTATTGAGAGTCCGTAGATTATGAAGGCGGAGGCGATGACTATCATAACCAAATATTTTAAGGTAGCATAAAAAGAGGCTTTAGTTCCGCCATATAGCATTAGGAAGCTTGAGCCAGCTGCCGTGGCTTCCCACAAAATAAAAAGCGTTAAAAAGTCTCCTGAAAAAGCAGTGCCTATCAAACAGCCAGTAATCATTAGCATAACAGCATAATATCTTCCAGAAGTTTTTTCGCTAAAACCTATGTGAAAGAGGCCGTAGAGAAAGACTATTGCACTTACTATCGTGAACATCACAGCCATATAAATCGAAACGGCATCAATTGAAAAAGTGCTTGAAAATATCAGTTGCGAATTTTCTGCAAATGTTACGTTAACTAAAGGTTGTGTTGTTGCCTGTTCGTAATATTTTGTGGCTAAGTTTGCAACAGCAAAGGCCGCACTAGCGTAAATTATTGAAAACCACACTAATGTGAGAAGTAGCTTTTTGTTTGCGTTTTTTATCTTACGTGCATACTTAAAAATTGGAAGCGTCAGAAGCGAGTAGACAACAAAACTTGCTATAGGCAAGCAAACATCCAAAATTTCCAACATAAGTTTCGCCCCCTTAAACAAAGCTAGCTGTTGTAATTAGTTGTATGAAAAATGTTGGCCACACCCCTAATATTACAACAAGCACCGTTAGAATAGCCATTGAGAATTTCATAGCCATTGGAGATTCTTTTACTTCTGCAATTTTTTGTGGACCTAGGAAAATGTGGGTCACGTATCTTAGAGCGTATGCCAGAGACAGAACGGTTGCCACAAGCATTAAGGCTGTTGGAAAAATATAGAAGCCATCGTTGTTAATTATTTCAAAAGCGCCGATAAATATGAGAAATTCACTGAAGAAACATGCAAAAGGCGGAATTCCAGCTATACTTAGCGCCGAAGTTGCTGAAGAAGTTGCTGTCACAGGCATTTGACCGGCAAGTCCACCCATTTCACGGATATCGCGAATTTCAAGCTGCTTCATAAGGGCTCCAGCAGACAGGAAAAGCAAACCTTTACTAACTGCATGATTTACAAGATGCAACACTGTTCCCGTTATCGCATTTTGAAACGGAAACAAGGAAAGCCCGAAAAGAACATAACCCATGTGCGCTATGCTCGAGTAAGCTATTATCCTCTTCACATCGTTTTCAACTAAAGCAATAAAAGAACCGAAGAAGGCGGATATTACTCCAAACACCGCTAAACCATGCAAAAACAGGCTGCCAAAATCTGTTCCCATAATTGCTGGGAAAACAATTCCAAGTGATAAACGTAGTATGGCATATGCACCCGCGCTTATTATTACGCCACTTAGAAGCGCAGACATTGGTGCTGGTGCCTCAGAATGAGCATCTGGAAGCCACATGTGAACAGGGACAACAGCCATTTTAACAGCGAAACCTACAGTTAGTGACAACAAAATCCACTTTACAAGGTCTGGCTCAACCAGCATTAAGGCATCTTTCGCCTGAAACATGTTTAGGTCACCTGTAACCATGAATATAGCGCCTATCCCCAAAAGCACAAAAACAGCACCTGCATGGGTGAAAATGAAAAATTTGAATGCTGCACGGTAAGGCTCTTTGTAGCCCCATCCACCAATTATAAAATAGGCTGGGACAAGCATGAGTTCCCAGCAGAAATAGAAAAGCAACAGGTTAGAAGTTAGAAATACGCCGACTAGGCCTACAAAAAGCAAGGTCAAAAGTGCATAATATTCAGGTAAGCCTTTTCTTTCTTGCATGTAATTAATTGAAAAAAGCGCTGCTGCCACGATTAGGATTAAAGTTATAATTGCTAGGGAGAGGCTTATTCCATCCGCGAAAAGTGTTAAGGATGAGCCAAGAGTTGGAATCCAATAGTATGCTTCAACATATTGGTGTTCGGTGCTGTTGAGAACTGAAGGCACAATAGTGAAGAGTAACGCGATATCGATAACTGCAATTAAAGCGACTAGAAGTCCCGCTGCCTTCGCTTTTCGTTTTCCTATAAAATATACAATTGGAGTGGCAATAGAAGGAAGCAACAGTGTTAATAATAGTGCGTTTTGCATTTTTTCACCTCGAAAGAGTGAATATTATTAGTATTAGAATTATTAAAAATCCTAGGAGAACCGCAGCAATATAGTGCTGTAGAGATTCTGGATTTGCTCCTTTAATTTTCGATGCAGACACGACGGTTTTGTTTGCTATTACCCCTAATATTTCATCAACAAGAATATCTAAGTAAATGTAGGTACTGTGAGCCAACCGGATAATGCCGCTTGAAACGTAGTAGGGTAGCCTTTCAAAAATGGTTACCTCAATACGATGAGCACCCCTAGCCACCAAAAGAAAGCCCCTAGCAACAATTTTTCCGTAGAACTCATCAAAAAAGTAACCATGCTCAAGAAGAACATTTATAGGCACCAGCAATCTCCGTTTTATTTTCTCCAGTATTTCAGACTTGTAATAATTAAGGTATACAGGAGTTCCTCCTAAAAAGAGGATAAACAGAAAAACAAGTGTGTGCCAACTGAAAACTTCGTTTATTCCCATCTGAACAGGAACGCCCATAAACTCTCCGATTAACGGTCCCAGAAAACCCCATGCAAAGCATAAAGCAGCCAGTATGCCTGAAGCAAATAGCATTATTTTAGGAGGCTCGTGTAGATGAACTTTCTTTAGATATTCTGATTTTTCTCGCAAGAAGGTTAGAATAATAGATCTTAAAGTATAGGCGAAGGTTATTGCTGTAGAAGCATAGATTGTCAGTACAAGTAAAAGGCTTCCAGTCGACCAGAGGCTGTTTATGATGAAACCTTTACTGAAAAAGCTTGCAAATGGAGGCACTCCTGTTCTAGCAAGCATGACGACTATGCTTAGTCCAAAGGTTATGGGCATTGCTTTTCTAAGGCCACCCATTTTTCGCATGTCACGAGTTCCTAACGCGTGAATGATTCCACCTATTGTGAGAAAGCCTAGTCCTTGGAAGAAAGCGTGGCTTAACATGTGGAATAGGCTTGCGAACCAGCCCAGCGAAGACGGAGAAGAGGCTGATCCTAATGCTGCTATCATGAAACCTATCTGGCTTATGGTGGAATAAGCTGGAACCCCTTTTATGTCAGGCGTGTGCAAGGCGAGAGTAGCACCAATCAATGCTGTTATTGCTCCTACCCAGGCTACGCAAGAAAGCCACATAGGAATAGCCGCAACCACCGGCCCAAATAAGATAAACAATCTTGCAAGCAAGTAGACTCCGGCTTTTACCATGGTTGCTCCGTGTAAGAGGGCGCTGACTGATGTTGGAGCTTCCATTGCACTGTAGAGCCATGTGTGAAGCGGCAGTTGAGCTGACTTGGCTATAGCCCCCCCGCGCATTAGAAAGGCAACGCTTGTTAGGGTGGGTAACGGCACATTGCTTACGTGTTCGATTATGTAACGGAATGAAAAAGAACCTATGCTAGCATAAAGTAGGGTTATTGCCGCCAATAGGCAGACGTCGCCCACACGTGTCATTAAGAAAACTTTGATGCCAGCGTTTACTGCTTCTGGACGTTTATACCAGAAAGAAACGAGAGAGTAAGAGCACAAACCCACTATTTCCCAGAAAATAAACATTTGAAAGAAGTTGTCAGATATAACCAAACCAGTCATTGAGCCTATGAAAAGCAGCATGAAAAAGTAGTAGCGAGTTAATCCCTCTTCTCCAGACATATAGCCTAAAGAATATAAAATAACCACAAAGCCAAAGAAAGAAATCAAACTTGCAAACAAAACGCTAAGGGGGTCGATGAAAACTCCAGCGCTTATGCCCAATGATGGAATCCACTGAAGCGTGTATTCGTTGCTTTCTAATGTGTTAAAGTAGACATCGGGCACCATGGAAAATGCAAATATGGTAGCAGCTAAACAAACAAGAACAGCAAAATACTCTTTAGCTCTTCTACCTAAACGTGCCACAAGCGGAACAAGCAAGCTTGAAAGTGTAGGGACTAGCCAGACAAGCCACGGCGCGTATGGAATCATCCATCTTCACCTTCTTTACTGTTTTTTTCCAGCTTTGCAAGCTTTCGGATGTCACAAGTGCCATACCTTTTTGAGGCGATGATTAGTAAAGCGAATATTACAGCTGTTAAACAAGTGTCGGTGGTAAAAGCCAAAATTAAAAACACTTCTCCCAAGTTTTTGTTAAGCGATGAAGCCAACAGCACAAAATTCATGGATGCAGCTATTGCGATTAATTCTATTGATATTAATATTTTCAGTAGGCTGTGCTTTGTTAAAAGACCGTAAAAACCAATTGCCAACAGCGTAATTGAAAGAATCACATAATCCATTAGCTTTCCCCCCGCTTCCTCTCATAAAGCACAATAGCAATGCCTAAGGCAACAGTAAGCATGACTAAGCCCTGCAAAACAATGTCCAAAGCCCTTAAATTCCAAAGTGCTTGAACGAATGAGCTGTCTATGGAAATGTTGGTTTGAATAGTTGGTAGAGAAAGAAAGATTGCTGGAAAAGACATGAACATTCCCAAAGCCACAATCAAAAGTGTGTTTCGCGTTGATTTTTCTTTTTTCAGCTTTTCACTTAGCATTTCACTAGATAAGAAGAAAACTGCTAAGGTTCCTAATCCTATGGCAAACTGGAAAACAGCAACATAAACCGTGCCATTCACAGCGTAGAGAAGACTTATCAAAATAACCGTGCATGCCAAACAGACAACAGAATATATGGCTTCCTCCAAATAAATCGCCAAACAAGCTGAAATAACCAGTCCCGCAGCAACCACTTCTAAAATCATTTTAATTCCCCCTTCCGCTTTTAGGCTCTACTACCAACTCCGACTTATCAGTTGAAGCAAGCTCAAAAATCTTAGAACTTTTTATAGCGTTTCTGGGGCAGCTTTCAGCACATTGATAACAGAAAATGCAGCGGTCAAGATGAAAAAGCGGTCTCTTCTTTCCTTCCACATCAACCATTTCAATAGCCTTCGCTGGACAATCCCTAGCACACAAACCACAACTTATACACAAACTAACATCAAACACTTGCCTTCCACGAAATCCTTCTGGAATTTCAGGCCTAACTTCCGGATATTTCCTAGTGGCAGGTTCCCTAAAAATGTGCGAAAGCACTTCCTTCAACATAGGTGTTAACCTAAACTTCTTAACCAATTCTACATCATCCCCTGCCCCATTAACTGACTGAATACCACAACAGCAATTGTCAGCATAAGAGATACGATTGAGAGAGGTAAAAGCACTTTCCAATTGCCAACAACAACCTGGTCGATACGTAACCTTGCAAATACGCATGTTAAATACTCTGTGATCAAAACGACAAAAAGAACTTTCACTATAAACCATAACGCATAAGAAAGTTCTGGTAAGCCGAAGAGAACTGGCCCGTAGGGTCCCCCAAGATAAAGTTCAACTGCGATTGCGGCGCCGAGAACTATTTGGGTATCCTTTGCAAGCTTTAGAAAAGCAAGTCTTCTTCCGCTATATTCGGTTTCGTAGCCTCCAACAATTTCCGTTTCAGCATGAGGAATGTCAAAAGGGTCTTTCTCAAGCTCTGCCTGCAAAGTGGCAATAAACAGTATGAAAGCCCATGGAATCAAAATGGCGAAAGGAATGTTCTGTGCAGAGGCTATTGCTGAAAAGCTGAGTGAATTAGCGAGGAAAGCTGGAGCCAATGCAAGAATGAAAAGGGGAATGTCATAACCAAGAAACTGTGTTAACACTCTGGTTGCACCTATTACGCTGTAAGGATTTGTTGAAGCCCATCCAGAAAGGAACAAGAAAAAGTTTGCAATCAACACTAGAGAAAGAACGAAAACCAAGTCACCTTCGAAGCTTGAATTAGTAAGCACGTTGGCTCCGTCGATGGGCATAAAGAAAATTGCGAAAGTAAAAATGGAGAACGCAATTATGGGCGCAAATTTGAAAAAGATTTTTTTAGAATCTCTGGGGACAATGTCTTCTTTGGCCAATAATTTTGTGAAATCAGCAAACGGTTGCAGTATGCCCGCCTTTCCAGTGTATGTAGGGCCCATTCTATTCTGCATTCGTGCTTCCATTTTTCTTTCAACCCAGTCACAGACCAGCGTAAGCAAGGAAATAAATGTGAAACCGGGAAAGACAAGCACACGAAAGACAAGCTCCAAGCTCAAGATTTTCTCTTCCTCCCTACCTGTCTGTGCATGAAAAGCAAGGGTCTAAGCTCACCAGGCTTGCGGGTATATCAGCTATGTTGCTTCCTTCTGCTATGTTAACAAACGATCTGATATTTGCAAGTGTCGGGGTTCTCACTTTAACACGTTCTGGATACGCGGTATTATTGCTCTTTATATAATAAAAAAGCTCACCTCGCGGAGCCTCAACACGGTCTATGGCCTCGCCTGCTGGAACAACTCTTGGAGCTCTAACTCTATAAGGTCCGCTTGGAAGATTCTCTAAAGCATATTCAATTATGTCTAGGCCCTCACTTATTTCATCTAACCGTACCATAAGCCTAGCCCAAGAATCTCCATCATCATAGGTCACCATGTTGAAAGGAATCTCTCCGTAAGCAGCATAAGGCTCGTCCTTTCTGACATCCATTTTGACACCAGAGCCCCGCGCCACAGGTCCAACAACACACAATTTTAATGCGTCTTTTCTGCTTAGTATTCCAACATTTCTAGTTCGCATTTTAATCGTAGGGTCATTTTCAAAAAGATTTTTGTAGAATGGCAGTTTATTCTTTAAAATTGCCAGTTTTTCTTTAATTTTAGGAATCATTTTCTCATCTATGTCCCGCCTTACTCCTCCTATTGTGATAAATGAGGCTAAAACCCTGTTACCTGTAAGCATTTCCACAACGTCCATTATGGGTTCGCGGTCTCTCCACATGTAGTGAAAAAAGGTTTCATATCCTATTTCTGTACCAGCATGGCCTAACAAAAGCATGTGACTGTGAATCCTATTCAGTTCGAGAATTATTGTGCGTAAATATTTGGCTCTTGCAGGTATGTTTAATCCAATAATTTCCTCAACAGTTTGACAGAAACAAGCAGCGTGACAGGCGTTGCAAATGCCGCATATTCTTTCAACTAAGTATATATTTTGGAGGTATGTGCGTTGTTCTGTTGCCTTCTCTATTCCTCTGTGAACATAGCCTATACGCGGCTCAACTCTCTTCACTATTTCTCCATTTACTTCCAAAGAGAACATTTCTGGCTCAATCAACGCTGGATGTTGGGGTCCAAAAACTATTTTTACGTTTTCTCCTTTAGCAACGTTTTTTTCGTTGTACAAACTTTTTCTGCTGTCAAGAGTGCTTACAAGGTTAGCGGTTTCAACATCTTTTCTGAGCGGAAAAATGTTTTGAGGCCAATCATCTGGGAGAATCAACCGTTTCGGGTTTGGATGTCCTTCAAAGGTTACGCCGAATAGGTCGGATACTTCCCTTTCATGAAAATCTGCACCTGGAATAATGTCGCATATTGTTGTAGTTTTGGCGTTTTCCTTTGGAACTTCAACTTTTATTGTGATTACATCGCCATGTACGCGTATATGATACATAATGCTAATAACGTCTCCCAAATCAACGCCTGTGATTGCAGATACACCAGCATTTCTATCTTCATTGAGCAGTTTTCTTATCGCATCTTTGTGGGCTCCAATTTTTACTTGAATAAGGAGCTTTTCATTCCGTGTAGTCTGAACTTGAATGATTCTGTCGCCAAGTTCTTCGCGAAGTTTTTGAAGAATTTCCTGCTCCTTTTCACTCATTCCTATTCTTCCCCTTCCTCAACTTTTTTTAGCAGCTTCAAAACGCCGTCGATAATGGCTTCTGGTTTTGGCGGGCAACCTGGAATATAAACGTCCACTGGTATAACCTTGTCTGCTCCTCCAAGTACGTTATAGTTTCCTTCGAATACGCCTCCTGAACATGCACATGCGCCTATTGCTACCACAAACTTTGGTTCGGGCATCTGCTCGTAGATCCGCTTCAGTCTATCCGCGCATTGTCTTGTAACTGCTCCTGTAACCAGCAACACATCAGCATGTCTCGGTGAAGGCTCAAGCAGTATTCCAAAACGTTCTATGTCATATCTAGGTGACAAAAGGGCTACTACTTCTATGTCGCATGCGTTACATGCTCCAGAATTGAAGTGAAGCACCCAAGGCGACTTTAACCTTGCCCATTTTAATAGATTAACGTAAGGCGTTATTGTTCGCCCCCTTCGATGAGAAGGAAACCAGATATTAAGACTAGAAGCAAGTATAGAAGTATACAGAAAAAGTTTAATGTTGAAAAAGCAAGAGAAGCAAAGGCTATCAGTAATAGTG
>Ga0116200_10000900_pt1 | contig 10898 bp, 9 predicted proteins | sample Mar14436cmmetaG_FD_94478 | JGI IMG/M metagenome (GOLD analysis project Ga0116200, IMG submission 94478) | Marine hydrothermal vent microbial communities from Guaymas Basin, Gulf of California to study Microbial Dark Matter (Phase II) - Marker... ... | reverse complement strand
GTTGCAAGCCCGGCGTACTCGATGCGAGAGGGGGATTCATCAGCGAAAGAGGCGACAGCAACAGCATCTGTTGTTGTGCCTGTGATGAATGAAGTACCATTGATGTCCCCGGTTCTGACATCAAGATCTATAAGGGCTGCTGTCTTTGCTTCAGTTGCTGTAATTATCGCATTCGCCATTGCAGATTCAGTGAGATGGGCATTCACAAGAAGGATAATATTAATCGTCCCAGTATCAGCAACCGCGGGGTTTGACAGGCCGGCTGTTATTACAGCTGTAACCCCATCACCCTCCTCTATGACCCCATTCTCCATATCAACCGCTGTCATCATCCCTATGGTTCTATCAGGATCAAGCCCCAGCTCCCTGGCCTTCGTCCTGAGATATTCTACCGGGTCCTCGTGATCGTAATCCATCCCGACATGTACGTTCACAATCCCACTGGCTGTGCGGTACCCACCGTTCAGCACAGCAGAGCTCAGGACCCTGAAAGGCCTCTCTGAACTCACAAGAATGGTCTCATCACGCCGTGTGATCTTCCACATTTAACCTACACCTCCCGCTCAAGGACATATCGTGCAAGCCTTATCATCTGATCCTGCTCTTTGCTCTCAGGAAGCTTCTCAGCAATGAGGAGGGCGTCTCTCAGGTAAGAGTCGGCAACTGCTCTTGCATATTCGATTGCACCGGTGTCCTCGAATATCCTGATCACATCCCTCACTTTCTTTTCATCATAAGGCCTGTTAAGCGCCTCCATTATGAGTTCTCTATCACTTTCTGACGCGTTTTTTAAGGCATGAATCAGAATCAGTGTTGGTTTCCCCTCAGATACATCATCCCCGATCCTCTTTCCGTATTTCTCCTCTTCACCTGTGAGGTTGAGTATATCATCCTGGACCTGGAATGAGATACCCACCTTCTCCCACATCAGCGCAAGATCTGAGGCAAGCTCCTCGTCACCACCCCCTGCGATTGCACCACAGTAAGCTGATGTTGCAAAAAGTGCCCCTGTTTTCTTCCTTAGAAGTTCCAGTACCTCCGCCTCATCCATCTCATGATTTGATCTGAAGTTAATGTCCATCGCCTGCCCTTCAACAAGTGCTACATTCATCCGATTGAAGGCAGCAAGTATCTTCCACGATCTTTCGATGCCGAATAACGCTTTGCACCCGAGGATGATCTCATAAGATAGGGCATAGAGCCCATCCCCTGCATTGATTGCGAGTGGTACCCCATAAATCCTGTGCATCGTTGGTTTTCCCCGCCTGAGTGTGCTGTCATCCTCGATGTCATCATGAATGAGCGTGAAGTTGTGGAAAAACTCAAGTGCCACAGCAAGAGGTATGGCGTGCTTAACATCACCTCCGGCAAGCCTTGCTGATAACATGCATAGAATCGGTCTGAGCCGTTTCCCACCCCTCCCGATCAGCTCAAGCATGATCCGGTAGTGTGCCTCAGGCTTTCTCCCTGTGAGATACTTTGGATATGAACGCTCGAAGCACTCTTTATACCAGCTTAGCTCATCGATGATCGTCATCTCAATGCTATCTCCTGTCCATTTCTCAAAAGATGAACGTCCTCCCCGAGCACGTACCCAAGCTCCTCCGCAAGCTCGGCGTAAGAGCCGGTCATCGAGAGGTTTCCATGGGAGGGTATGACGTGTGTGGGGTTTATCATCCTCATCAACTCCCAGTGATCCTCCCTTGCTGCATGTCCCGAGACATGAATGTCTGTGTAGATCCTTACACCCTTCATCCTGAGTTTTGTCTCGATCGCATACCTGTTTGCCGCATTCATGGGTGTTGGGATTATTGTAGCAGAGAAAATTACCTTATCTCCCTTGCTCATCTCGTAGGGAGTATCTCCATCACCTATTCGCGTGAGGATTGCCCCTGGCTCTCCTTGATGCCCTGTTACAATAGGAAGGTACTTCTCCTTCCCTTCTGAAACTATCCGCTTGAGGATCTTATCTATCTGCTTTCGGTCGCCTGCAACGAGGAGATCTTCAGGGAATCTCTCCCTTATATACTCCATCTTCTTCACGGCCTCCCAGTATCTATCCATGGAACGCCCAAGCAGTACAGGCACCCTGCCTGAGCGACTGGCGGCCTCAACAACAGAGAGAATCCTTGCAATGTGGGAGGAGAAGGTTGTTACGATTATTCCTGAGTCGGTATCACCGATCCCTGTGATAACGTCCATAACAAGATCCTTTGCCACATTCTCAGATGGGGTTTTTCCATTAACATCCACCCTTGTAGACTCCACAATCATTGCAAGTACCCCTTCTCTCCCAAGTTGCCTCAATCTCCTTTCATCCACCGGTTCATTGAGGATGGGGAACCTGTCGAACTTGAAATCATTTGCATAGAGTATTGTACCACCCCGTGTGTGCAGTGCCGCGAAGACACAGTCCGGTATTGAATGCTGAACCCGGATGAACTCAAGCTCTATATCATCGGTTATTCGATAGGTTTCACCCGCGTTTAACCGCACAAGCGTATTACCAATCCTGAACTTCCGCTCTGATCTCAGCTGCTGAGAGATTAACTCCATTGTAAAAGGTGTCGCGATGATCGGGGCCTTGTACCTATGCGCAAGCTTTGATACCGCCCCAATATGATCCAGATGGCCATGAGTGCAGACGATTGCCCTGACACTCCCTTCAATCTGGTTCATGATGGTATCATCCGGTATGGCACCCATCTGGATGAGATCTAAGGAGTGCATCCGCTCGATCTCGACGTCCTCATGTATCTGGACGCTATCGAGCCTGATCCCCATATCCATTATGACTATATCCTTATCAATGCGGATGGCGGTCATGTTTCTGCCAACCTCATTATACCCGCCAACCGCTACAATCCCGATATCTACCATCCGAGAACCCCTCTACCTTAGATTATAAAAGCTTTTCAGAGATCGTTCGGGTCTGTGATCCTCCCACGAATGGCACTCGCGGCAACAACAGCAGGGGAGGCCAGGTACACAAGCGAGTCTTTATGCCCCATCCTTCCGATGAAGTTCCGGTTTGTGCTCGCCACACAGACCTCACCCTCCCCGAGCACACCCATATACCCACCGAGGCATGCACCACATGTCGGGCCTGATACAAATGCACCTGCCGATAGAAAGACCTCGATTAACCCTTCCTTAAGTGCCTGAAGATAGACCTTCTGGCTTGCGGGAACAATTATCATCCGCACATCACGGCTCACATTCCTGCCCCTGAGGATCGATGCTGCAATTCTCAGATCCTCGATCCTTCCATTTGTGCATGAGCCGAGGTACGCCTGATCGATTGCAACGTCAAGCTCGCGCGCGGGGATGGTGTTCTCAGGGAGGAACGGCCTTGCGACCGTGGGCGGGATCTCTGAGGCATCATATGTGAACGTATCCTCGTACTCTGCGTCTTCATCGGCATACACCGGTGTATACTCTCCTCTCGCCCTTCCTCTTAGATACTCAAAGGTCGAATCGTCAGGGGGGATTATTCCGGCCTTGGCACCGGCCTCTACCGCCATATTACAGATTGTGATACGATCCGCGATAGAGAGTGATCTTATTGCAGACCCATAGAACTCCTGTGCCTTATAGAGCGATCCAGATACACCTATATCCCCGATGATGTGCAATATTATGTCCTTGCCTGAAACGTAGCGACCTGGCTCGCCCTCCACGATGAACCGCTGGGTCTCAGGTACCCGGAACCAGAGTTTACCTGTTGCCATTACGGCTGCAGCCTCCGTGGATCCGATACCGGTTGAAAATGCTCCAAGCGCCCCATAAGAGCAGGTATGCGAATCTGCACCCACAATAAGCCTGCCGGGTGCTGCAAAGCCCTCTTCGATCATGACCTGATGGCACACCCCCCCAAAACCGGGCCAGTAATAATTCTCTATCCCGTATCTGATGGCATAGTCTCTCAACCTCTTTGCCTGCTCGGCAGATGGTACGTCCTTGTTCGGGACGTAGTGATCAGCGATGACGATGACCTTCTCCCTGATCATCGGCATTCCGAGCTCCTCGAAGACCTCGAACGCAGGTACGCCTGTTACATCGTTCACCATCAAGTAATCCACCTCACACTCGGTGATTTCCCCTGCGCCCAGCTTCTTTTTCTCAACAGACCTATTGCTAAGGATCTTCTCCGCGATCGTGGCCATAAAATAAGCTATCCTCCCTGATTAATCCAGCTATCCGAGGTGTTTCTTGAATATTCTCTCCAATCGCTTTGGAACGAATGGCTTGACAAGGTAATCCACCGCTCCGGCTTCCATCGCCTCATTAATTATATTTGGCATGTCGATCGCGGTGATCACGACGATCTTTGCGTTTGGATCGAACTCACGGATCGATTTTATCGCTTCGACGCCGTTCATGTTTGGCATCACGATGTCCATCGTCACAAGATCTGGCCTGAGTTCCCTGTATGCATCAAGCGCCCGCTCACCTGTGGACTCGATGAAAACCTCGTAGCGGCTTTCATCTATCATCTCCTTCATCATCGTCGTGATTGCCTCTGCATCATCAACAATGAGGATCCTCTTTTTTTCCATCCAGATTCTCTCCACCGAAGCTAAACGATCGGTTCAAGTTTCACCCTCGGGTAACCTCCCGAAACATCAAGGCGAAGGTAATAAAGTTCCGTCCTCGGCTTTACACCATATATCACGACAGAGCCGGATAGCGCCTCAAGTCTCAGGTGAATGTTTGAAATGTCTGCTAAGTACTTATTGATCTCCTCTGTGCTATCCCTACCGACCGCGATCGTGAGTGTGCTTGCATCAGCGGTACTCCGTGCAAAGATGCTCATAAGCTTCAGAAGCTCTTCCTTGGTGCTATATATATAATCAAGCACATCAAAACCGACCATGCTTAGAACCGGGTTGCCGGTCTCATCTCGCATCCGGTTCCACATCTCCTCCCACCTTGAGACGTCCTCCATCAAATCCCCCGGTTCAATCGTGCATACGTATTCCTCCTCAAAACCCACATTCTCCGGGAGATATGCAAACTCCACGAACTTCATCATCTCATTGAGTCTGTCCTCGAATCCATACAGGTATGCATTTGCCTTCATCCCTTTCGGGCTCATCTCGCCGGTCGGAAAGACGATAACGGGATTCTCCTGATGTATGAAATTTGCAATCGTCTGCATCAGGACGTTTATGAATGCCTCCTGGGGAACGTCCCGCCCTACATCGAGAAAGACGAAGCTACCCAGGGGATACCCGCCATCGAGCATCATATCAAGATCTTCTGATCCGGATGAGAAGTAAGAGGGTGTGTCCTTTATCGGCTCAAACCGCTTATGCTCTGCTGGATAGACGAACTTAAACGGTTCTAAGCTGTTAAAAACACCTCCTTCGAGTGAGAAGAGGTAAGATGGGTGTTCACGTCTCACACCCCGGAGCTTATTGACGTTGAGGATTCTCACGGCCCTCCCATCGATGTCCTTTGCCTCCATCGTGATTACACTATCAACGAGATAATCAAGCTTATCCTGGAAGGTGTACTCGGTCACGAGGATGAAATCGATATTCGCCTTGCTTGAGATATCGGTAATGAGTGACTCGAGGTCTTCTTTATTCTCGAGCTCCCCGGTCTGGGTGAGAACCGCATCCCAGCTATCTATAACAACAACTGCGACCTCATACTCATCACACATGCGGTAAATGTTACCGAGGAAGCTCGGGCGGTCAGAGTACTTCAGGGTGTTTATAAAGTAATCCATCTCGGTATTCTCACGTGCGATAGGCTCAAACTCAGATTGGGTGGCATCTATGATATGCCTGGGCGGTATCACCTTGGAGATCCATGGAAAATCAGCATAAAGCTTGGCGCTATCGACCCGGGTTGAGAGGTAGATGCCATTATTACTTCCGTAAAGCTCTTTCAACAGTGTCAGGGCAAAGATCGTCTTGCCTGTACCGGGTTCCCCCTTAACAAGCATCGTCTTTCCCATCTCACCCTTGAAAAACTCTATGATTTCATGAGGGACTGCCATACTTAAACCTCGACTCGGTTTGAATACTCAATTACCCCATCAATAAATCTCATAGAGATCTTATTTAAATATTTCTCACGGTTTATACCTTTTCAGCCCCATGATGGAACCAAACGCGAGAGGTTGGCATATAAAACTTTCCATAATCAGAGCATTTTCATCCGGTTTACGTTAGCATTATTTATCGCCCCAAACCTCTTTCAAAGCTTCACCATCAAAGACAGGACCTTCTTTACATACCCTCAACCCATTGATCACACATGCGCCGCATATTCCCATCCCACACCTGATCGTACGCTCAAGACTGAACTCGGCCATGATATGCCTGGATCTTGCAAAATCAAACACCCTCTTCATCATTGCTTCAGGCCCACACGAGAAGATACGGTCAAACCGCAACCTCAGGTAGAGGTCTTCCAGGAGGTCAACAGGGGTCCCTTTCAGACCGTATGACCCATCATCTGTGGTTATGATGAGATCATCAAGAAGCCCCTCCAAGACGTCCTCAAAGATGACCTCCTCCCCTCTCTCAAATCCAAAGACTCCATAGACCCTTTTTCCAAGCGCCCTCGCCTCAAGAGCCAGATACAGAAGCGGTGCTATACCAATACCACCTGATACAAGGAGGATTCGATTGCCCTTCATGCTGAAAGAACTCCCAAGAGGGGGTGTTATCCCGATCAGATCCCCTGCATTAAGCCTGTGCATCGCCTCTGTCGTAGCACCTACTCGCTTAACCGTGACACCACATATCCCATCCCTGAAACTTGATATGCTCAGCGGGATCTGGCCTGATCCTGGTATCCACACCATGAGATAATTACCCGGTCTTGGATTCCCGGTACCTCTGAAGAAGAAGGTCTTCACAGACCTGCTCTCAGGGACGATTCGCTCAATCCGCTCGATTCGGATCTGCATACCTCTTTAACTCCGTCAGTTTCTCCTCGATCGGCCTTATCTCATCCTCGATCTTCTCCATGACCCTGATCCCCCTCCCTGTTGGGATCGCACCCTGGGGGGATGGCACAATCAGATGCTCCCGCTCAAGTATCCTGAGTGAGTATCTGACCTTATGGGTGGGGAGGCTCGTGATCTCTGAGAGTCTCAGGATCCCGATCGGACCCTCCTCAATAACAGCCCTCAGCACGATGATGTGCCGCTTGAACATCTCAATCTCTGCCCTGACACGCTCATTCAGCATCAGGCAACCCTTCTTATGATCTCTCCAAACTCTGACCTCACGATACCAGAGACCCCAACAACGAGTGAGTGGGCGTCAAGCTCAACAACAACGGGATCATATCCCATCTTTTTAAGTGGCATAACCTCCCGTGGCCCATTTGTAACGGCGATATTGAGAGCGGCATCAGGCAGGGGTGTGACCGGGTTCGGATTTCCAAGCACCACAACAACCCCCGGGTCATCCACCTCATCCCTCACCCAGCGATATGCAGCCTCTCCACTCAGCGCATACTCATCAAGCCCACCTGAGAGATGATCAATCCTGACCCCATTCATCGAAAGCTCTTTCAGGATCCTCCTCGCATACCCTCTGATTCTCGGAAGCCCAAGCCCGGGATCCAGGTTTGCAACTGTTGTTACTGTAACATCCTCCCCTCCTAAAGCCTCATGAAGGGCGAGAAGCATATCTGAGAAGATATACGCAAGCTCCTTCTTGGCGTTGAGAATGAGTGTGAGCCTCCCCCGCGACCTTGCCTCACTTATGATCCTCCTTGCGGCCTCGAGCTTGTCGTCTCCACGTGAAGGAGTTATGTACTCAACCGAGGCCATTCCCTTATCTTCCTCGACACGGGTTGCTGCAAGAAGGATCTTTTTCTGGCGCAGAAACTCTTTTTCGCTGATCAGACCCTTTCTTCTTGCAGCCTCAAGCGCCTTGATCGCGCCCGTCGTGTTCTCAGCATAGCCTCCATGGGTCTCAACGACGATCACATCCATATCAAGCCCTGCATCAGCGATTGCAGCCTCCATATCCTCTCCGATGATCATACTTGCACATGTACCAACGACCCCGATGAGTCGAAACGAGAACTCCTCATCAATCCGCTTTAGAACCCTGAGAAGTCGATCTCTTCCACCAAATATAAAGTCATATTCGGTCATCGAGGTTGTAAACACCCTCACACCGTCCTCCTCAAGGATTCTGCTCGTCCTGAAATTACACCCTGCCGGGCCATGGAGGAGGATTGCATCGACGTCAAGGTCTCTGAGTGTATACATCGAGGCTGCTATCGCACTTGGCCTTGGATGGAGTACCTCGCACCCGGATCCACTCATCCGGATCTCCCCCCTGAACTCCCGGTAATGAGGATGACCCCTTTATTTCCACTCGAGGATGCCATGACCCACCCCACCATCCCATCAGGATCACCCTCGATGAGCGGACAATCCACCCCAAGGCGCCTGAGATCTTCGCCGATCTCGCCTGTAAGATAGAACCTGACCCTGTCCCGGTATACATCAATAACGCGAACCACAGCCTCAATATCCAGCGATGAACAGCTTCCTTTCCGCGACCCCCCGAGTATCACGATCCGCTCGCCATCTACAGCCATTATCTCCTCTATTCCTGCTCTTAGATTAAAAGCGTCAAACGCAGAGTTTGCATCATCTATCACGATCCAGTTCCCACCTCTTTTAACCTCCATCCTTGATCTGATCTGGGGAAGAGATAACACACACCTCCTGATCTCATCCTCGGCTATCCCAAGGTGTAATGCAGCAGTAGCAGCAAGATTTATATTCTTTTTGTGTCTTTCTCCAAAAAAGGATGTTTTTAATCTGTCAAATACCCCTTTATCCACCACCCTTCCTGAGAGATTCTTCATCGTGTATCGCTTTGCCTGCGAGGCCTTAAGCATACCACCCGCGATACGGTAGTCCCCCTCAAGTGAGGTCAGGACGTTGAGCTTGGCAGCACCTGTAAATCCAAGTGATACCTCAAACAGCGCTACATCAACTGCAAGATCCTTGCACATTGCCATATCCATCACATCAAGCGCATGGGCAGGTGTAATACTTCCCGGAACCTTCAAGACTGCTGTACCACCACCTGGGCTGGCATACATAACCCCCTCACTTGTGGAGGATAATACCTGCATCTTTGAGCTCAGGATGTGGGTCAGCATCGTTGCCACAGATGTCTTTCCCTTTGTACCTGTAACCTCGATGATATCACAGCCAACCTGCTCCTTCAGCCTCCTGAGTATGTATCCAACCGCAGAGTGATGGGAGATCACACGTGGATCCCTGGTAAGTATCGGGTTAAGAACCGGGGAGTGAACAGGCGAGATGCAGATATCGAACTCCGGTATCTCGCACCCCTTATCCACCCCATAGAGGTCGTATCGAAGTACCTCTGCATCAAAGTATTCCTCGATTGCCCTTGCAAGGGTCCTGCCACCATGGGTCATATCAACGACAAGCACCCTTTTATTCGAGAACATCTCACGCAGGAAGCTCTTCCTCATCGTCCTCCGCGATTCTCTCGATCGCCTGGGATTCTTCGAGCTTCTCCTCCCTTGTTTTGTCCTGCAAAATCCCATCAACGAGTATTATAAGCTCAGCAGCCTCAACGGCACCATGTATCATCTGCCGCTTCACAACAAAGGGATCTATTACGCCTTTTTCCAGTGTATCATCGATCTTAGTACCGTCCTCTGTCACATACAGACCCATCGATGGGGTCTTCTTGTGCAACCTCCTCAGTTCTGTCAAGATCTCGATCTGATCAAGCCCGGCGTTTGTCGCAAGTGCCCTTGGGATTGCCTCAAGCGCATCTGCAAATGCCTCTACAGCAAGCTGTTTCTTCGATTCAAGCCTGGTTGCCCATGCCCTCAACCGCTTTGCAAGCTCGACCTCGATCGCCCCCCCACCCGGGAGAGCACGCATATCCTCGAGGGTCCTGGCAAGGCCTGCAATCGCGGTGTATACAATCCGTTTATGCTCATCTGCAAGCTGCTTTGACCCCCCTCTGATAATGAGAGTTGCAGATCCATGCTTACATCCATCGAATATGATGATCTCCTCCTCCGCGATCCGCCGCTCCTCAACAAGCTCGGCCTCACCGAGATCGTCAGAGGTTATCGAGAGGATATCATTCACGAGTTTCGCGCCTGTTGCCCTTGCGAGGTGGCGCAGGTCATTATACTCGGGATAGTGGTGTGTTATGAAGACGCCTTCATGGGTCAGCATTCCCTGTGCCCTGACATCTATCGATCCCATCGATACGACTACGTTTGCCCCTGCATGGAGTATCCGGTTGACCATCGATCTTAGAAGTTCCTCTTCCTCCTTGAAACATCGCGAAAGTTCCTTTGAGTCCTTTATTCGCATCCCGCTGAGAGCATCACTCATCCCGATCTCAAGCGGTTTCTCAAGTATCGCGATCTTTGCATTCTCGACCCGCTTCCTTGAGCTTGGAAGTGCCCATCCAAAAAGGGTTGCGCCATTTACGACAAACGAGTCGTCAAGACTTCCCCCCTCGATCGCATGAACAGCGATCCTCTCAGTATCAGCCTCCCCATACTGCTCTTTGATCCTGGTGACCACTTCTATTATCTGGTCACTCAACCTGTCGCTCCTGTAATCCTTGAGTGACGTATTGACGATTGCAGAGAGGTCATTTTTCATTATAGGAACTGCCAGTTCATTTAAGATCTCTTCTGCTCTTTCTGCTGCCATTCTGTACCCCTCAACTATCGTCACGGGGTTAAGACCCTCCTCAATGAGTTTCCTGGCACGTGAGATCAGTTCGCCTGCAACTATAACCGTTGATGTGTTGCCATCCCCCACCTCCCCATCCTGTGCATTCACAAGCTCAACCATCAGCTTTGCAGCAGGGTGCTCGAGCATGAGCCCTGTCATAAGT
>Ga0116200_10000899_pt1 | contig 10905 bp, 9 predicted proteins | sample Mar14436cmmetaG_FD_94478 | JGI IMG/M metagenome (GOLD analysis project Ga0116200, IMG submission 94478) | Marine hydrothermal vent microbial communities from Guaymas Basin, Gulf of California to study Microbial Dark Matter (Phase II) - Marker... ... | reverse complement strand
GCGGGCCGGTGATCTTGTCCTCGTCCAGAAATGCCTGCCAGGGGTCGGGGTTGGTGCGCCACTCCGAGGGGAGCTCGGTGCGGCGCAGGATGCGTACCTCCACCGTCCAACGAGTTCCGGGCAGCTTTGTCACCCCCGGCGTCTCCAGCGGGAGCTCATATCCTTCCAGCAGCGGCACATCCTCCTGCGGGGTGAATCCTTCTTCCCCGATGAAGAAGATGCCATAGCCGATGGTCAGGAGCAACCCCTGGGGCAGGGTCACCTTCGTTCCCGCCCCTTTGGTCAAGAGGGCCCGGCGGGCGTCTTCGATGTGAATCCAGTTTATGTCCCGCAGTCCCCGGCGCATCCGGCGCACGGCTTCCCTCAGCACCGCCCGCTGCATACTGGGGTGAAGTTCTCGCCAGCGGGGTAGGGAGAACACGATGCCTTCGTCCTCTTCGGATTCCACCACCTGCGGCCAGACTGCTTCCAGTTGCTGGTGCAGGAAATCGTAGTCGTCGGCGAAGAGGCGGGCGGAGCGACGCACCAGCTCTTTGAAACGGGGGTTGAAGCTTTCGAGGTAGGGGATGAGTTCGTGGCGGAGCAGGTTGCGGAAGTAGGTGGTGTCCAGGTTGGAAAGGTCGAAGCGGGGTTGCAGGCCGTGTTCCCGGCAGTAGGCTTCTATCTCCGCCCTCGTTACCCCAAGCAAAGGCCGCACCAGCCACAAATCGTATTCCTTGCCGCCCACCACCAGGCGGGTGCGGGGGAGCATCCCCCTCAAGCCCGCCAGCCCCGAACCCCTGAGCCAGTGCATCACCACCGTTTCCACCTGGTCGTCGGCATTGTGCCCTACGGCGATGGTCCTGGCTCCCTCCCGTAGGGCCACTTCCGCCAGGAACTGGTAACGGGCGTAGCGGGCTGCTTCCTCGATGCCCATTCCCTCTTTGCGGGCTAAAGCGGGGACATCCCTGGCTTCCAGCGTTATGGGCAGCCCCCACTCCTTGGCGATGCGCTCGACGAAGGAGGCATCCTCATCGGCATCGGCCCCCCGGATCTGGTGGTGGAGGTGGGCCACGTGCAGGGAGATGCCCCATTCATCCTTCAGGCGGTTGAGCACGTGCAACAGGCACAGCGAATCCGGCCCCCCCGATACGCCCACGATGACCTTTTCGCCGGAGGAGAAAAGGCGGTATTCGGCTACCAAGCGGCGGATTTTGCCGAGCAACTGCAAACCTCGATTCGCCATTCCTTTTTGACTGTAACTTCAAGCGTTTTCATTAATACTCTATACTCCACTTCTAATCAAGGTGCTTTTAGATAGGTCTCCTTGAGCAGCAGTGCATCCTCTTCGAGGTTAGGGCTTTCGCATATCGCCAACCCCTTAACCCCGTAATCCTTGAGGGCCTGTAGCAACTCTACGTATCGCAAATCCGAATTCCTCAGGTTCAGGTGCTCTCGTTCCCCTTTGGGGCCGTATTCGATGCCTGAGATGTGGATGTGCATATCTGCCAGGGCTTCGGGGCCAAGTTCTCGCTTTATCAATTCCAGGATGGAAGCGAATTCCTCGTAAGAATTGTAAGCTCCTGTGCGGGCATGGATGTGGGCGAAGTCCACGCACGGGGCCACGCCTTCAATCTCCTTGCTCAGGGCGATGATTTCCTCCAGGGAACCAAATTGGGTGGGCTTACCGGTGGTCTCCGGGCGCAGCACAACGTCCACGCCCTCCTCTCGCAGGATGGCTGCCAGCTCTTCCAGGTGAGTTTTCACCCTCTGCATAACCACTTTAGGCTCATCATTGTGGTAGAAAGCGGGGTGGAAGACGATGTTGCGGGCTCCACAGAGCCATCCTACCCTGGCTGCGGCCAAAATCCTCTGGCGGCTTGCTTCTACCTTTTCCTTCTCGGGCGAATTCAGATTAACGTAATAGGGGGCGTGAACGCTGAGGGACACCTTCTCCCGGGTGGCCATCTCTCGCACTTTGGCCGCCGCCTTTTCCCCCATACTAACCCGGCGCACAAAGGCCAGTTCCATACAATCCAGGCCCAGTTCCCTGATGCGCTTCACCCCCATTTCGCTGGAACGCTTAGGCGTGCTGTGAGGGATGCCTGCGGTGCCGAAAAGCAGAGCCTCCATCTTCGCCTCCTTTTGCTATGCCCTTTAGTTCCCCGAACAATTCGCTTTGCCGGGCCCACATACGAGCTCGGTCTTCTTCCTCCTCATCATCGTAACCTAAAAGGTGGAGGACACCGTGGATGACCAGGATTGCAAGCTCATCTTCTACGGGGTGCCCCTGTTCCTCGGCCTGGATTACGGCCCTCTCATACGAGATTACCACGTCCCCCAGGTAATCCTGAGCTTCTGGAGCGCTGACAAACCCCTCCTGGTCATCCTGAGTCCAGAAGGCCAACACATCGGTGGGGACATCTCTTCCCCTGAATTGCTTGTTGAGACGGGTTATCTCCTCGTCATCTGTCAGGAGGATGGTCAGGGCGGCTCTTTCTCTTCCTTCGGCCTCTAATACGAAAGCGGCTGCTCGTGCTAGCCTCTCTAGTTGATCCTGCTTCAGGAAGGGCTTCCTTTGCAGGAGTTCCACCTTTAGAGGTTGCATTGGCTTTCTCCTTTTGCTCCGGGTAGGCCACCCTAGGGTGAAAGACTCCCTGGAGGATGGCTACAAACGTCTTGCGGATTTCGCTCAAATCCTTAAGGGTCAGGTTGCTTTCGTCAAGCTCACCGCTCTCCAGCTTTTCCTTTATGATTTTGCGGACGATTTCGTCAATTTCCTCCGGGGTGGAAGGATGGGCCGCTCGCACGGCAGCTTCAGCGGCATCGGCCAACATCACGATGGCGGTCTCCTTGGTCTGAGGGCGGGGACCTGGATAGCGGAAGTCTTCTTCCTCCACTTGAGTTTTCCCTTCCTTACTGGCTTCTTCGTAGAAATAGCGGACCAGCTCTGTGCCCTGGTGTTGGGTTATGAAATCCTGGATTTGGGGGGGGAGGTGGTACTTGCGGGCTAGTTCGAGGCCGTCTTTCACATGGCTGATTATTATCTGGGCGCTGGTTTTGGGGTCTAAGCGTTGATGGACGTTCACCCCATCCATCTGGTTTTCGACGAAGAAATAGGGGCGCAGGCTCTTGCCGATGTCGTGATAATAAGCTCCAACTCGTGCCAGCAAGGCGTTGGCCCCGATGCGCTCGGCAGCCTGCTCAGCCATATTGCTCACCAGGATGCTGTGGTGATAGGTGCCGGGGGCCTTGAGGAGAAGTTGCTGTAGGAGCGGATGGGTGGGTCGGGATAGCTCTATCAGATGCAAGGGGGTCACAAACCCGAACAGGCTGCCCAGCAAGAACGACCCTCCGAGAGCCAGGATGGTGGAGATCACACCGTTGATGAGGGCAGCCCCGGCCAGGGTTATGATGCCGGGGATGTCGTAGTTGCCCTGAGGGAGGCGGAAGGCCAGGATGACACCGAAGTTCACGCAGGCTAAGGCTAGCCCCGCCCAGAAGTACGAGTTTATCTTCTCGCCTCTCTTCAATACCAGAGCGGCAAAGACTCCCCCCATTGTGTAGTAAACGGTCAGCTCCAAGAAGTTTCCCGCCATATAGCCAGCCAAGATGCTCATAAGCACGGTTACCACCATTGCCACGCTAATATCTATGGCGGTGGTCAACAAAGCCGTCAGAGCAGCTAAGGGATAGAGGTAAGGGAGGACAACGTGGCCTGGTATCATCAGCTTAGCCGCTATTAAGAAAACGGTGGAAAGGGCGAAGAGGAGGTAGAGGAACCGTAGTGAGGTCAAGAGCTTGGGGAAAGCCAATGAGCAATACAGCCCCATCGCCACATTAAGGGTTAAAGCAAGCAATATGGGCCCTGCCAGCTTGCGCCAGTCTCGCTTGCTTTTCTTCAGCCCCAGAACTTCGAGGGCTTCCATCTCCAGCGGCCCCACCACATCCCCGGCCCTGACGATTATCTCCCCCTTTTCTATCGTCCGGTTGACGGGCTTCACCTTCTCCCTGGCAGCCCGACGGGCCTCTTCCGTCTTTTTGGCATTGTAAAAGGCATTGGGGCGGATTAGCTCGCCAACCAGGGCTACCACCGCTGCTGCCTCATCCTCCTCCAGTTGCCAGCTTACCATCGCCGGTATCCGGCGTTTGACCTCGGCAAGCTGGTTCTCCCTGATCTCCGTCCTCATAGCCCTGTCGAGGACTGCCTTTACTTCTTCGGCAACCCGTTGCCAGCGGCTTTCCTCCAGGGTTAAAAATGTGGTGATAACCTTACGGGGGAGGGAAACCTCAGCGATGGCTTCCAGCCAGGAGGCTTTCTCTTCCTCGGAGGCATAGGGGTCCTGACGGACAGCATCAATGAAGTCCAGGATGGCTTGGGCTTTGCTAAGCTGACGGCGGGCTACGGCAATCTCAGGGGGGTCATAGATAGCCTCAACGGCGGCTTCAGCTCGGTTTCGAGCTTCTTCGGTAAGGACTTCGCTTATGTAGGTTATTTCCCGTGGGGCCCTGATGTCATAAGGGCTGACATCGCCCTCTTTAAGGGCAATTTGTTCCCCAGGGCCGATTTCCAGAGTAAGGCTGAGAGCGGTCAGGATGGTGAAAGCAACCCCTAGTATTAAGGCTCGTGCTATCTGAGGCCAGGATGCTTTGCCTGTTTTTCCCGAATCATTTTCTTTCAATTTCATCGCCCAACTATAAGAACCCAAGGGAGGCCTTTATCTCAACAGGAGTTTTGCCGATGGGGAGAGGGCTTCTTTCACCTCTCGCCGGCCAATATCTCTCGTACAATTTTATTGACTAAACGCCCATCAGCCCGACCTCTGACTCTGGGCATAAGCACCCGCATTACCTGCCCCACTTGCCGGGGGTCGGTAGCTCCCACTTCTTCTATGGCCTGTCGGGCTGCTTCTTCAATCTCGCTTTCGGTAAGCGGTTTGGGGAGGTAAGATTCCAGGATGGCAAGCTCCCGCTTCTCCTGCTCCACCAGGTCTTCACGCCCGCCTTTGGCGAATTCTTCGATGGATTGGCGGTGTTTCTTGGCCTCGCTGGCGATGACGGCTATAACTTCTTCATCGGTGAGTTCCCGCATCTTCTCGACCTCGGCCCTGCGGATGGCCGTTTTGAGCATCCGCAAGGCCGTCTTGCGGTGCTCATCCTTCTGCTTCATCGCCTCTTTGAGGTCCTGGTCAATTTTCTCCTTGATGCTCATTGTGTCTCCTCCGTTGAGGGATGGGTAACAGGTAATTTCTGAGCAGCGGCAAAGCCGCTGCTCAGAAATTACCTATGAATTCTTCTTGAGTTCTGTCAGCTTCTCCCTAAGCAATTTAGAAGCCAGCTTAGGGTCGGCACGGCCTTTTGTGGCCTTCATCACCTGGCCCATAAAGAACCCGAAGGTGGATTCCTTGCCGCCCAGATACCTCTGTAGCGCATCGGGGTTGGCGTCGAGGACTTCTTCGATGACGGATTGGATGTAGGCGGTGTCGGTTATGCGGGAGAGACCCTTCTTTTCCACAATCTTCTGCGGGTCCTCGCCCGTCTCGAACATCTCCCGCAACACGGCTTTGGCGGTGTTCTGGTTGATGGTGCCCTCGTCCACCAGGCGCAGGAGCTTCACAAGCTTTTCGGGCGAAACTTTGACGTCTTCAAAGGAAGTGCCGGTGTCCCGCAGAAGCCGGAAGAATTCCCCGGTAATCCAGTTGGCTAGTTTCTTGGGCTCGGGATAGAGGGCCACGCAGGCTTCAAAGTAATCCGCCGGTTCTTTCTCGGCGGTGAGCACCCTGGCTTCGGCAGGGGAAAGGCCGTACTGCTGCTGGAAACGCTCCCGTCGGGCATCGGGAAGCTCCGGCAGCCGGGCTCTTATCTCCTCCACCCACTCCCGGCTGATGACCAGCGGAGGCAGGTCGGGTTCAGGGAAGTACCGGTAATCGTGGGCGTATTCTTTGGTGCGTTGGACTACGGTGATGTTCCGCTGGTCGTCCCAGCCCACAGTGATCTGCTCCACCGACCGTCCTTGCTCCAGCAGCTTTCTCTGCCGCTCGATTTCGTATTCCAGGGCTTGCTTGACGAAGCGGAAGGAGTTGATGTTCTTGATTTCCACCCGTGTGCCCAGCTCCTTGGAGCCTTTGGGTCGCAGGGAGACGTTGGCCTCGCACCGCATTGCCCCCTTTTCCATATCGGCGGTGGAAATCCCCAGATAACGCAGGATGGTGCGCAATTTAATCAGGTACTGGCGGGCCTCCTCAGGGGTACTCATATCGGGCTCGCTCACGATTTCCAAGAGGGGAATCCCGGCCCGGTTGAAGTCAACAAGGGTGTAATCACCCATATGGAAGAGCTTGGCCGTGTCCTCTTCCAGGTGTACTCGCCTTATCCGGATGCGCTTGTGACCGTTTTCAGTTTCTATCTCCAACCAGCCATTGGTGGCGATGGGCAAATCATACTGGGAAATCTGATAGCCTTTGGGGAGGTCGGGGTAGAAGTAATTCTTGCGGTCGAACTTGGCGAACTCGGCAATCTGGCAGTTAAGGGCCAGCCCAGCCATAATGGTGTATTCCACAGCCTTGCGGTTGATGACCGGGAGGCTCCCGGGCATCCCCAAGCATACCGGGCAGACGTGGGTGTTAGGCTCTGCACCGAAGGCTTCGGCGCTACAGGAGCAAAACATCTTGGATTTGGTGAGAAGTTGCACGTGTACCTCCATTCCGATGACCGCTTCGTATTCCACAGTACTCCTCCCGTAAATTACTTTCGAGGGCGTGATATGTGCGGAGAACATCAGCTACTTTATGAGTTGGACGAGGGTAATAATCAAAGCCGCTATTGATATAAACTGCCCAATCCAGAATATAAACATCCAGCGGATAAGCTCGGAATGCCTTCTTGCTATTTCCACCCGCAACCGGGATTCCATCTCTGTCATATCCTGTCGGATGCCAGCCTCCATTTTGGCCATATCCTCCCGGATGCCAGCCTCCATCTTTGTCATATTTTCCCGGATTCTGGCCTCCATCTTGGCCATATCTTCCCGGAGGCGGTTTTCCCTCTGGGTTATCTCTTCCCGGAGAGAGGAGAACAGTTCAGTCATCACACGTTCCAAGCGTGTAGTCTCCTCCGAAAGCCGCTTCTCGTAGCGGTCTTCCACCAAAACTAACAGATGCTGACGTTCATCCTCAAAGGCCCTATTCAGTACCTCGGCTAAAGCCAAGGACCCCTCAGTGCCCAACCGTTCCTGGAGAACCGGGGGCATAACGGTTATAGCCATCTTTATCCTCCGCCATCCTCATTTGCTTTTCTGTATAATACCACACCCTTTCCCTGAAAGCAATCCTATCATCCCTTAACCCTGGATAATTCCACCTTCTTGAGGCGGGGGTTGTGGGTGCGACCGGGGATACGGCCTCGCTTGGCCCTGGGTTCTCCTTCTACCTCTTTGATGTCGGCGGTGAAGTCAATGGGTGGAGCACCGCTTATGGCGCTCCCTACGCCAAAAGCATCCACCGGAGCACCTGTCTCCCGGAAGAGACGGATGCGCTCGACATCTATGCCCCCGCTGACCACAATCTTAACCCAGGGGAACCCGGCTTGGTCCAATCGAGCCCGTACTTCCTTCACCAAATCCGGGGTAACCCGACCTCGCTCGGGTGGGGTGTCCAGCCGCACCCCCCACAGTTTTTTGCCCATAGCCTTGGCTACCCGGATGCTCTCCTCCGCTTCGTCTTTGAACGTATCCACCAGAGCGATACGGCGAATCTGCGGAGGCATATGGCGGTCAAAAGCTTCCACAGCCTTCACAGTATCATTGAAGATGAGCACCATAGCGTGGGGGATGGTACCTATCGGTTCCTGCCCAGCCAATTTTGCCCCGGCAGGGGTAGCGCATCCAGCGCATCCTCCCACGATGGCAGCGTATTCCATCCGGGCGGCCACATCAGGGTGCACATGGCGAGCCCCAAAGCTGATGACAGGGATGTCTCCAGCGGCTTCCACGCACTTACGAGCCCCGGTGGCCCATCCGCTTTCGTGGGCCAGGATGCCCAGGATGGCTGTCTCGTAAATGCCGAAGCTTAGGTAAGGGGCAGTTATGCGCAGCACCACTTCCTTGGCGGCCATCTCCTCCCCTTCGTCTAAAGCCCAGACTTCAGCGTCCTCTGGCAGCACCACTGAAAGAAGCTCCAGTACTTCTTTCATCCCGCACAGGATACCAGGCTTGTTGGGGAAAACCTCCATAGTGACGACAGGGTTAAGCCCCTCGGCCTCCAGGATGGCTTTGGTGCGCAGGAAATATACATCTGCCGTTTCGCCCGAAAGGACAGGATGGGAGAACTTCGTGCCTTCCATAGCGACCTCCAGAAGCAATCTGAAGGGCTTTTGCGGCAGCTTTGCCACCGCAAAAGCCCCTTATACTACTTTAGCCCCCAATATCTTCTCGATGTGTTTGAGGGCGAACTCGTGGGCTTCAGGGTCAAAGCTGGCCACACAGTCCCTGGGGACCTCAACGATGTAATCCCGATTGCGGGCATCGGCCACAGTGTGCATCACACAGATGTCAGTGCATACGCCACAGATGATGAGTTTATCAGGGTTAAGGGCCTTGAGGCGTTCGTCCAAGTCGGTCTCAAAGAAGCCGCTGTAACGGCGCTTGGGGATGATGGTGCCTTTTTCCACGAATTCTTTGAGTTCGGGGATGATTTCTACCTCCGGCGTGCCCTTCACACAGTGAGGGGGGAACATCTGGAATTCTTTGTCGTCGGGGTCGTGGGTGTCTGCGGTGAAGAAGAGCACGGAACCTTTGGAGAGCTCCTCCTCCAGCAATTTACGCACGTTAGGGATAATCTTGCGGGCTTCCTCCCCACAGTAAAGGGGGAAGCCTTCTTCGAGGAACCCTCTCTGCATATCCACCACAATCACCGCATTCGCCATAGTCCACCTCCCGAAAAGACTGTTTCTTGGCAACGGCAAGGCCATCGCCAAAAAACGCCCTAATCAACTCTCTTAATCCTGGCCCCCAAGTTCTGAAGCTTCTCATCAATCTGCTCGTATCCTCGGTCTATCTGCTCGATGTTGAGGATTTCGCTGGTACCTTTGGCGCAAAGGGCGGCCAGCACCAGTGCCATCCCAGCCCGTATGTCGGGGCTGGTGACCTGCTCGCCGTGGAGCCTGGACGGCCCGATGACCACCGCCCGGTGGGGGTCGCACAGGATTATCTTGGCTCCCATCGCAATGAGCTTGTCCACGAAGTAGAGCCTGCTCTCAAACATTTTCTCGAAGAAAAGCACCGTCCCCCGGGCTTGGGTGGCCACCACCAGGGCAATGCTCATAAGGTCGGCGGGGAAGCCCGGCCAGGGGGCATCATCAATCTTGGGCACAGCCCCATCCATATCGGGGGTTATGGTCATCTCCTGCTCGGCAGGGACGAAGATGTCCTCCCCCCTTATTTCCACCTTTACCCCCAGACGCTCGAAGACCAGGAGCGACATCCTCATATTCTCAGGCACAGCCTTGCGTATTAGAATCTGGCCCCGGGTGACGGCAGCCAAGCCTATGAAGCTGCCCACTTCGATGTGGTCGGAGGGGATTTCAAATTCGGTGCCGTGGAGCCTTTCCACCCCCTCTATCACCAGGGTGTTGGAGCCGATGCCTGAGATGCGGGCTCCCATCTGGTTGAGACAGCGGGCCAGGTCCTGGACGTGGGGTTCTGATGCAGCATTGCGGATTACAGTGGTGCCCCGGGCCAGCACGGCAGCCATAAGGGCGTTTTCGGTGCCGGTTACGCTGGTCTCGTCCAGAAGGATGTCGGCACCGTGGAGGGATGGGGTCTTCAAGTAATATCGGGCGTTGGTATCAACCTCTGCTCCCATTGCCTGGAAGGCCAGGAAGTGGGTATCCAGGCGGCGTCGCCCTATTACATCGCCCCCTGGAGGGGCCAGCCTCACCTCACCACAGCGGGCTAACATTGGCCCGGCCAGCAGGATGGAAGCTCTTATCCGGCGGCACAGGTCTTCCCGCAACGATGTTTTGACGATGCGGGAGGCTCTGAGGGTGACCTCTCGTTCATTGGTGAAGTTCACCTCCACCCCCAGGTCTTCAAGGAGCGCCAGCATAGTGTGCACATCGCCGATACGGGGGAGGTTGCGGATGACCACCGGCTCATCTGTAAGGAGAGAGGCAGCCAGGATGGGAAGGGCTGCGTTTTTGTTCCCGCTAGGTGTTATTTCCCCCTCAAGAGGGTGACCGCCTTCGATGACGAACTTACCCATAGCCTTTACCCCCTCACAAGGATTTTGTCGCCCCGGCGAACGTTGAAGGTTTGGGCCGCATTGCCTTGCCGGATGGCGATTTCCAGCCGGCCTGTGCTGCCTATGTAGGCCAGGGGCTTACCCGGTTCCACATCGGCAAAAGTGCGCTTCAGCCCCTCTATTTTATGGCCGGCAACTTCCACGACCACGTCTCCACTTATGTGCTTTTCTTCGAGGTTGGTGATGAGATTACCAAAGCGGTCAACGTGGAGCACATGGCCTACGATGGTGCCATCGGGGCGCTTGAGGGGGTAAGGCCAATCTAAGAGCACCGGATCCTGAACAGGCGTTCCCATCTCCTCCAGAGGGACACCTCGGGACAGATGAGCTGCCACCGGGGCAAAGATGTCCCGCCCGTGAAAAGTTGAGCTGGGCTCGGGGAGCCAGTAACGTGGCTCGGTAAGAGCCACGATTTTGTGCACCTTTTCCTCTTTCAGGATGCAGGTCAGGAGGCCGTTATCGGGGGCCACGAAGAAGGCCCGTTGGGTTTCCACTGCTATAGCCCGTCTTCGGGTACCTACGCCGGGGTCCACCACTGCCACGTGGATGGTTCCGGCGGGGAAATAGGGGTGCGAAGTGGTCAGCAAGTAAGCGGCTGTCCATACATCTTGGGGGGGCACATTATGAG
>Ga0116200_10000898_pt1 | contig 10906 bp, 10 predicted proteins | sample Mar14436cmmetaG_FD_94478 | JGI IMG/M metagenome (GOLD analysis project Ga0116200, IMG submission 94478) | Marine hydrothermal vent microbial communities from Guaymas Basin, Gulf of California to study Microbial Dark Matter (Phase II) - Marker... ... | reverse complement strand
GTGGGGGTAGACAAGCTCTCCTGCATTTATGACGTATCTAAGGTCTGGGGTCTTATCCGGCTTCACCGGCGTGGGCACGATGATCAGGATGTACCTGCTCTCCTCCATTGCTCCCTTGAGGTCCTCCGTGGGGACAAAAAGTCCCTCCTTCAGATACCTCTTCAGCTCGTACTCCTTCTTCATCTCAACGTAAGGTATCTGGCCTTCCTTCAACTTCTCAATCAGCTTCTCATTGACATCAAATCCATACACCTTCACACCGCTTTCAGCGAAGTGCATCGCCGTCGGAAACCCAACATACCCAAGCCCGAGAATTGTAACAGCGTCTTCCATCTGCCTCACCACACATAATGCTGCTCGGACATATATTTATTATGAGTTAATGATATCGCTCTTCAGAAATAGAAAAATGAAACTGAAGAGTAGAATAAAGATGTGAGTCTGTGCGGTGGGTGTTATGAAGAGATACCTACTTTTTACAGTGGACATGGAGGAGATGGACCGTCTTTCCTCCCTGCGCATTTCAAAGAGGGGCTGGGAGAGGATTGAAACACTCCTTGAGGAGTTTGGTATACATTCTACACTCTTCACCACCGGTGTCTTTGCGGAGAACTATCCAGTTACAGTCCGTGAGGCATGGGAGAAGGGACATGAGATTGCCTCCCACGGGATGAATCACTCAGAACATATAGAAGAGATGAATGTAAATGAGGTGCTGAAAGTTTTACATAAAGCAAAAGCCACAGTAGAAAAAAGTGGATGCGACTCCCCTATTGGCTTTAGAGCACCACGGCTTATGCCACCCTCCCCCTCGGTGCTTCTACAAGCAGGCTTTCTTTATGACTCATCACTCCACCCCACGTGGGTTCCGGGAAGATACAACAATCTTAAGAGTAGAACGGACGTTCATGTTATTTATGATAGAAAGATGGGGGAGTGTGGTAATGGGTTGATTGAGGTCCCTATCTCAGTATCCCCATGTCTCAGGCTTCCAGTATCATGGATATGGTTTAGAAACTATCCGGATTTCATACTGCAGAGCTTATTAAAGAAGGTCATTGAGAATACCGGTTTCCTACATATATACTTCCATCCGTGGGAATTCGTGGAACTGAAAGGGTACTCCTCCCTCCCTTACCTTTATCGCAGAAGAACTGGCCCGAAGCTCATTGAAAGGCTAAGGGCCATCCTTGAATACCTTGTGAGGAGGGAGGGTGTGAAGGCTGTTACAATCACAGAGTACCTGAGGATTAGGGGGCTTTTGCTTGAAGGATAATGGCAATGTGAAAAGGCTCTTAAACCTCATCAATACCGATAAGCTTATGTTTCTTTTCATATCACTGGCACTGCTACTTGCTCTCTTTTTCTTCCCTCCTCTGGATGTCATAAAGACCACCAGAGAAATATCTCTGTGGGTGCTCTCCATAGTTATTGCACTTTACATTTTTAACCTCTTCACAAAGGCCTATAGATGGCACATCCTGCTGGCGGCCAATGGGTGGTGCGGATCCTTTCTACATACCGCAAAGATATTTATCGTTATAATGGCTATTAACAACATCACACCCGGGAGTCTTGGGGGTGAGCCTCTTCGGATGTATCTTGCCGGGAGGAAGACGAACTTATCAGCAGGGGTTGTTAGTTCAACAATCCTAATAGAGAAGAGCCTGGACCTAACAATACTCTCAGGTGAGGGTATATTAGGGGTAATCCTGGTATTCCCTTTCATCACCTCTCACATATATTACTCGGTCCTAACCACCCTCGTGATTCTCTTTGTCTTCTGGGGGTTGTTTCTCTACCATATGGTAGCTGGAAGAGGTGACGGCCCACCTCAATGGTTTAGGGAGCGCCTCATCAAAAGAGGAAGGATGGCAAGAAGCACTCTCCTGAGAAAGCTCTACCTTCAGACGGACAAGTTTGTGAATGACCTCTATCTTGGGTCTAGAGCATATGGAAACAGCAGAAAGAGCCTCTCTTCCACGCTCATTCTAACACTGCTGATTTGGTCAAATGAAGCCTTGAGGGTCTTCATCTTGGCAGAGGTACTGGGTATCAACAGGGAACTGTACCGTCTAGATTCAATCATAGGGATGGCACTTCTCTCCTCCTCTGCGGCATTGCTTCTGGGTGTATTTCTTCCGGGAGGGCTGGGACACGCACTGACTATTGGGGGTATATACGCACTAACCACAACTAGCGTGACAAGAGCTATGACGATTGGCCTTCTCTCCACACTCACATCCACCTGGGTCTGTATCGCTATAGGCTTCATCCTACTTCTGTGCGAGAAGGGAAAGAGGGAGAAAAGGGTTTCTAAAAGGAGTTAGGAAAAAACGCCTACCTCTCCGGGAGTCCATAGTGCTCCACCAGAACGTGGTGATAGTGCTTAGGGGGCATGAGGGAACCGAAGGCCCTTTCAACGACCTCGCTTAGGGCGGGGTGTATGTGCATGGCCTCAAACATGGGATAGGCGCTTCCCTCCTCAGTGTACATAAGGTTTATAACCTCCTGTATCAGTACAGATGCCTGAGGGCCAATTATGTGGGCTCCTAGAATCTTGAGTTCATCCTTTTTAACGATGACCTTGACAAAATAGTCTTTCACCGCCATAGCCTCCCCCTTGGCTGTATCCTGGTATCTTTCAATGCCGATGAGCACGTCATCCTCGCCGTATTTCTTTATGGCCTCCGCCTCCTTCATTCCGACGGATGCTATCTCCGGATAGGTGAAGACAGCGTGGGGGACCGCATGATAATCAACCTTCACCTTTCTTTTTAGTACGGCGTTGTAGTATACCACCTCGGACTCATAATTGGCCACGTGCTTGAAGAGATGCACTCCGATGGCGTCCCCCATGGCCCAGACGTTAGGCATGGAAGTTTCAAGGTACTCGTTGACCAGAATCCATCCCTTCTTATCCGTCTTTATACCGCCCTTCTCGGGCTTCAGTACGTCGCTGTTGGAGGCCCTGCCGGCTGCGACGAGAATCTCATCCGCAGTGAAGCTCACCCTCTTTCCGGTGCTTCTGTCCGCGGCAATGACACGTTTCTTTCCTGAGAGGGTCTTCCCCACCTCCACCACCTCATGGTTCGTGATGATCTTCAGGTACTTTCCCATCTCTCTCTTGGCCAACGCCGAGATCTCAGGCTCCTCCTGAGGAAGAAACTGCGGGTTCCTGCCCACAATAGTGACTTCCGTTCCCATGGCGGAGAAGAAGTGTCCATACTCTGCGGCAATATATCCCCCTCCTACAATGATGAGACTTGAGGGGCGCTTCTTTATCTTGAGTATAGTGTCGCTTGTATGGTATTCAACCCTCTGAAGTCCCTTTATGGGAGGTATGAACGGTTTGGAGCCCGTACAGAGAAAGATCATGTCTCCCTTTATGTATTTCCCAGCAACCTTCAGCGTGTATGGTGCCACAAAGGACGCAGGATGGGGATAGTAGTCTATGTTGGGGGCGTGAGATAGACCTCGTCTTATCATCTCTATGTCCCTGCCGATGAGCTTTCTCATTCTCCCCATGACCTTCTCAAAATCCACATCCTTCACCTCTACCTCTATCCCAAACTCCCTAGCCCTCTTAACTTCACGTATCAGCTCGGCGGGATAGAGGAGAATCTTCGTAGGGATGCATCCCCTGGTCAGGCATATGCCCCCGGGGTCATCTTTATCAATGACCGCCACCTTCATCTTGGGGTTCCGCCGAAGGAGGGGGTCAACGATGTTCATCGCTGAGCCAGTGCCAATGACTATAAGGTCGTACTTTTTCACTTTCATGGTTGCGCATCTTTTCCCGGTATAATTTATTTGTTCCTGAATTTTTAGGGGGGATGTAACATTCTTTCAAAGACACGGAGTGGAGTCTACAGATGCCGTAGAAAACTTGTAGATCTTCTGGCCCCCGAGTGCTTATAGCTGTTAAAATAGCGACTTTAGATGTTTAATTTAGAAGTGGAGCCACCGGAGGGATTCGAACCCCCGACCTGCTGATTACAAGTCAGCCGCTCTACCGGGCTAAGCTACGGTGGCACCTGTGAGGAGGTATAGAAGATGTGTAATAAAATTTACCGTTTGGGAGCTCATTTTCGTTTTAACCTCCCGAGTTTAAAGGAAGACAAACCTTGTTTGGATGGTGTTTTTCAGAAAGAAATATATTAATGAAAAACTATGGAGGCCCACAGTGCAGGGGAGGCAGAAATGTGAAAGATGTAGACCTCCAGTATTATCTCTTGGGCTTTCTCATAATATTCTTTGGGGCATTCTATCTGGGGGGAGTAAACAACGACGTGGCTCTATCCGCCATAGTTCTCATCTACTTCTTCAGCGTAGGAGTCATCCTGGTGGGACTTGGAGTCTTTATAGAAAGGCCCATTGAGAAGCTGCTGGTGTTCTTAGGACTGCTGTCCCTGGCACTCTCCATCCTTCTCTCTGGGGCCTTGGGATACATTAACCCATCTTATGTGGTGGGGGGTCTGATCGCAGTTGGGGGTGCCTTCGTTATCTCCTACGGCCACTACATAAAAAAGACCTACCCAGAAGAGGGCCGGGAAAAGAAGTGAAAATTTTTCAAAAAAGAAGAGAATAGGGATGGCCCTGCCACCCCTCAGCGGCTGGAATTATATCCAGCCGCGAGTCTTCATCGCATCGGCAACTCTCTTCACCGACACGATGTAAGCAGCGTTCCTGGTGTGAATGTCCTTCCCCTTCTCGTTGTACTCCTTCAGGGTGTTCAGAACCTCCCAGGTGGCGTCGCTCATCTTCTTGTCCAGCTTAGCGTAGACCTCTGGATAATCCCAGTAGTAGCCGTTTATGTTTTGCACCCACTCGAAGTAAGATGTGGTGACACCACCGGCGTTGGCTAGGAAGTCAGGGAGCACGAGGCATCCCTTCTTGTGGAGTATCCTGTCAGCCTCAGGGGTCGTGGGTCCATTGGCGAGCTCCAGCACGATCTTGGCCTTCACGCGGTCGGCGTTGTCCTCCCTAATGACGTTCTCAAGGGCAGCGGGTATGAGTATGTCCACATCAAGCTCTAGAAGCTCTTCGTTGCTGATCTTCTTAACGTTGGGATAGTTGGTCACCGTGCCAGTCTCTCTCTTTGTGCGGAAGACCTCACGGAAGGGAAGCCCCTCCTCGGAGTAAATGCCGCCCTTTGAGTCGCTGACGGCAACAACCTTAACGTTAGAGAACATTCTGGTTATTAGGACGTGAGCATAATATCCGGCGTTGCCGTATCCCTGGATAGCAACGGTAAGCACATCCTCGCCCTTAGGTATCTCGTCTGGAAGCTCCATGAGCTCGTGGGGTGGTCTGTGGAGGTTCTCTTTGTTCTCAACAAGCTTGATCCCGAGGAACTTGGCAGCTTCCCTGAGCACGAACATGCCGCCGCGGGCGGTAGCGTCCTCCCTGCCCTTGGACCCGCCAACATTGTGGGGCTTTCCGGTTATTACCCCCGGGGTGTTATAACCCATGAGCTTGCTGTACTCATCCATCATCCAGGCCATGATCTGGGGGGTGGTGTAGACATCCGGGGCGGGTATGTCCTTCTCCGGCCCGATGAACCTTCCTATGGCCCGGATGTATCCCCTGGCAAGGCGCTCCTTCTCGCCGTCGCTCATCTCCTTGGGGTTGCATATGATGCCACCCTTACCGCCTCCGTAGGGTATCCCTACAACGGCGGTTTTCCAGGTCATCCAGGCAGCAAGGGCCTTTACGGTGTCCAAGGTCTCAGATGGGTGCCAGCGGATACCTCCTTTGGTGGGTCCCAGTGCGTCGTTATACTGCACTCGGAAGCCTGTGAACACCTTCACAGTGCCATCGTCCATCTTTACCGGTATACTTACGATAAGTGTTCTCATTGGTTCTCTGAGCATCTGGTGGGTTGACTCATCCAGTCCCATGATTTCTGCCACCTCGTCAAGCTGCTTTTGTGCTATCGCAAACGGATTCAATTCCTCAGCCATACGCATTCCTCCTTTGTCCGCCCCTAGTGGGGCTCGGTAGGAAATAGCCTACCCTATATAAACCTAATTCTGGCGAGGTCGTAAAGAGATAAAAGAAAAATTCGCACAATGACGAAAGGAGGAGTGGAAGATGTCAGGACATCTCTAAAAGGGCCTTCTGAGAAGTCTTTTTAAACCCACCTCCACCTCTCTAAGCTCCCTATCCACCTGTGCGATGTAGTCCATGAGAACCTCCACCTCACTTCTGAACCCCAACAGGTCATCTGATTCTATGTAATCCCTGCTCTCATCTACGGTTTTTTCCTTTTCAAAATGAGGCCCGTCAATTTCACCAGAAATCATGTCAGGAAGGGCGAATGCGATAGGTCCATATTAACCTTTTCCTTAACGCGCCTAGCGGAGGAGGTTCATGTTCCCCCTCTCCCCGCCCCCTTCCTTTTAAGATACAGGCCCCAAAGCACACTCAGGACCTCCTCTTCAAGCTCGGGGGGAATGTAGTTGTACATGCGCACCCTTTTCATGATCTCCCTCTGGCTCTGCTCATCCTCCATATTAAGGTTTTCCACTTCCTTGAGTATCTGGTCTACCCCCTTCAAGGTGATCTCCTTTCCCGCTACGACGATCCTCTCCTCCTTCAGCTCCATTTTCATCACCTAACCTATGAGCTCGTCAAACTTAATATCCAGGAGAGTTTCCAGTTCCATCTGGATATCCAGTGCTCTTCTAGCTACCTTCTCAAGGCCCCGCTTCCTCATCCTCTCTAGGAATGTGCTTAGTGGGACGCGCTCAGAATCTGCAAGCATGTTGTCAATGTGCGTTATGATCTTCTCCTCAAGAGTCTCCGGCACGTACCTTTTTGGGGGCAAACCGAGGCGGGAAGCATCCTCTTCATCAAGCCCCGCCCCAATATGCCTTTCAGCAACTTTTGCAAGCCTCTCATCCACCCCCAGCCCTCTAAGCAGCTCCCCTCCTATGACCCCGTGGTCTATGCCGTGGCTCCTGGAGCGCCCCACATCGTGCAGAAGCGACCCCACCAGTAAAAGCCGCTCGTCAATTTTAACGTTCTTTGAGACCCTGGCGAGGAGGTCCTTGCTGAATTCCATCGCAGCCAGACAGTGGCTTATTACCGCTGGTGGTGTGCCGACATCCACGAGGATTCTCAGGGCTTCCTTCTCGTCAGGTATCCATCCCTCTTCTTTTTTCAGCTCTGAAAGCGGCGGGGCCTCAAGGCTGATTACCTTCTTACCTTTCTTCGCAGGGAGTATGACTTCCCGGGCCCCGGGGAACGAAAGCTCCTCTTCTACCCCCCCATACAGCTCATGCAAGAAGACAGCCAGGGAGGAGATCTCAGAGTGAGGTTGCTGTGATATGGAGATGTTGTAGTCCGCTTTTTGATAGACCCACCCGGGAACCTTCTCAGCCCCTACGACCACAAGAAGCCTCTCCTCATCCTTAAGCTCCTTGACATGCCACCTTAAGGGCTCCCCGTACATGGTGAGATGTACCACCGCCCCGGGGAAGTTTTCAACTTCCCTCTTAGGGGAGACGCCGCTCCTCAATGCAAAATTCCCCCCAAACCTTTTCACTACTTCTTCCACGGTCTGATGTAACCTTTCATCCCTGCGATCAACTAGGACCCCTCTGGCCCCGAAGGACCTTGCCAGGAGAGCTACGTGCGTTGTGACCCTTTTGTCCCTCTCGGGCCTGTGGCCCATTCTGAGGACCCACACCGGGGGTTTTAGATCTTCAGGGAACATTCTCCTCTTCCTCCAGATCTTCCTCAGTTATGGCCAGCATAAGAACGGTGGCACCGAAGCCTGCAAGGAGGAGGAGGAAAACAAAATGAACCGCATGGGAGAGGTCTACATGCAGATCGAAAAGAACTCCCCGGCCAAAAATGTCGGAGAGGAACAGAATGTCCAGCAGCAGGAATACGGCCGTGAACAGGCTTGTTACAAATATGACCTTCCGACTTATGCGTCCCTCGGGTGAGCGGAGTTTGATGAGGTCCTTTGAGAAATATATCACTGGCAGGGCTCCGGTAAGCAGCACGGCAGGGATAGCAGCGATGTATACTTCCTCCGGCAGGTCTCTCATGAAGAAGTAGGCGTAGAGGAAAATTCCTCCTATAGACATGGCTGCCATGAAGGTCTTCATCTCCAAAGAGAGTGAACGGAGGAAGGAGATTAGCCCTCTTCCTTCCTTTCCTTCTGCCCTGGGGGCTGTTTTCCTGCCGGCCCGAAAGGCTCTACCCCCATGCTCTGTCATTTTAATCCCTCTACCCCTCGATCTCCCTGATCTTCTGTATCCGGTGGCCTCTCATCTCAAGCCTGGTGGATCTCTTTATAAGGGACTTAAGAAGAGTGATGGACATGTTATACTTCCTGGCCACGTCGCCTGAAAAGATTCCGTCATCCCCCACCCCCTCCAATATCTGCTCCTCAAGCTTTTTGAACTCCTCCTCGTCCATCGTGGCCGCGTAGAGGACATCAGAGAACTCCAAAAGAGATGTGCTGAAGTTTACGTGCACTGAATAATAGTATGAGTGATAAGTCTTCACACGCCTGGCCGCTTTATCGTCTACAGTCCATGATATCTCCACAAGCTTCATCTTCTCAAAGAAGGCCAGTGCATCCAAACCTTCCTTTCCATATTTGGCTTCAATGTCCTCTGCGCTCACCCAGCCGTTCAGCACATCCTGGAAGACCTTCCTCTTCACTTCAGTGTCCAAGGCTCTGAGGAAGGTAGCCAGATCGGTGGGGTCGTTGATAACTTTTATCCGTTTCATCAAAATCGGGAGGGGGTATAGATTTCGCTTAAATTAATTCTTCTCTCCAAATTGGGTGAAAGACCACCTTTGAACTCCGAACTCAATATTGTAAAATTATGCCATAAATTAGATATATCCCCTAGCAATCTGAAGACCTCAGGAGGCTAGCGATAGAATGCCAGAGGAGTCACGTTTCAGAAAGAGATTCACATTAACCATAATACTGGTTCTAGGGCTGGTTATACTGCTGCCACCCCAGATGTTGGAGGCCGAGGGTGGGAAAGGAGAATATCTACCTTTGGAGCTCCCTCCAAATGTTATGAACAGGATCCTTCAGGTAAGAGAGCATTATCTTGAGCGGTTGGGTTATGTGCCTAGATATTGTGCTACCCCTATCATCTACCGAATGATCGAGGAGGGGGAATACACAGAGGACGAGGCGTCCCAACCCCCCACCACCAGAGCAGTTTCTTTAGAATACTCCGGTACACATTGTAAAATCTATGTGGACACAAGGGTGAGCATCTCCACCACAAGGATAAACCAGCTGGGCAACACCTTTGACAACCAGATATATCCCACCGATATCGCCTGGTTCAACAAGGGTGGGGGAATAACCTCTGTGAACATCTACATATATCCCATAGACGGCGGGGGTGGTACTGGAGGATTTTTCAGCCCCTCCACTCCCAACAATATCTACATGGATTCCTACGATGTCTCTTGGGGAGAGGAGATACTTGCACACGAGTTCCAACACCTTATACACTACAGAGAAGACCCCAATGAGGACATATGGATGAATGAGGGCTGTGCCGATTTAGCAGCTTATGTGAACTTCGGACTTTCAGCTTCAGGCCTTCGCTCCCACCTGTATTACTTCTATCAACTTCCCAATAACAACCTTTTGGACTTCTACGACGGATATTACGGGATTGATGACTACGGCTCCGCAGCCTCCTTTATGATATACCTCATGGAGAAATACGGAGGACAGGATTTCATAAGGGATCTCGTCCACGATTCGAGAAACTCCGTCTCCTCCATTACAGCAACCTTAGCTGCTCACGGCTACTCTGTGAACTTCTGGGATGTATTTAACGACTGGAAAGTTGCCCTGCTTTTGGATTCCACCTCCTACGGTGACGGTAGATATGGCTTCACTTCGTACAATCTGAAAGTCTCCGATGGAGCCCTCTCTGGGACATTCAGTGAGTATCCAACGACTTATACTACCCCCGGGAACCTGAAGGCCTATGCTCCCTATTTCTACAAGCTCACATCGGGGGAAGAAAACCTAGGCCTAGTCTTTGATGGCGCCAACAACGGCTTTGACGTTATGATGGTAATGCTATCCTCCGGCACAATAAGAAATGTTGTGAAACTTCCAATCTCAGGGGACCACGGCGAATACGCCCTTGAGGGTTTCGGGGCCTCTTACGACACTATGTACTTCCTTCCCTCCACCACTTCCTCTGGGGGCTTCACTCTAAACGTTGAGATAAGGGACCTGACGCCCCCCACAACAGAGCTTCTTGTCTCCCCGCAGGTTCCTGATGGGGAGAATGGATGGTACATAACAGCGCCCCTCATCACCCTTTCCACCGAGGAGGGTGCTATCACCTATTATAAAATAGACGATTCCGCAATCGCCACCTATGCCGCCCCGTTCCAGATGCCCGAGGGAGTACACACCCTCTATTACTACTCGGTTGACCGCTACGGTAACACAGAGGAGATGAAGAACGTTACTTTCAAGGTAGATCTCACACCGCCTTTCTCGTCTGCCACAGTAATTCCCGCTCAACCGGATGGAGAGAACGGCTGGTATAAGACAAGCCCGCAGGTCACCTTCAGCAGTGAGGAAGGTGCTCAGATATATTATAAAATCAACGAGGGGAACATACAGCGGGCTGCGGGACCTCTTGTGGTTCCAGATGGTGTGAACGTGATAACCTATTGGGCAGTGGATGAGGCGGGAAACTTTGAGGAGAACCACACCCTCCTCCTTAAGGTGGACACCCATCCCCCAGTGCTAACATACGTCCTGGACCCCCTCTACCCCAATGGCAAAAATAATTATTATACGGTGGTACCGGAGATAACTTTTGAGGCGGAAGAGGAGGTTGAGATATACTACACCCTTGACGGGGAGCGTACAAGGATATAC
>Ga0116200_10000896_pt1 | contig 10907 bp, 14 predicted proteins | sample Mar14436cmmetaG_FD_94478 | JGI IMG/M metagenome (GOLD analysis project Ga0116200, IMG submission 94478) | Marine hydrothermal vent microbial communities from Guaymas Basin, Gulf of California to study Microbial Dark Matter (Phase II) - Marker... ... | reverse complement strand
GTGTGTCATGCCGCGATAGGACACATCCGTAAGTATAGGCAAAATAATAACTTAGATTTTTTGCTTGACTAGGAACGGTTTTTGTAGTATGATGGGATAGAAAGCTTACGGAAAGGAGGTGCTAATGAGGTTTGTGAAAGCAATTGCGTTTTTCGATGCTAAAACTGATAAGGATGTTGTAGCGATTGCAAAAATCGCAAAGAATACTGGCATCCCTTCTTTTGCAAGGGATGGATATGTTGAGGTTCATTTTAATTTCCGTAATAGGTTTGACCATAAAAGGATAAGGAGGATAATGAGAATCGCAAGAAAAGATAAAGTTTTTTGTGTAGTGCATCCAGATGGCGATGCCATCCCTTGCACGATGGTTAAAAAGAAAGGGATGGGAATATTTAAAGAATCTTAAACTATAATCATGGTTGCGGAGGAAGTAATCCGCATCCGCTTCTTCCGCAATCTGGACAAGCGATGCGGATGGCTTGCTGGCCACGAAAGGAGGAAAACGATGTTCTACGAAGAATATATTGGCGGATATGTTTTCGGCAAAGTTACCGTACAAAAAGCAATTGAAAAGCTTGCGAGGGAAGGTTTTCTTTCCTCGCCTAATTATCGCGATTTTGTGCTTGCAAAAGATAAGGAAGGAAGATTGTACTTTCTTCCCAGAGAATCCGCGATTAACCAAAAGTTTAGGCTTTCCCACTAACATATCAGAAAGTTTTCGGTAGGCTCATCCCATCCCGCAAGAAAGGATAGAAAAGAGCTCCCATTGCAAAAACTGTGCCCAGGCTCCCAAAATTAAAAATTTTTCATTTCCGGCTCCGATCGCTCCGGCTCCGGCTCTGCGCGCTCACTAGAAAAGAACTTGACGTTTTATAAACTATAAATTATAAAGCTTGGATGCAAGAATCGTGCCCAAAATTTTTTCGAGCGGGAACGAAACTTGCTGGGGGAATTCGGACTTTGAAGTCTGAATTAAGGTGTCTGCCGGGATGCAACTTTTGTGCCATTAAAAAAATTAATGGAACAAAACTTGCACCGCGCAATGCAAAAACTGTGCCAAGGTCAAAAACTGTGCCATTAAAAATTTTTAATCCTTGAATCCAATTGTCAAATTTTTGGACACCGAGAGAGCCTATATCATTCTGAGATTTTATCAACATCCTTGACAAAAAATCCGCAAAAGCCGTTGATGCAAGAAGCGTGCCCGCGATTTTTGCCGGTTTTTACCTACCTATGTAAAAATTCCTCTGTCATAACATCTTATCGTTGTTAGACTTACGACAAACCGAGGCAATTTTACCTATAACCATGGCAAAACGCCATAGGTCTGTCAGGATGGCAGATTCCATAAGTCTTTGCGAGATAATAACTTAGAAAACCTGGCAAGCTGGTACGGTAATTGCTGCATGGGGGATGGCATGCGTGAGAGAAAAGGAGGTAGCATGAAGGTAAAAACTTGTTGGGACGAAAAAAGATGTGAGATGATTGAGGGACGTGGTGCCATCGCTAGGGCGATGCGATGGCTAAAATGGTTTTGTCCGGATGGTCATTATGAAGTAATTAAAGGAAAAAATTTTTGTAAAATCATTTTTAAGGAGGAGGGCTAAAATGGATCTGCGTTTTATCGTACCTTTGGCGATGTACTTTGCGATGGTAATGGCAATGGCGATCGTATTTGGGGGATAAGATGAACTACATCGAGAAACTAGTGTTATCGTTGAGAAAGCTAGAATGCCTCTGCGCCTCAACGCAGAGGCAATCGCAAGGGAGTTAGATTTTTCAAGTTCTATAACGTAACTTATTAAAAAGGAGGATGTCATGCAAGTTAAAGAATTCGGTAACAAAAGTTTAGTAATTTTTAAAGGAAAAAGTGCGTGTGCGCGCGCACAAAAATGGCTTAAATGGTATGATCCCTCTGATGATGAAAGCTTTACCATCTACAAGTTTTTACCATCAAAGGGATGGAAAGAAGAAAAATGTATCATTGTATTTGGCTAATTGAAATTAGGTAGAAAGGAGGCTTAGTATGTTAGAAAGGTACGTAAAAAACTTCGTTGACAGTTTGGGGGAAACTAGCGTGATTTCCGAACCTAGTATAGTTAATAGCATCGCATGGTCAATTGAATGCGATGCACATGCACAATTTTTGTGTGATCGGTTCTACGATGATAATAGCCAAGAGGCGGAAACAGACCTTTTAGCTTTGGCTTGGGATGTCCGATTAAATGGCATCCCAACAAGTTTATTGGAAAAATATTTGGATGCCGTTGAGGCAGTACCATCTAATTGTCGCGTCCCATCATGGTATTACTGGAAAAAGAAAGAAAAAGAAGAAAAGGAAAAGGAAAAAGAATAATTTAAAGAACAAGAAAGGGTAGAAAAAGGGATAGGGTTTTTCAAAAATTTCTAAACGGATGGCGGGACGCGGCGGGGGTGGCTACGACACATCTGCCCATTCTCCCCCAGAATACCCCATTACTTATTATTCAACGCTACTTCTTTATTATACTTATATTCTCTTTGTAGCAAAATGTGGTAACAAACAGAGGTATATATTATCACTGTTTCTATTTCATGATACCCATACAATTAGAATTTCTCCCCCTCATTTCCTCAAAAATACCCTATTACATATTATAACCAATTGCATTTTATATACTTAGGAATAGCTTAATTGCTTTATGTAATAGGGAAATGGTAAATCGCTATGCTATTATATGTGCCTAACAAAATCTGCTCAATATTCTCACTTATCTACACAAATCACAGCACCACACACACTTAGACAGTAAACATGCAAAAACGCCCCAAACAGCAACTTTTCTATACCGCGGCGACCCATTCCTACCGAATACCCCATTACTTAATCGACCGCTCCGCCATTTACCGGGTAATTCTTCTATCTATGCTGAGTTTACTTTGATTGGAGAAATTTCAAAAAAACTTTTGTCGAAATTTTTTGGCGGATTTTTTCAAAAAAGTTTTGTGGAATTTTTTTGTGAAGTTTTGTGAGGAAACTTTTGTTGAAATTTTTGGGTGAAATTTTTATGTGGAAAATTTTATAGTGTTTTTTTCAGTTTTGTGCGCGAAACTTGAACTGAGCTACATTAAATATAAATATTGATAGTGAATGTATATGTTCTTGTAATTGACATTATTTTGAGAAAAATATAAAAACTGAGCAAATTGGTCGAAAATATTATTGGAGCAAAGGAATGAAGAAGCGTAAATATTACTCTACTAAAAATAAAAGAAATAAAAAACGAAACAGGTTATTTTTGACGTATAAATTTCGTATTTATCCTACCGCTGAACAACAACAAAAAATGAATTTGTGGTTTTTTATTTTACGTCGAAATTTTAGATTGCTGGTTGATTGGTTACATTATTTATATCGTAAAAAGAAAAAGGATATTTATAGAACCTTTGATCAATTTGCAAAAAAATATCTTTTAGAGCATAATCCGCTGTGTGACCTTATACCGTCTGAAGTTATAGATTGGCAAGTTAAAGAATTTAGATCGCAAATTTCTAAGTATATTAAACCATCTTCGTGCATCTCATATAGGAAATATCGTAGTTTTGTTTTTCCTGCTATACGTTATTTAGACATTCATAAACGCAATAGTCGTTTTGTAGATATCAATTTCCCAATGCTTGGTAGAATAAAAACCAGATTTCATCGCCAGTTAAAATGTAAAACTATAGTAAATGTTAAATTCACTAAAATTTCAAAACATTGGTATATACATATACTTTGTTCTGTAAAGCCATCTCATAAAAATAATGCTGTTGGCAGTGTCGGCGTTGATATTGGTATTAAAAATTTAATAACTACTAGCGATGGTAAAGTGTTTAAACCTTTTGTTCCTGACATTCGTCTTTTAGTAAAAATTAAAAAATTGGAAAAACAGCTAATGCGTAAGTCACCTGGTAGTAGTAATTATATCAAACTTAAAGAAAAAATTATGAAATTACGTTGTAAAATATATAATGCTGAAGTTGATTATTATCATAAGATTACTGCGTCTTTAGTTAATAAAAATAAAAAAATATTATTAGAACATCTTAATATTGCTGAAATGGGCAATAGATCATCCGCAATTAGACAATTAATACAAAGAAGACGATGGCATCTTTTATTACACCATATTGAATATAAGTCTGTGCGCGATAATTGTCAACTTGTTTGGGTAGATCCAGCATATACTACGCAATTATGTTCAATGTGTGGCGCTAAAGTTTATAAACGCCTAAGTGATCGTATCCATATTTGCCCATTTTGTGGGTTAGAAATTGACCGTGATTTTAATGCGGCTATAAATATAAGACAACGGGGGATATTTGGAAATATATAATATAAGTAGGGTCGGGGCGACCCGAATTTACGCCTGTGGAGAGGGTGGATATTATTTATTACATCCTCGTGAAGCAGGAATCCCGCTATGGGTCTCTTGGGTGGGCAACCTACCAAGAGCCTCCCTCGTGGAGGAAGTCCACGTTTGAATTATAATAATCTACAATACATACCCTGATACGTATAATAAGTAAGAGGTAATAATGAGCATAACTGAAAAAATCGAAGAACTCATTAAGGAATTTGCCGAATGTTATTTTTATCCCGAGGAAGAGGTGGATGAATCTAAAATCGAAGAACTTATTATTGATTGGTTAACAATTGATGCCATATTTTTTACTGAAGTGGGTAAGTTGAGATACGCAAAACAATGTTGGAAGTTGATTGATTATATTTATTGTGAGGGCATTCCTGAGCGCATTTTGAATAAATATTTTAAAAAAATTGGGGTTGAAACATGGGAACGCCGCTAAATCCTAGCGAAAAACGAAAAATCGCAGCAAAATATTACCGATTACTTCGGAATCACGATTGTCAGTTTAACTTCGGGCGGGCGGATTTTATCGTAGCCTATCAAAAAACTAAGAACTGCCCCTTTTGTCGGCGTCGATTAAAAAACGACAAGTTTGCCTTTCTCCGTGCCGTGGGAATTAATGGGGTCGTCGAGCTTGATAATATTAGTTTCGTTTGTCCGAGTTGTTTCTATAAGTTGCGGTGGGGTAAAAATTATAATAAAGTAATAGAGCGAATCCACAGAGCGTTGAATATTCTTCGATCAAAATACAATATATCGACGATTAAGTTTCAGGAGTTGCTTGATTTATGGCTAAGAGGGGAATGCGATAGGTGTGGTTGTAAGTTCCGCTATCTTCTTTCTTCGCGCTATTTTATTGTTAGTAATAATAAAGTAGAAATTATCTGTGAAAATTGCGCAAAACTTGCCAAGATTTCTTAAAAATCGCGCCGTTTGGTCGAAAGCACTAATGAAGCCGCTGCATGGGGCACGGCTGATTTAAAACGGAGGGAATTCGTGATTGGTGCTTTTTGGATCAACGATTTAATTAAAAAGCTCGAAAAAACGCTTTGTCCATTTTGTCGGAAGTTCTGCCGCGAGGTTAGGTGGGATGCTCAGCATTTCAATTGGGTGTTGACTTTTGAGTGTGGCACCATGCTTGTACGAACTGGAGACAAACGTCCGCGCGTAAAAGTCGTAGCAAAAAAGTGCAACAGGAAACAGCGCGAGGGGGAGTAGTTGCGCGTTCGTCCAGATATTGCCATCAAAGCATTCATCTGGGAAACGCTGGGCATTTTACTTCTGATTGCAGTTGGACTGCTTTTCTTTGGCAATTTGAAACTTATCACGACTTTGACATTAGTGTTTTATGGGATTAGAGTGGTTATGTTATATTTTTATGAGTTTTTTTGGGTAAAAGTGGGGCATGCGATGGTCAAGACGTTGTTGAATAGATTGTCTCGTATTAAGCAATTCCTAAAAAGGAATCCAAAGTCTGAATTGATGCGTCGGTTGAAAACGAATAATATTACGATCTTCAATGAAGAAAGAGTGCTCGAATATATCGATAGGGCGGGGGAACGTTTTTTGTTTTTATTACGAGAGATTGTTCATAGCTTGTTAGACAATGGTATTCCGGTGCGCATCACTATTGGACATAATTATTATTGTGTTCCAGCCGTGGTGGTTATTGGTGTAACTAGAAATGCAAATGAGGTTAAGTTGATTAATAGACAAAAGTATAAAGCAGAGAAATTGATGCGGCAAGTAAACGGGCTGATTCTCGTTGAGTGGGCATACAGATAATGGTTATTGTTGGTCAGCAAGATACAATCAGCGGATACGATTTATTATTAACTGGCGATAAGTGGATTAAATTTACTCGTCTTGATAATACTTTTCTATTGTCAATATTAAAAAATGCTAAGGCGACTGCCTCGGCTTTGATTTTTCATAACATAGAAGACATTGCTTTTGTAGATGAAATTTTCCGTCTTGCTGGTTGGCGTAAAAAAGATAAATTATTTTGGTGTACAGATTTTACCTATAATCAGCCGCGCATGCGTTATCAGCAAAAAGTTTATGTGATCAGTTGGTATACACGCGGACGAGTTTGGACGTTTACTCCACTTAAGCCCCCGTTGCCGTTTTTACGGTTTAAACCTTTTCCAGGGTTTAGGCGTAATATTCCCCATGAACAAAGTTTGGATCTTTTGCGGATCCTTATTAAAAATCATAGTAATTTGGACGAACTTGTTTTTGATCCGTTTGCAGATAAGTGTATAGTAGAATTAGCCGCTCATGCAGAAGGAAGAAAGTCGATTTGTTGCGTTGAAACCTCTCGACAAAAAATAAAAGTAGAGGAGTCACTGAGGCGATGGTGTTAAGAAAAGCTTTTATCACTGGCGTTACCGGACAGGACGGTACGATTTTAAGCAATTATCTTCTTTATAAGGGGTATGACGTATATGGAATGTGTCGTCATCATGCCACTCCGCAGGTTTGGCGGCTTGAATATACCGGAACATTATGGCATCCTAAATTTCATCTTGTGTCGGGTGATTTGACCGATTATTCCTCGCTTGTTAAATTGATGAACGAAATACGCCCCCACGAGGTTTATCATCTTGGTGCGATGTCGTTTGTTGGTGAAAGTTTCAATACTCCAATAGCTACTTGTGATATAAATGCAATGGGGACATTAAGATTATTGGAGGCGGTACGTTTGTGCTGTCCAGATGCTAAAGTTTATATTGCTTGCACTAGTGAAATGTTCGGTTATGAAAATTATGATGGTGTTATGAACGAAGAAACTGCGTTTCATCCACGGTCGCCATATGGTGTTTCTAAGGTTTTTGCTTATTATATTGGTGTGAATTATCGTGAAGCTTATAATATGTTTGTATGTAATGGCATTTTATTTAATCACGAAAGTATTTTACGTGGAGATGAATTTGTTACTCAAAAGATTTGTCAAGCTGCTGCTAATTGTGAAAAAGTTCATCTGGGAAATGTTCATGCTTGTCGCGATTGGGGATGCGCGATTGATTATTGTATAGGAATGTATAGAATGCTTCAGCAGGATAAGCCGGATGATTATGTTTTAGCTACCGGCAAAACTCATTCAGTATTGGAATTATGCGAGATAGCTTATCGGTCTGTGGGGTTGGACTATCGCAAATTTTTGGTTATAGATGAGAAATTCAAACGTCCATCTGATGTTAATAGACTATGTGGTGATGCATCTAAAGCGCACAAGTTATTAAAATGGCGTCCGACGGTTACTTTTGAGCAACTTATTAAGGAGATGGTGCAAGCTTGGAATGGACCGAAACTGTGGGCACCACGATATAGCGAGCGTGAAGAATTGATGGACGATGCTGATAATTAATCTTAATGATTATGTATTAACTAGCGCTGGCTATTCTGATTTAGGTAGCCTTAATAGCTGGAATTACATTTTATCAAGCAACGCAGAGGAGTGTGACATCACGTATAAAGAAGATGTCGTAGACAAGTTTTTTGTTATTAAAACTGCTAATAATTTTGAATTTTGTGGGTTACCAGGACAAATATGGAAATTACATAGTGGGACTTCAAAGCCCACGGAATATTTAATACGTGGTGATAAGTTGGTTATTAGTAGCAATCCGTTTCCTTTCAATCGTTATGAACGCATTGATTCACCCCTTCTCAAATATTGCGGAAATGATTTTGCGTTTTTAAGTGCGTTGGCAACGGTTGGACAGGTTAAGCATGGTGCTTTTACATGGCGTGCTTATCGTGCAACTGAAGAGTATTTATCGTTGTTTCATAAATTGTATGAGGTTTTGAAGAGATACGAAATAGATTTTAGTTTATTTTTTTCTGCTACAGGCTTGCCGCGCATTGTGGTCAATGATAGTCGGGCAGTGCGTTTGTTTCATGATTTTAGTTTACAAGTACCACGTCAGTTCTTTCATTCACCACTAGATATTGTTTATCGTTATTTGGGGATTATTTTTTCTATCAATGTATCATTTGGACACGGGCATTCACATGTATGGCGACGCGTTCTTTTAAAACGTAATTTATCATTTTTACAGTCGTTAAGGATGTTGTTGTGTTGTTTAGGCATTTATAGTAGGATTGTGGCTAATAGATTTTTGGTTATTAATGCTGAATTTATACATAAAATGCGGTCTTTTGTTTTTATGTTTAAATCTGCCGAACGTAAATATTATAAACTTTACAAATCAATTCATCCGTCACGATTTCGAGATTATTTGCGGATCATAAGTGTACAATATGTTACGAAACCGAGTAGAAAATATGTGATTGATACTGAACAAGATTTAATAGTTAATGGGGTAATTGTTAGCGGAGGGGCAAGTGGTAGATAAACGTCCGGTTTTGACAGAACACGCTCTTTTTTTGCTAGAACAACGTTATTTGCGACGTAACGAAAAAGGAGAAATTATCGAAACACCACGTCAATTATTCGAGCGTGTTGCGCGATGTGTAGCATATCCGGAGAAGAAGTATGGTAAGAAAAATTATGAATATTGGTATAATAGGATTCTTAATTCTTTATTAGATTTAGATTTTGTTCCGGCGTCCCCATATCTGTTTAATGCGCGTGATCCTGAAAGGGAAAAAGTTGGCGGTTTGTTTTCATGTTTTGTGATTCCTTTGGAGGATTCTATTGAAAGCATTTATAAGTGTATGGGGGAGGCGGCAAAAATTTATCAGCATGCTGGTGGAGTTGGAATCGATCTGTCTCCATTACGTGAGAAAGGTGCCCCAGTAAAAACTGCTGGTGGTGTTTCGTCTGGACCATTGTCTTTCTTAGAAGTATTTAATAAGTCGTCTGAGGTAGTTGTACAGGGTGGAGTAAGGCGGGCTGCTTCGATTGCGTTTTTAGATGTTAGTCATCCTGATATTATTGATTTTATTAGTATAAAATCGCGTAATTTGCCAGAAATTAACAGATTGATGAAAATTATTTTAACAACTCAGGATAAGGTATTACGTAATTTTGCTAAACTCGAATTGAAAAAATTGCAACAGATTACGAGTTTTAATTTGTCCGTAAAATTAACTGATAAATTTATGAATGCCGTTGCGAACGATGAAGATTGGCATCTCATTTCACCCTCAACTAAAAAAGTGGTCAAAACTATTAAAGCCCGAAAATTATTTAGAATGATTTGTGAATATGCTTGGAGGAGTGGGGATCCAGGAGTAGTATTTATTGATACAGTAAACAAACATGATAAACTCTCCCAGCTGGGGAGAATTGAAGCAAGCAACCCCTGCCATTTTGGCAGTTCAAAATTGTTAACTCCGCGTGGTTTTGTCAAAATTAAGGATCTGGTCTGCCAAGATGGCAGATTGGTTAATGCTCAGGGTGATATTGTTCATGGTAAAGTATGGTATTCTGGCAAGAAGAAGGTAGTAAAGCTTGTTTTTAATGATGGTAATGAGATAATTTGCACGCCAGATCATAAGTATTTAACCGAAGATGGAGAGGTTGTTCAAGCTGCCGATTTGAAAGGCAAAAGAATAGCAAAATATCGCCCGTTACGAGGACACGATCCTTTGTTTGTGAAATTGGGGTATATCCAGGGTGACGGTATTTTGTCGCGATTAATGGTTGGTGATCATTTACGAATTTGTTTTGGGCAAAAGGATGGCGATGTTTTGTCTTATTTTGGATATGAAAGTAATGTAAGATATGTAACCACACGTGAATTTGATAATATTTTAGGATTATTGGGTTTTGATTTTCGTACTTTGCCATATAGAACTTTGCCATCGACTATTTTTGACTGGGATGAAAGGCGGATTCGTTCGTTTTTGTGTGGATTGTATAGTGCGAATGGGTCGATCTTAAACCCTAAGAAGTACCATCGTATTACGCTTAAAACAACCTGTCGTAAATTGGCTGAACAAGTACAGGAACTTTTGTTGCGGTTTAATATTAAATCTTATATCACAACAAACAAGAGTCAAAAAATTAAATTCAAGAATGGCACTTATCATTGTCGAGAATCTTATGATTTGAATATAGGAAATATGGATGGTATTTTCAAGTTTTATTATTTGATTGGTTTCATTCATGAATATAAAAACCAGCGGCTTGAGCAGTTGCTTGGTATAGTAAGCGACAGCTTGGTTGTTGATGTAGTAGATTACGGCGAAGAAGATGTATATGATTTTACTGAACCATTGACACATTGGGGTATCGTAAGTGGTTTAATTACTTCAAATTGCAGTGAGATTTTTATGCATCCTTACGAATCCTGTAATCTCAACGCCATCAATCTTACCAAACATATTAAGAACGGTCAAATCGATTGGGAAAAACTTCGACAAACAGTTCAAGCGATAGTTCATGTTGCTGACAACGCCATTGATGTTAGTGCCTATCCCCTTAAAGAAATCGAGAAAATGACCAAATCTACACGTGGCATTGGTATTGGCGTGATGGGATTTGCTGATATATTAGTTGATTTAGGTATTCCTTATGATTCGGTTGAGGCACGTAACTTATTG
>Ga0116200_10000895_pt1 | contig 10923 bp, 7 predicted proteins | sample Mar14436cmmetaG_FD_94478 | JGI IMG/M metagenome (GOLD analysis project Ga0116200, IMG submission 94478) | Marine hydrothermal vent microbial communities from Guaymas Basin, Gulf of California to study Microbial Dark Matter (Phase II) - Marker... ... | reverse complement strand
CCTTTATCCCATAGACCTCCTTTATAATCTGAGGAGTTAAAACTTCTTCTGGTAAACCTGCCCTGTAAATCTTCCCTTCCTTTAAAATCAAAATTTTATCTGAAAAACGGGAAGCCAGATTAAGGTCATGAGATACCATTATTATAATTAAATTTTTCTTTTTTGCTAAAGATTTTAAAAGTTCAAGGAGTTCTATCTGATGGTTTATATCCAGGTGTAGAGTTGGTTCATCCAGAAGGAGAACCTTTGGATTTTGAGCAAGAGCCCTTGCAATAATAACTCTCTGGTATTCACCTCCACTTATTTCAATAATCAATCTTTCAGCAAGATGGCTGATTCCACAGAGATTTAAACATTCCTCAACCATATCAAAATCTTCCTTCTTTTCTCCCCCAAATCTTGTGATATAAGGATATCTTCCCATCAGAACTATATCAAAAACTGTAAATGGAAACTGTGAAAAAGATTGCTGAGGCACAACACCGATTTTCTGGGCAATTTCTCTTTGATTTAAAACAGATAAATCCATATCATCAAGCATTACAACACCTTCTTTTGGTTTTAGAACCCTGTTTATACATTTAAGGAGTGTGGTCTTCCCTGAACCATTTGGCCCAATTATTCCGAGAATCTCTCCCTCTTCTGCTTCAAAAGAAATATTCTTCAGGGCATCCACACTGTCATATGAAAAACTTATATTTTTAATTTTGAGTTTCATTTTAAAACCCTATCTGTTTTTTTCTGCTTCTGAGTAAAAAGAGGAAGAAAGGAGCTCCAAGAAGTGCAGTTATAACCCCTACCGGTAATTCTGCTGGAGCAATTATCTTTCTTGCCAGTGTATCTGTCCAGATTAAAAATATTGCACCTGCCAGGAAAGAAGAAGGGAGAAGTATCCTGTGGTCAGGCCCCACAATCAATCTCATCATGTGAGGAACAATAAGTCCCACAAAACCAATAACTCCACAGAATGCAACACATGTTGCAGTTATTAAAGATGCCAAAACCAGAACCATTTTACGCACATTCTCAACATCCACCCCCAGATTTAATGCATCTTCTTCTCCTGAAAGTAAGATATTCAAATCTCTGCTGAAAAACGATATTCCAAAACTTCCTGAAAGAATTAGAGGTAAACTTACCGCTACCTTTTTCCAGTTGCTTGCCCACAATCCTCCCATAAGCCAGAAAACAATCTGGCGTAATTGCTTCTCTCCAGCAATATATTGCATAAAGGAAACGAGTGCTGAGAAAAAAAGTGAAATTGCAATTCCTGATAGAAGAAGCGTTCCAACAGGCAATTTACCCTTTACTTTTGCTATAAAATAGACTAAAAAAGCAGTTGATACAGAGAATAAAAATGCTAAAGGAGCAATCCATCCTGTATCTATTTTCAGGATTATTGCTAAAGAGGCACCGAATGCAGCACTTGATGCAATTCCGGTCACATAAGGGGATGCCATTGGATTTCTGAATAAACCCTGCATACTGCAACCGGCAATTGATAATCCAGCACCAACAAGACCTGCCAGCAGAATCCTTGGAAGCCTTATCCCTATCAGTATTGATTCAAAATATGATGGCCAGTTGTGGGAAACTGGAAATATTTTTGAAATAATTATTCTGGCAATCAAAAAACGGTTTATGTGAACAGTCCCTATGCCGAGTGTAAAAAGTATTGTCAATAAAAGTCCAAAGAAAAGGATTGTGAATGTGAATATAAATTTAACCTTTCTTGTAATAATGAACTGTTCTGTTTTCATTTTTCAAATACCTCCGGATGAAACCACCTTGCAAATTGCTCTAATCCTTCAATACATCTTGGAGTATAATTTGTGAAATAAATGCGTGATTTATAGATTTTGTTATTTTTAATTGCCTTAATATTCTGCCATCCAGGTCTTCTCTTTATATCTTCAATTTTTGCACCATATTCCTCAACAATGATGATATCAGGGTTTTTAGCAATAATATATTCCTGACTCAGTAAAGGAAAAGGAGTTTTTGTATCCTTTGCCAAATTCTCTCCACCTGCAAGAGTAATTAACTCATGAGTGAGAGAACCAGGCCCTCTTGTGCTTCCTATTGAATATCCTTCAAAATAGACCAGTGGTTTTTTCTTTATATTTTTTATTCTTTCCACTATTTCCTTAACTCTCATTTCCATATTCTCAGCAATCTCTTCTGCACGTTTTTCTTTTCCAACTATCTTTCCAACTTCCTTTACAAGTTCAATTATCTTTTTTATATCGCATGTTCCTTTATGGAAGAATACACACAATCCCTTCTCCTTTAAAATAGATGCATCCCCTTTCCAGCAAAATACTATATCGGGCTGTAGGGAGAGAATTGTTTCAATATTAAGATGTCCAAAAGAACGGCCTATCTGCACCTTCTTTTCTGCACCTGGAGGGTTTAGAGAACTTTTGCTCACACCAACAATTTTATCTTCAACACCCAAATCATAAAGTATCTGAGTGGAAATACTGCTTGCAGAGATAATTCTCTCTATCTTTTTTGGAGGACAATTTTCATTTTTTATTTCAGGTATTTCTGAATGTAAAGAGAGAAGGTGAGAAAAGAAAAAAGAGATACCAATAAGAAAAACCATACCTAACCACTTCTTTTTTGTTTCCATTTTAAAATTTTATGGAAATAGTTGTCATAACAGTTCTTGGTGGCCCAGGATAATATTTTTTAGTCCCGCCTGCTGAAGCATAGGCCTTTTCCGCATATTTTGTATCAAATACATTATTTATACTGAGTGTCCACATTAAATCGCATTTTTTCAAACTTTTCTCATAACCCAATTTTAAATCCCATACATTATGTCCCTCATACTTTGTAGCATTGTTGTTATGCATATAATAAGGCCCTATCCATCTACCAGAGATTGAGCAGAAGAATCCACTATCATGGTTGTATTGCAATCCAAGAGAAGCCTTCCATTTTGGTACATATCGCAGATAATTTCCCTCATAGGAAGGCTCGCTTGGATATTTTTCAATTTTTGCTTTTATCCAGTCTGCTCCAAGAGTAGCAATCAATCCCTTTTTAATCCTGTAACTTGCTTCCATCTCAATCCCTTCCTGCCATACTTCTCCTACATTTTCATACTTCTTTTTATCCTCATCAAGCTGGATGAGGTTTTCAACATCTGTAACAAATGCAGAAAGATTAAAGGCAAAATTCTCAAATATGGATTTAATTCCCAGTTCATAATTTGTTGCAGTTTCAGCTTTAAGGTCAGGATTCCTGTACATGCTCATATACATAGCATATGTATTTGGTGGCTTGAATGCTCTTCCAAAAGATGTGTAGATGCTGACATTATCTGTTGCCTTATATGTAATTCCAAATTTCGGGCTCCAGTCTTCCATTGTGCTTTCATCACTTATTGCTCCTTTATACCCTGTATTGTCAAATTTTACATAGTCATACCGTAAACCAAGATGGATTTCCCATTTTCCAGAAATTTTCCAGAGGTCCTGCATGTAAACCGCATATTTATTCACATCTGTATCCACCTTCCTTATAATCTCATCAGTTACTTTTTTATAATTCTGGTCAATATTTCCATTTGACATTTCAATCCCTGCGATAAGAGAATGGTTTGAAATACCCTTTTCATACTGGAGCCCGAAATCATATCTCTTCTCATCAGTTATATCGCGTCTATCAGGGTCATACTTGTAATATAAATAATTGTATTTGCGGTTGTAAAAATGGAAGTAAGGAGTAATTTTGGAATCTTCACCGAGAAATTTTTCAAACTTTGCCTTTATATAATTCACCCTTCTTTTTCCATTACACCATGCATAGGGAGCTTTATGTATCTCTCCTGCTTCCCATTCCTTTTCTTTTATCCAAGATGGGTATTCCTGTTCCTTTTCTGAAGAACTCAATGTTAAAGATGCATTATAATCTTCTGTCTTTCTCTGCAATTTTAAAAGATAACTTCCAGTGGTATAAGAAGAATGTTCTCTAAATCCATCACCTTTTTTGTTTTCACCAGAAAATATAAATCCAATCTTTTCAGGAAAAGGAGATTGAATGAAATAGCGGAAATGTCTCATTCTGTCAGGGCCAACAGTAACTTTTATTCCTGCTTTCAATTTTGGTTCAGCATCCTTAGTGATAATATTGATTACACCTCCACATGCATTTCCTCCCCATAATGCAGAAGCAGGCCCTTTAATTATCTCTATCCTTTCAATATTTGAAAGTGGTATCAAGTCTATATACTGCTGTCCACTTGATAATGTGTTGAATGGCATGCCATCAACCATAACAAGAGTGTAAACTTCACTGTCAAAACCTCTGAGAATTACTGTCGGTTCAATCCCATAACCATATGAATCATGGACGGTTACACCTGGTAAATACTTTAAAAGTTCAGATACACTCTGAGCAGTTGAATTTTTGATATCCTCTTCTGTAATTATTTCAACACCTGTAGGAAGGGATATAACAGGATATTCTGTCTTTGTCGCTGTAACAACAACTTCTCCCAAATCAAACTTTACTTCCTGAGCCGAGCAGATCTGCACCAGAAAAAAAGATAAAATTAATGCAAAACATAACTTTCCTCTCGCCATTTTCTTTTCCCCCTTTTAAAATATGTGTTACTTTTTTTAGAATAATAACACGGAATTTGAATTTGTCAAATTTTTCTGGTTAAGGTATTTCAAAAGTTAAAGTTGCTGTGTAATGGAGTTGATTACATTTATCTTTCAGTTCTTCAGGAGCAGGAAGTTTAATATCTGTCTTTATCAGCCAAACTCCCCAGTGAATAATTCTTATTCTGGCTATTCCTTTACTATCTGTTGATGTGGCATATGCAAAATCCTCACCAGTTGAGAAACCAGAATATGTTGCATATACTCTGCAGAATCTTTTTGGTCTACCATTGAATAAAACTTTAACAGGTAAAAATTCACCGATTTTTAAATTTAATGGATTTTTCAGAGGGATTATCTCCAATTTATGACCGACAGGTTTATCAAAATTAATTAAATCTTTTTTACCGACATTTATTAAACATTTTGCATACTGTTCATAATATAAACTCAAAATAACTTTCCCCTTAACATCTGTTTTTGGCCCAAGTTTATGGTGGATTTTCCCTTTCTCAACATACATTGTGTAAAATCCTGGTTTTAATTTGGCACAAATTATGTAAGAACCGGGTTTTTCAAATCTTACTTCTGTTGCCAGAAATCCGCCTGGATTTGGTTTTAAATTATGGTGTTTTCCGCATCTTGGGCAGACAAAATAAAATTCCTCTATTTTTTCCTCAGATAAAAAATCATCTACAGGGAAATGGTGTCCCCATCCAAAATAAATATTTGTTTTTGCTCCATATTTTGGATAAATTTCAGGATTATAATCTGTCGCATTTATCCAGAGAGTATGTGAGAAAAGATTGCAGGAAAATAAAAGCAAACCGATAATAAAGAAATTCTTTATCCTTCTCATTCCGCACCTCCTTTAAAATTTCCCTTTTATACCAAACAAAAATACCGTTCCATCTATATCATACTCATCAGGAATATCTTTTCTTCCAGATATATTATCTATGCCGGCAAAAATGGAAGTATGTTTTCCGATACCTTTACTTAAGGAAAGATTGAATATTGTATAACCTCCCAATCTCTTATAATCACTGTCATATCTTTTTCCTATATACTCACCTTCAAGATTTAAATTGATGCCGATTTTTGGGATTATCCAGTCAAATTCAATATTTATTTTATGTTCTGGTCTGTATGTGAGTTCCTTTCCTGTTGATTTATCTTCAGTATCAAGAAATGTATATCCAAACTTTCCTGTTAAATTTTCCATAATCTTGCTTGTTAAACTAAATTCTATTCCCTGAGTCATTGCTTCCTTTACATTTTCCCAGTATAAATCCCATGGAGGAGGCCCCATTCTTACAATTCTGTAACTTATCAGATCTTCAAGTTCATTTCTGAAATAAGATAATTTACACAGAAGTTTTTCTGAAAAGATATATTCTGCACCAAACTGGTAACCGATTGATTTTTCCGGTTTTAAATCAGGATTTGCATGGACAATATATGGCCCCATTCTCCAGTTATCAGCATAAAGTTTAACAAGGGTAGGGCCTCTGAATGCTCTTCCAATAGATGCTCTCAATTTCAAATTTTTACTTATTTTATAAAGAAAACTTGCCTTTGGATTTACTTCTGTTCCCCACCTGTCATGGTTATCTATCCGTGTTCCAAGAACAAAAATGAAAGGTGAAAAATCCATCTCATCCTGAATGAAGAAACTGTGGAGATACTGGTCTGCCTTATAATTTTTCCCTTTATCATCCACATCTTCTTTATGATAATGGTATCCACCTGTTAAAGTGTGTATTTCTCTGATAAACCTTGTATAGTCAATCTCTGTTTCATAAGAATTGTGGTGCCAGTTTGAAGATTTATCATCTGTCCAGTGTTTATAATTGAAAAATGAATTTCTAAATTTTAATTTTGATAATTCATCAGGGAGCCATTCCAGAATTGAATTAATTCCAGTCCTTTCCTGTGTTCTTCCTTCATGTTTCATTTTATGGTAAGAGTAGTAAGGTTTTAATTTGAATTTTAAATGAGGATTGAATTCATATTCTAAACTTCCCTGAAAGATATTCTCCCAGTATTTATCCAGTTCTTCTTCAATACCTTCTGATGTTCTGTAAGTATAACTTAAGAAACTTCCAAATTTACCTTTCTTAAAGCCACCGCTTAATTCATAAATCTGTGTCCCTCTGCTACCAGAACTGATGGATATGGAAAATGAAGGTTTTTCTGGAGCAGATTTTGTAATAATATTGATTACTCCACCTATAGCATCACTACCATACAGAGCAGAGGAAGGACCCTTTACAATTTCAATCCTTTCCACTGCTTCTACTGGAATCTGCTGTAAATCAACACCTGCTGCATGTCCTCCAAGGATTCTCTGTCCATCCACAAGAATGAGAACATGTTTTGAATCAAGCCCAAATATTTCAACTTTACCCTTATCACCCCAGGAGCCACAGTTTTTATTAATCTTTATCCCTGTTATGTACTTTAAAGCATCCTGGACTGTTTTAATATTCCTCCTTTTAATCTCTTCTTCTGTAATTACACTTACCTCTGCAGGGACATCAGCCAGAATATGTTCTGTTTTTGTGGCAGTAACAACTATCTCTCCCAGATTGAAAACATTCTCTTCACATATCCCTTTATTTAAACTGAACAGAATCAATATTGCCAGAAGAGATATTAATTTAACTTTCATCCTCCACCTCCTTTTTAGGTTTACCTAACATTTAATTTAAAAAAAATTAGAATTTTATTCTTCCACAGATACCAAACATTAAATCAGAAGAAAATTTTGTCTTATTCGCATAAGGCACCCTTATACTCAAATCCACAGAGCCTGCTTCCTCTTCTCCAAATGGTTGCCAGCGGAATTTCAGAACTATTCCATGAGAATACATATTGGAATCCTGGATTTTCTTCCCATTTTTATCTTTATTACTTCCAGAGACCCATCCCTGTGGCCCACCGATTACAGCAAATTTTCCAAAATCATAACCCAAGAAAATGCGGTATCCAAACTTATCTCCAAGGTCCCATCCTGATTTTGAAAAACCATCTATTTCTTTAACTTTTCCTCTGTATTGATACCATATATCACTGCAGAGGAAGAATTTTTCAGTAAAATGGGGATGTGAAAGGATTACAATTTTGAAATCATCTGTTCCACTCCCTATACCATTTTTTATCTCCTCATCTGAAGCGATTGAAGGTTTATAACTGAATGCAAGGAAAAGACCATCTTTCCAGTCAAAGTTGAAAAGTCCTGGTGATTTTGAATATAACAGATATTTTATTGAAACCCAGAAATCTTCAAGCCCTTCATCCTTTACCTCTTTCCATACAGTCTTTTTTGCTTTTTTTGACCAGACCTGTCTTTTTAAATCTTTCACAACATATGGAAGGAAGACTCCAACACTCAATCTATCAATAATTCCATATTCCAGACCAATCGCAATTTTTGTTTTTTTCATATGCCAGCCTGATGGCAAATCCACCATCTTATCATAATCCTTAGAGTAGGGTGAATTTTGTTTAAATGCTTTCCATACTTCATCAGAATAACATTTTGTAGCATCAAAATATGATACCTTCCCACGGATTTTCAATTTTCCCTTACCAACATCATGCGGACATCCTACAGTCTCCTCTGCAAAGATATTGCATGAAAAGATGAGAAATATTCCAACAACTGCTATATACTTTTTCATCCTCCACCTCCTTTTTAGGTTTACCTAACATTCAATTTAAAAAAAATTATCCTGTAAATAACCTTCCTATCTGGTAAAATAAAACGCTTAAAGTCCATCCCAGAACCAAACTGTAAGATACTGCAATTGCAGTCCATTTCCAGTTTGTTTCCCTTTTTATTGTTGCAATTGATGCAATGCATGGAATATAAATCAATGTCATGATTAAAAAAGAGTATGCTGAAAGAGGAGTAAAATATTTTGGCAAAATCATCTTCAGCCCTTCTTCTTCTGCTCCATACAGAGTTCCGAGAGTTCCAACAACAACTTCTTTTGCCATAATTCCGAATAAAAGAGCCACAGCTGCCTGCCAGAAGCCGAAACCTGCTGGTTTAAATACAGGTGCAAGAACCTTTCCAATTCTACCAATTAAGGAATTTTCTCCTGCATATTCAACACCTAAGGGAAGACTTGATAATAACCATACAAGGACAACTCCCAAAAATATAATTGTTCCTGCCTTTTTAATGAATAAAGAAGACCTTGTCCACATTGAAAGAAGAACATTCCTTAAAGTTGGCATTCTGTAAGGAGGAAGTTCCATAACCAGAGGAGCAACCTCTCCTTTAAAGAATATATTTTTGAAAATCTTTGCAACAAAGATTGCAAGTATTATTCCCAAAAGATACAGAGAAAAAACAATCAATCCCTTGTGTTTTGGAAAGAAAGTTGAGGCAAACAGGATATAAACAGGTAGTCTTGCTGAACAACTCATTAAAGGATTAACAAGGATTGTCAAAATTCTATCTTTTCTTGATTCTAATGTTCTTGTTGCCATAATTCCGGGAATATTGCATCCAAATCCCAGAAGCATTGGGATAAATGATTTTCCATGTAATCCAAGAGCATGCATGAATCTGTCCATAACAAAAGCAGCTCTTGCCAGATATCCAGAATCTTCCAGAATTGATATTCCAAGGAATAAAAGCATAATATTTGGAAGAAATACAAGGACAGAACCAACTCCGCTTATTATCCCATCAGATACAAGAGAACCAACCCATGGAGGGAAATTTCTGCTTTTAAAAAATATTTTGGAACTTTCAGCCAGTTTACCGAATGCATTATCAATTAAATCAGCAATAGGTGAGCCGAGAGTGAATACAAGCTGGAATAATAAATACATGAAGAAAAGAAATAAAGGAATTCCAAGAATACGGTTTGTCAATACTTTATCAAGTTTATCTGAAAATGTAAGGCGTTCTTCAAGAGATATTTCCTTTCTTACACATTCTTTCACAATCCCTTTTAAAAACCCGTACCTTTTCTCAATTATAAATGTTTCAAGATTATCCCCTGTGATTTTTAAAATCTCCTCCTCTATTCTATTTTTTATCTCTCCAATCTCTGGTATAAATTTCTTTGCTTCATTTAATAAATCAGAGTCACCCTCAAAAATCCTTATTACCATTCCCCTTGGTGAGATATTCAGAATTTCTTTATCTTTGATAAGTTGAGCGGTTTTTTCTATTTCCTTTTCAAGATTGTGGTAATCTATTTTAAAAACTTTCCTTTCCCTTTTTCCCAAATTTTCAACAATTTTTTTCTTTAATTTTTCAATCCCTTTCCCTTTTGATGCGACAGTTTCCACAATATCTATTCCAAGGATTTTTGAGAGTTTACTGGTATCAATCTTCATATTTGCCTTTTCTGCCATATCCATCATATTTAAATCCAGAAGTACAGGCTGTCCCATTTCTAAAAGCTGGATTACAAGGTAGAGATTCCTCTCAAGATTTGAAGCATCAATTACACAGACAACCAGATCAGGGCTTTCTTTAATTAAAAAATCGCGTGCTATCCTTTCATCAATTGAATACACGCTGAGGCTGTAAGTTCCTGGTAAATCCACAACTTCTATTTTTTCACCTTCATGGATAAAATATCCCTGTTTCTTTTCAACTGTAGTTCCAGGCCAGTTACCAATCTTTTCCCTTGTTCCACATAAAAGATTGAATACTGTTGTCTTTCCTGAGTTTGGATTCCCTGCCAAAGCAATTTTATAACCCATTTTTTCTCCTATTTTAAAACCTCAACAATTATCTTTTCTGCCTCCTCCTTTCTCAGACTTATATGAGTATTTTTTATCAATACATCTATAGGAGAGCCCAGAGGAGCGATTTTTTCTATTTTAACTATTTCATCTTTTACAAATCCCATGCTCAAAAGTTTACTCTTCAAAACACCTGTATCTGCTATTTTCAGTATTTTCCCTTTCTCCCCAACTTTTAAATCACTTAATTTAACCATTTTATTTGCTGAGTTTTTTTCAAGAAACTTTGCTTTACATTCAGGAGGTCTTTTTTCATGTTTGACAAAATAGTAAAAATTATTTAACCATTCAGGTATTCCCTGTGGGCATGTCTCAATGAAATCTATAAATTTGATAATTCTTTCAAGAGTCTCCTTACTCAAATAATGCTCAATCTTGCATGCATCATTTTCAGCGATTTTCTCATCTACACCGAGAATCTGATGAAGAAATTTTTTAAGCATTAGATGTTTTTCATAAAGGGCTTTTGCTTTATTTATACCTTCAGAAGTCAACTCAATATATCCGTAATGCTCATGGACTATTAAAT
>Ga0116200_10000893_pt1 | contig 10933 bp, 9 predicted proteins | sample Mar14436cmmetaG_FD_94478 | JGI IMG/M metagenome (GOLD analysis project Ga0116200, IMG submission 94478) | Marine hydrothermal vent microbial communities from Guaymas Basin, Gulf of California to study Microbial Dark Matter (Phase II) - Marker... ... | reverse complement strand
GCAAGCGAGGCCATCATGACGGCGAACTGGTACAGGTTGGTCGTGTCCGCCGCAGCGGCCCAGTCTCCCTGAGCGGTCAGCCAGACTCCGACTATGCCGCCGATCATGGTCAGTATGATGGCCCAGTGCGGGCTGTGGAACCTCTCGTTGACCGAGGCGAAGACCTCCGGGAAGAACCTGTCGAAAGCCCAGGCGAAGACCATCCTGCTGGCGACGACGAAGAACGCCGGAATGTCCTTCAGCAGGATAATTCCGACTATGGTGCCGTTGAGCACCTGGAGCCACTCCATGCCCTTAGGCACGAGCGGGATAGTGAAGCTGGTGATCACCTTGTGCGGCAGCAGCCAGGTCTCAGGCACTCCGAGCAGGGAGGCCACGCCTTCCGTTCCTATCTTGTCCATTAAGTACGCGTACAATGCGGTGAAGTAGACTCTGTCGGTCGGTATCTGTTTGGACTGCAGGTACTGCAGAGCGCCGGGCACCTGGGCGAGGACGCTCTCGGGCACCCTCCAGGCGCCGTACACCAAGAAGGGCAGAGCGATGTAGTAGGCCATTATGATGAGCGTACCGAGCACCTGGGCGACGAGCAGAGAAGTGGCAGGGGACTTTAGCTCTCCGCCAACGAACACAGCCGACAGGATTCCTATGTAGGCCCAGATGGCGCCAATGCTGGCCTTCATTGTGCCGCCCCAAGTGAAGGCCTTGATGGGCAGGTCTTCGTCGGCCATCCCGAGCTCGAACGCCTTGTTGACTATCTTCTCGTAGGCGCCAGCGCCATAGATGGAGTTCCAGCCAGCGATGGTATTAGCTCCCCAGGCTCCAAGGATCAGCAGGTTGCTCAGACAACCGATTATCGCGATGACTCCCAAGACGTTGATTATCCAGCCGTAGATCTTCATTCCAAGCAGGGCTATCGCACCGAAGACTATCACGAAGATCAGGCTTAAGACCCAGTGGCCCTGCCTGCTGGCCATCCACTGGGCTCTCGCCAGCCAGGCTTCGCTGTTCATGGCAATTCCGGCGGCCGTCGCGGCGCTAACGAAGAAGTCAATGCTGTACCAAGCTATGATACCATAGCTCAGAACCTCGGTGAACCAGAAGCCCCAGGATGCCAGGAATCCGAGAGCGGGGCTCAGCCCTCTGGTGATGAAGATGTAGTCTCCTCCGGTCCTGGGCATCATAGAGCCCAGCATGGTGTAGACTAGGGCGGTGGGTATCATGGCCACTATACCGGTAACCAGGAACGAGTAGGGCACGAACGCGTCAGGGTGCGCGTATGCAGCTATGATAGCCAGCTTGTGAATACCTCCGCCGACGGTGTGCGTGAAGACGATCATGAAGGCTGTGAACGGCCGCACCGTCCTGACCAGCCCTGAAGCCCTCCTCACGAACAGGGTCGGGGCCTCAGACATTCACATACCCCCCAAGAACCCCAGGTTCGACTAACGCCGTACAATACGGCTGATGTGCCTAGCAAGAGGCTATATTAAAACTCTTTCGACCAAACGCCTTGACCGGTCGTCATGAAACGTTTTAGTGAGGGCTTTATCATGACAAGCGAACGGTGGTGATGGCTTGGTCTTCCGTAGAAAGAAGCCCCAGAAAGAACTTGCTGAAGATATAGCTTTTCTGATAGAGGCAGCAGATGGTTACAGAGTTGGCCGGAACATTGATTTAAGGAGGTTAAGAGAAGTACTCGATCGAAGGGTCAGCGAATTATCAGACGTTTTCAGCGGAGGCTTGAGAAAAAAGTTTGAAAAAACTGCTGATTATGTTATAAACCTTCCCTCAATAGATCCGGTGGCTAAAAAGTGGTCGGCCGTGTTCCTTGTCGTGAGGCTCCTGCTGCGTATAGCCCTCTTGGGTTTCATGGTAGGTCTCCTCCTCTCGATGAGCGGCAGAGAGTGGTCTGCCTGGATCTTCTACTCGTCGACAGCAATCCTCTACGTGGTATTCGTCCTCCGGTGGTACAGCCTGCTCAAGCTCGAGGACTTCTATCGGGAGGAGTTCAAAAAGCGCCCTGGCAGGGACAAGATCCTAAGAGAGACGGCCAACAGGTTGATAGCCAAGCTCCGCGACGTGATTGTGAAGCACGACCTAGATCCCAAGAAGCACAAGCTTCACCTCTTTAAGACAGATTACGAGGGAATTCGCGTATTGAAGAAGCCAAACATACTTAGGGATACCTACATCGCGGAGGTAGTGCTCGATGCCCAGGGCTAGAGTGAGCATAGAGAGGGCTGTTATTACCCAAGGGGAGCCCATAGTCGGTCGAGTTGAAGACGAGAGGGTATACGTCGTCTTCTCGGTTTGGCTTGCCTCTCTCTTGCTTACGAAAGAGCAGACGGTTCCCAGCGCGCGCAAGCTCTACTCTGATAGCTTCTGGCTAGGGCCCGGCCGATTTGAGATAAGGTACCCTCCGAACCTGCCCCCGACCATCTCGACGCGGGCCCACAAGGTTAGGTGGACTCTGACCTTTGGCGTGCCCAGGCTCGGCGGTCGAGTGCTATTTCCCAAGTCCATAGTGAGGATCAAGGTGTTCCCGAAACAGCCAGAAGGACTTCCAAAAGACTCGGGTTGGATCCTCCTAGATAAGACCAGGTACCACCCTGGGGACGAGATCTTGGGGAAACTGAGGATTGGTGACGTTAAGCCCGAGGACGTGACAGTCGAGCTTAGCGTGAGAGAGTGGCTCGAAATAGATGGAGACAGGAGAGAGTACACTTGGACGCTCGCAGCCGGAGACTCTGGCCTGCTGGAGGGAGAGCCGGGCATCAGGGTAGAGCTGCCCTCTGACCCAACGGTTCCCAAAGATCTGTTCTTCTTCTACCCCTACACATTCTCGGCAGAAGTCGCTGGCCTAAGATTCGGCACGGAGACTTTCTTAGTGGTTATGACCCCAGACGGCGTCAAGGAGCTAAAGCTCCCCATATCTCCAAGGCCTCCGAGATTTGAAAGAATTGAGAGGAAGCCGGGGCCGCCATTGTGGTGATCACATTGAAGAAGCGTAGCCAGCGGAGAATTAGAGCATGCCCGCTGTGCGGCAGCACAAAGCTCCGCAGGATCTCACCCTTCTCAGGCTGGCTAACGCCCGAGATATGGGTTTGTCCTGACTGCGGATACGAGGGGCCCATCTACGCAGAAATAGAAGTCGAACTGGAGAGTCCTGAAAATCCAAATCCAGAGGAAGATGAGCCAGACTAGCAGCCCTTTGATTGGAAGGCCTGTGTTCTCTCTCAATATTTTTCTCAATGCTAATCAAATTCAATCGGCAGAAGAGAGTCGAAGGCTACCCTGGCGCTCAGGCTCGACCACACTGGATAAGTTAGATCCTCTTGGATCCCCGTTGAACTATCGGGTCTCTTTCTCAAGTTTGATTCAGTCAGACTTCCTTTAGATTAGACTGCCTTATGTTCATGACATTCATGACGACGATTGTTCATGCAATCCTAACCCTAGATCGATGCTACGCAGAGTTTACAGCTGTCCGTAAATGTTGAGCGTCTGAAGAAATTACCGGAGGAGAGATTTCCCTCTAGTGCTAGCGCAGCCGTCAGCTCTCTTGAAGAGTTCGTGTGAGTTTTACAGGTTGTAGACCCCATCACCTGAGGCGTATGTAAGCGTAGGCTTCCTTGGCGCTCTCGAAGGCGTAGTGAATGTGCCTGAAGTTTTTCCTGAACTCGGCGACATCCTTCGCGACTTTCTTCGGGTCCTCCTTGTTGAGCAAGACCCTCTTGAAGAACTTGGCGATCTCCTCCATGTCCCCCTCCTTCATTCCCAGCCTAGTGACCTCCAGGGTTCCCAGCCTCACGCCGCCAGGGTCTCTGAAGTTCCTACCTCTCTTGATGTCCCACGGCAGGAGGTTTCGGTTGACTATGATGTTGGCCTCCTCGAGAGCCTTCTCAGCCCACAGCCCGCCGCCAATGTCCGCCACCTCGATCAGAACCTGGTGACACTCTGTGAATCCCTTCTTCTCTCCCAGCACCTTGAACCCCTGATCGTAGAGCGCCTGGGCCAGAGCCTTGGCGTTCCTTATGATCTGGTCTGCGTACTCCTTACCGAACGCCTTCATCTCCGCCAGGGCTACAGCCAGGGCCGCCACCGCGTTCAGGTGGTGGTTGCTCAGCAGACCAGGGAAGCATGCCTGCTTGATCAGCTCGAACTTCTCGTCGTCGTTCGTCACTATTGCCCCGTGCTGCGGGCCTGGAAGCGTCTTGTGAGTGCTCATCGTCATGCTGTCTGCCCCCTCTCGCAGGGGATCCTGAAACCTGCCGCCGGCGATTAGGCCAGCGACGTGCGCCGCGTCGTAGTTGACGTGGGCCCCTATCGCGTGGGCTGCGTCTGCTATCTCCTTGATCGGCTGTGGGAAGAGGATCTCAGAGGCTCCGAACATTATCAGCTTGGGCTTGTACTTCTCGATCCTCCTAATCGACGCATCGACGTCGATGTTGAACTCCTCGTTGTTGAAGGCGAGATACTCGACCCTGAGCCCGTGCACCGCTCCGGCGGTGCCTCCTATCCTAGTCCCAGTCTTGCCGTAGAGCGGCCCCATGCTTATGTGCCCACCTTTAGTTATCGGAAGGGCCATCATCACGTCTCCGGGCTGTGTAAAAGCCGTGTAGACGGCTAGATTTGCCACAACCCCGCTAATCGGCCGGACATCGGCGTGCTTGGCCCTGAAGAGCTCCTTCATTAGATCCATGGCGATCTGCTCTACCTGATCGATGTACTTGCACCCCGCGTATACCCTCTCGCCAACCCAGCCCTCGGCGTACCTGTGGCCGAAGTCGGAGATCAGGGCTTCCCTCACGGCGTAGCTCGTCACGTTCTCACTTGCTATCAGCGGCAGGGAAGAGTCAAACCAAGCATGATGCTCCTTTAAGAGCGAGAATATCTTGTCGTAGGCTTCTCTGGGGTCCAAGTGCACACCCCAGCAACTGGGTGTGCTCAAGAAAATAACGTTAGGTCTGGCGCTGAGATATATGGACCCAAGCCGTCGGTTTACCGATGCCTCTCAGAGTGGTCTCTCTCGTGGGCGCCCTCGCTAGAGAGGCTGCAGACGCCGTGACCTCTCAAGTTAGCGGCGTATGCCTCGTGGAGCGCGGAGAAGTAGAGATCCTGCCGCTCAAGGTGACCAAGAGGTTGGTGCTTGGAGATGAAGTTGCTGTAGAGTACAGGCGCGTCGAAAATCCGCTTAGGGCTATAGCGTCCCTAGAGGGCTGCAATCTAGTCTTGCTGGTCAACGTGAAAGAGCCTCTGGCTCACAGAATTCTGGCTGTGGAGAATGTCGAGGAGGCCAACGAGCTAAGGGATGAATACACGGTTGCAGTCACTTCAAGCGAGCCCCTTGAGGTCGAAGGCCTCAAGTACGTGCCATTCTCTCGCTTGGGCGAGATCGCTATGGCCCTCCCCGTGTACCCGGCTTGGCTCGACTGCGGTAAGTGTGGATACCCGACTTGCGCCGACTATCTGAAGGCCGGAGCAAGAGGAGAGAGCGTATCCTGCGCCTCAGCCGAGTCCAGAACTGTAACGCTCAGAGTGAACGGGGTTCCAATAAGATTGGTTAGCTTCATCGAAAATCAGCTCCAAGAACTTGCGTTAGCGTATCTTAGGACGCTCAAGGGGATACCCGAGGATATTAAAACCGTAGAGTTGAAAATCGACATGACAAGGGAGTGAGGAGACTGAGGCTGCCCGTCTCCGGGAGGGAAAGCAGAGATCCGAGGCTTAAGGAGTCTCCTCTCTACGACCCGCTCTCTGAGGATAAAGTAAGGTGTCTCGTCTGCGAGAGGAAGTGCACGCTGTCTCCGGGAGACTTTGGATTCTGTAGAACCAGGGTAAACATTGGCGGCAGGCTCTACACAACAGTCTACGGTGTTCTCAGCGCCATCGAGAGCAGGCCTATTGAGATCAAGCCTTTCTACCACTTCTGGCCTGGGTCGACCTCGCTGACCTTCTCGACTTGGGGCTGCAACTTCAGGTGCCCCTGGTGCCAGAACTGGCACCTCAGCCAGGCTGACCCTCCGAAGAAGTCGGGGTTCACGCCGCCCGAGGCAGTCGTCGACTTGGCTGTGAAGGCTGGGGACGAGGGCCTCTGCGTCAGCTTTAATGAGCCTCTGATGCTCTTCGAGTACTCCCTAGACGCGTTTAAGCTGGCTAAGTGGAAGGGGCTCTACTGCACATACGTCTCCAACGGATACATGACCGAGAGTGCGCTGAGGTCCTTGGCGGAGGCGGGATTAGATGGGCTCAAAATAGACATCAAGGGCGGAGAGGAGGCTTACCGAAGGTACGCTCCAGGAGCAGACTGGGAAGTCCCTTGGAGGAACGCTTCGCTAGCTAAGTCCTTGGGCATCCACGTGGAGCTGGTTTACCTGGTGATACCGGGCGTTAACGACGACGAGGCTGACCTCAGGGAGGCTGCCAGGAGGACTGTCAGGCTTGTGGGGCCAGACACTCCGCTTCACTTCACTCGCTACTTCCCAGCGTACAAGTTCCACGCTCCGCCGACGCCTGTGGAGAAGCTTGAGGAGGCCTGCAAGATCGCTAAGGATGAGGGTGTCCTCTTCGCGTACGTTGGCAACGTGCCAGGACATAGGCTCGAGAGCACCTACTGCCCGGAGTGCGGAGCCCTGCTGATCAGGAGGTGGAACTGGATCATCGTGGAGGTCAAACTTAGCGAGGGGAAGTGCCCTAGCTGTGGGTATGAGGTTCCAATACGCGGGAGGGTCGTGCTGAAGTCTAGGAGGTGGCTCTAAGCCCGGGCGAGCGTTATCAGCGTGACTTCGGGAGGGCAGTTCAGCCTGAATGGCAGGAATGACCACCCTAAGCCTCGGTTAACGTACAACGCGAACCTGCCCAGGTCGTACAAGCCAGACACATACCTCTTTCCGTACCTCGACGGCACGTAGAGGGGGCCTATTATGGGGAGCCTCACCTGCCCACCGTGAGTGTGTCCACATAGTACGAGATCGACTCCGTCGGCAACCTCGCCCACGACCTCGGGCGAGTGAGCTAGCAAGATGACAGGTACGCCTTCAGGCGCCCCCTCAAGCGACTTAGCTACGTCCGACCTGTAGGTGTGGGGATCGTCCACGCCAGCCAGCCAAAGCTCTTGGTCTCCCACTCGAACTGCTCTCCCAGAGTTGACGAGCACGCTAACGCCAGCGCCGTCGAGCGCCTCCCGGATCTCCTTGGCGCTCGGGCCGCCTCTCCCCTCTGCCCAGTGATCCCAGTTCCCCAAGACCGCGTAACTCTCTCCTAGGGCTGAGATTTTCTGAGCGAACTCTTTCAGAGGCTCCCAGCCATCCCGGGAATCCAAAAAATCTCCAGCCATGACGATGAAGTCTGGTTTCTCCCTCTCCACGATCTTCAGGGCAGTCTCCTCCCTGCGGCCCAAGCCGTGGAGGTGTAGATCTGAGAGTAAGGCTAGCCGAACCTTGCTCGCGTATCTGAGCTTGTTGACCCTCACCTCGATCCGCTCAAGCTTGACCATGTTTAGCTCGCCGAAGCGGGAGTAAATCACCGTTCCCACAACGACTCCGGCCGCGCCGAGTAGCAGTCTTCTCCGGGTCAGCTTTAGATGAGATGCCAGCGTCACTGCACACTCACTAGCGCTATCTTCGCCAAGAGCATTTTAGGAATGGTGGGGGTAGGAATGGATCACATCTTCTCGAGCCTTGGGATGCCCACCAGATCCATCGCAAGTCCCAGAGTGTTCTTTATGGCTCGCACCAGCGCGAGTCGGGCTGATCTCATCGGCTCGTCGGCAGGCAGGACGGGGTGCCCCTCGTAGAACCTGTTGAATCTGATCGCCAGCTCGTCTGCGTACTGAGCCACCATGTCTGGTCTCCTAAGAGAGACCGCCGATCTGAGAGTCTCTGGAAACTCCGCAAGGTGAAATATCAGTCCAGCTTCTTCATCCGTGCCGAGCGCGGCCGGATCATACTCTTCAGGAACCGATCCTGCCTTCCTCAATATGCCAGAAGCCCTAGTGTAAGCGTACTGGATGAACGGACCGCTGTTAGCCTCTAGGTTGAGAACGCGGTCCCAGGAGAACACCACTGGTTTCGTGGGATCGACTGAGACTAGCGCGTACCTTATCGCGCCGACCGCGACCTTCTCCGCTATCTCCTCCGCCTCTGCAGCAGAAAGGCCCGCTCTGTCCTTCAGCATCTCCTTGACCTTCGCGTTGGCCTCGTCCATGAGCTCGTCGAGGGTCACGTATACGCCGAGCCTGCCTGACATCTTGATTCCGACAAGGTTTACCAGCTCGTAACTGAAGTGGACTATCTTGTCTGGATCCTCTCCGGCCAGAGCGACGCTCGCTCTGACCTGCTGCTGCTCAAGCCGCTGCTCAGCCCCTATGACATTGTAGCACACTCGTACTTCGACTTCCTCGATCTTGTAGAGGGAGTACGCCACATCAGTCGCCGTGTATAGCCAGGTTCCGTCCGATCTAGTTAGGTAGAACCTCGGCGGCACGACCTCGTCTAGCCGCCCCTCAGAGTCGAGTTTCTCGACCTGCTCTGGCGTTAGGTTAAAAGCCCTCATCACGTCCTCTCTCTCCCTGATAGCCCTACCCACATCGACGTACACTGCCCCGTCCTCTCTGCCAACGTATCCGGTCTTCTCTATCCTGCGCAGAGCCTCGTCAGCCCACCCGTTCCATATGAGGTCGCTCTCCCAGTCGTAAGCATCGTGTTGGATGCCCAGCCTAGATAACGTCTGAACGAAGCCCTCCATGACGGATTCAGCCGCTGGTCTCACTATCTTCTTGGCCCAATCCTCCCCAGCTTGGTAAGCCGCTAGGAGTCTTCTTATCCGGCCAGCCGGGTCAGGATCAGATTTTATGCCCTCTAAGATTCTCTTGACGAGCTCTGGATGAGACGACTTAAGCCTCTCAAGGGCGTCGAGCAGTTTCTCCTTCTCCGAGCCCTCTGCCTTGGGCAGCTCCATCGCTATGTTGGTCGCCGCATAGATCACACCGAACCAATGGTCAATCTTCCCTCTCGGAGCCAAGTCCCTAACCTTCGAGTATCCGTAGCTTAGGAGAACCGTCTGGTGCCCAGAGTCGTTGACTAGATAGTGAGTCTCGACGTTCCAGCCCAGGTGCCTGAGCATCCTCGCGAACGAGTCTCCTATAACGGCGTTCCTGCCGCTGCCCACATGGAGTGGGTGAGCCGGGTTTACGCTCGTGTGCTCCACCATGACGACGCCCTGCTTTGGATCCTCCCTTCCAAACTCTGGGGAGGAGGCGGCGTCGATCGCGAGCCTAAAGAACCTCGGCTCGTCGAACCTGAAGTTAACGAAGCCCCTCGCAGCAGAGGCTCCAACAGCTATGGGCAAGGAAGAGAAGTCGAGTCGATCTACTATCTCCTGAGATACCTCATCTGGCCTCATAGAGAGCCTTCCAGCTAACTTAAATCCGATTGGAGACCCTAGGTGACCAACATCCCTGCTGGGCGTTCTCTGTATTGGAACCTCAGAGCAGCTCAGCTCCACACCCATTTCTTTGACTGCTCTAGCCACGGCGCGAGCCAACTCCTTCTTTAGCGCGCCCAGGGGGTCTCTAGGGTTGAGCATCCTGCAACAATACGCCTAGAGTAATTAAGGGTGCACAGCCGTTGCCGCAGAACCCCCGGCAGAATTTTAACATCGCCCGCTTGAGGCTTGGCGGGATGGGTCTTGAGCAGAGAAGCGTCCTCTAGGGAAGATTCGAGGGCTCCTGCCTTGTCTCCGCCACCAGCTTACCAAGAACTCGTGAATAAGATACGAGAGAGGCTGAGCAACGTTAGGCACAAGATCATAGTGCTCAGCGGTAAGGGGGGGGTTGGCAAGTCAACCGTTACTGCGAACCTGGCTGCGATCTTGGCCAAGAAGGGGTACTCCGTCGGCGTGTTCGACTACGATTTTCACGGTCCAGCAATGGCACGCATGCTCGGAGTCGTGGGCCAGACCCTACAAGCGTTTCCCCTCGGGATATTCCCAGCAACCGGCGTCTTGGGAATCAAGGTCATCTCGCTGGCTTTCCTGCTGCCTGATGAGAAGACCCCAGTGATATGGAGGGGTCCTCTGAAGGCCAAGGCCCTCTTGGAACTCATGAGTAGCGTGATGTGGGGTCAGCTAGACCTCCTCCTGTTCGACCTGCCTCCGGGCACCGGAGATGAAGCTCTCAACATAGCTCAGAACATACCTGACGTCGACGGAGCCATCGTGGTAACCATACCCAGCGTCGTGTCGGCCGTCGCGGTCGAGAAGTCGGCCGAGTTCTGCAAGCAGCTGAACATACCCTTGCTGGGAGTCGTGGAGAACATGAGCTACTTCAAGTGCCCCCACTGTGGGCAGATCACCGAGATCTTCGGCAGCGGGGCGGGAGAGAGGATAGCAGAGGAGGAGGAAATAAGACTGCTCGGGAGGATCCCTCTCGACCCAAATGTGGCCAGGTGCCTCGACGAGGGGAAGCCCGTGCCTTTGTGCGCTCCAGACTCAGAGACTGCGAAGGCCTTTGAAGACCTAGCCGACAAGATCTTAGAGATATTGGAAGGCGAGAGCAAAGGAGAGTGGGAGAGCTAAGTGAATTAGAGGGAGCATAACCTCCGAATGACGCCCTGTCTGAAGTGCATCGCCATTTTGCGGGCTAATTGCAGGTCCTCGATCGTGTTCACGTTGAAAAGCGCTCTCTCTGGGTTTTTTGAGAGTTTAGCTACCGGCACAAACTCGACCCTCATGAGCGAGAGAGCCGAGCCGATCCTGAGAATCCCTAGAGACGCAATCTCGGAGGTAGCCCTCAGTAAGGCCCTCCTAGCGTAGGCCGCCACTAACGGCTCGAGGTACCCGTTGGGCCAAATGGGGACCGCCGCGTCTGCATCCCCGCGTACGAGCTCCTGTAGGAGAACCTTATAGACGCGATGGGATATGAAGGGCAAGTCTG